>Ga0209491_10003337_pt1 | contig 26686 bp, 29 predicted proteins | sample BON02_FD_187213 | JGI IMG/M metagenome (GOLD analysis project Ga0209491, IMG submission 187213) | Freshwater microbial communities from Lake Bonney liftoff mats and glacier meltwater in Antarctica - BON-02 (SPAdes) (version 2) | ecosystem: Environmental > Aquatic > Freshwater > Ice > Glacier...
AACACTAGCGCCGTAGCGAATGGCGTGAACTGTTTCAGGACGTCGATGCGACACGCTGCGGATTCACACGGCAATGGCTGCGCCGTAGCTGATAGGCGATGCTTGACGTCGTGTGCTATCATCTCGGCGTTGAGTAGGTATGCAATGGTTCCAGATGGTCGGTTTGTCATTTTATCCCTTTCGTTTGGATACCTAAATTACATCACAGTTTAGGGGTATGCACCTAGTTTGATGTTGTCATCGGTTCCAGCCGTCCCCTTATATATAGCTAACCAACCTGATAACATTGATCTCAGGAAGGTGTCTACTATACTTATCTCATGACCTTTATATGGATATACCCAACTCCAGGGCGAGCATTATTTATCGATGACCAGTTGATCCCACCATGCAACCTGTGTGGACAGCGCATCTCTACTTGCAGAGAAGGAGATTGCAATGAAGTACAGAACTAACAGGAAAGCGCTAGCTGAACGTAGACGTGTTCTAAAAATCTTGCACAGCACCTTGAACCAGCTTTTCAAAAATATAAATGATAATCCAGGCCACGCTGCAATACAGGATTGGAAGCAACAGATACTTCTACTAGAGGGCGTTGAAAACCAAGTTGACACAACAGCGACCACGCCGTTTTCCAAGAGGAAGCAAACTCTGCTTTGGAAGCTAAGAAGCTTTGTGATCGCAGCCACGCACGACTACGCAAGATTTCAAAGCACCAAGCTTGAGAATAAGCGAATAGTCGAAATGCTAACAAACGCCTCGACGCACAAGACCAGCGATCACCTTGATTACGACTGGCCCGTGAAAATTAGCCAAGAGCAGATTGCAAAGAACATTGACTGCTACTGCAACTATCAGTACGAGCACGCTCTGACATTTATGAATGAAGGTAAAAGATGGCAAGGATAGCTAATCACCCAGTCCGTTTAGCTCGTCTACAACTAGGGCTATCCCAGGTAGCGTTGGCTAATCGCGCCAGTGTTAACCGCGCAGCGATCACAGCTATTGAAGATGGCAGGACCAAGAGGCCGGCTGAACAGATCATAGCCGTACTGTCTGCAGGACTCGGCATTGAGGCATCAGAGCTAATCGAAAAAATCGAAAACTTCACATCTGCACCACTAGAGATAGATGCGCCACCTGCAGTTGCTAACTTGATGCTGATCCCGCCTTACACGCTGGCCCAGTACTACAAGAACTTTCGCCAGTGGAGGCTAGAGATAGCCAAAACCCCAACAGCCTTAGCGAGTATGCTCCGGGTAAACCCGGCAGTTATCTCTCGTTATGAAAGTGGAAAGCTTTCCGTTTTTCCGGAAATCCTTTCACGTAAGCTCGTAGAGGCCTTTAAGTCTTACGGGATAACCCCTGAATACGTAGTAGAACTGGAGAAATTGCCTGCATCATGAATAAAATATGGGAACTACTAACACGTAGAGTATGGGAAGAAGCAATGGGCATCGGAGAGTTTACTGGCTTTTATGCTGGCAAACGTGAGGCCGAAAGAATCCTGGAGACCACGCTAGACCAGTATGCAGAGACAGAGTTTGAGTCAGGGCTAATGCTGGCCCTGGAACTACTGTGGGGCTACGACCTAAGCAGCACGGAGGAAGATGAGTGACATCGAACTAGACAAGTTTGAGACTCGCCTCGCCAGCCCCAAGCGCAATAAAGATCAGGAGCTATTCGAGACTGTGCTCGCGGCCGCGATTGCGGCCGATCGGCGTGGGTTCTTTGTCGAGCCACAGACGGTTGTAGATCAGGCACCGGGGATAGATCCGGAGAAGGTAAAGCTGATATGGCTGACCTCTAAGTTCCAGAAGTCGCTGGCCGATCGCGGGATCAAGACAACTAAGAACCCAGGGCTAACCCTGCGCCAAGAGACATTCCTACAGGCATACCTTAACCCACTTAACTTGAAGCCACCACAGGTAGTAGCGAAGCAGATGCAGATCGCAATTACTGAGCTAGATGGCTGGTTCAGGGAGAAAGAGTTTGCTGAGGCCATGAGTGCCAAAGCTGAGGATAACCTGAGAAAGTACATCCCGATGGCCGATCAGGCACTTGGGCAGTTAATCCAGCAGGGTGACATGAAGGCGATCACATTCGTCAACCAGCTCACCGGTCGATACGATCCGAACGCTAAGTCAAACCTGGATATCGTGTCCTTCTTGATCTCTGTGCAGGAGATCATCCAGAAGCACGTCAGAGACCCCATAACCAAGAGAAACGTCGGTCGAGAGCTGATGGCATTAGCACAAGGACAAAACGGTGCGGGGACTATACCAGAACCGATGCCAGATGCTATAATGGACAGCGAGACGACAATAGATATTTCACTTAAGGATTAACACATGGCGTCCACCACAACCACGGACTTAGGCCTTTTTAAGCCTACTCCTGGCACTAATGAGCCGTTCCGCGTTGCTGACATCAATGGTAACTGGGATCTGATTGATGCTGAGGCAGTAGCAGTCGGTAGTGCAGCGACTACACTTGGTAATCGAGTTACCGCAAATGAAGCAGATATTGCCGCACTTCAGTCAATTGACACCGACTACGACGTAAGGTTAGACGACCTAGAAGCCGAGGATCTTGTTCTCGATGGTCGACTAGATACCCTCGAAGGTCAGACACTTGACACCCGCTTGACTACAGCGGAGGGCGAGATCGACACACTTGAGACTGAGTCGCTTGACTATGACAGCCGACTAGACACCCTCGAAGGTCAGACGCTAAACACCAGGCTTACAACTGCCGAAGGTGAGATCGACACACTTGAGACTGAGTCGCTTGACTATGACAGCCGACTAGACACCCTCGAAGGTCAGACGCTAAACACTCGACTTACAACTGCAGAGTCCGACATCGACACCGCAGAGTCTGACATCGTCACTCTTGACAGCAGGTTAGATACCTACGACGGGTACAACCTCGACACCAGGCTTACAACAGCCGAAGCTGACATTGCTACTCTTGAAGGCTATAACCTAGACACCAGGCTAACGACAGCGGAGTCAGACATTACCACCTCTGAGGGAGATATTGTCACTCTTGATGGACGTTTGGACACCATTGACGGCCAGAACCTCAACTCGCGCGTAGGCGCTTTGGAGACCGTAGACACCGGATACGGCACTAGAATTACAGCCCTTGAAACTACGATTAGCGGTGGCACTCCATAATGGAAGAGAAAGAGCCTCACGTCCGCATCACGCTGCAAACCATTTATGACAAGCAGCTTGATAACGAGATGTTGCTCGTTCGCACACTAGAGCGCCTTGATGGCTTGGCCAATGTGCCAGACAGACTTAGAAGAGTTGAAAACATTCAGTCTGAAGCAGCTTGGGTCCCTAAGATGCTCCTCGCAGCTTTGTCCTCCGGCATCGCCGGGATGGGGATTGCACTATTCGGATTGGTAACAAGGTAATGGCAACTTTCATGCTCCCCTTCCCAGACAGCGCTATCACAGGTCACTTTGGCAAGGTTCGCACAATCGGAGGCAAGAAGACCTCACCTCACCGCGGAACTGATTGGGCGGCTAAGATTGGCACTCCTATCCCAGCCGTTTCAAAAGGCACAGTCTCTTTGGTGCAGTACAGCAAGGTCTTAGGGTGGGTATTGGAGCACACCGTTTACGGTAGTGACAAAAAAGTTTACTATGTCGGCTACAGCCACATGGACACCAAGCCAGCCTTCAAGGTGGGCGACAAACTCGTAATGGGCCAGATCATTGGGAAAATCGGGACCGAGGGCTTTTCAACCGGGCCTCATTTGCACGGCACCCTCTCTCCGACCAGCAAAGGGGTATTCTACGGCACTGTGCTCGATCTGTACAAATACCTCAAGCTACAGATCAAAAGCGACGCACAGGACGCCCTAAAAGCTAAAAAAATCGAAAAAGCCAAAAAAATCGTCGAAAAGGTAGTACCTCCGGTAATACAAACTAAGATAGTTGAAAAGGTTATTTACGCATGTCCACATTGCAAAAAGGAGCTTAAGTGAATGTCAAAGCGATCAGTAAGCGCACTGTGGCTTACGTAGTACTAAAGGTCTCGGCTACCCTCGGTGGAGGGTTTGTCGTGGGAGTAGAAGTGTGGCAAGCAGCAGCTGTCGCAGCTTTTGTCGGTATCATGGAAGTGGCTGAAGAGATTAGTCGTGCTTACGTTTCAGACGGCGATGTCTCGGATGACGATGTAAACGTAATCTTCAATGGTTTTCTAGATGAAGACCCAGAGTTAGGCAAGTAGCATGGCTAAGAAATATACAGACGACAAGATTAAAGAATTTGGTCTAAGGCTGCAACGTGCCCAGACCAGGCTTTCGGTTCTTAAAAAAGAAGGCGCTTCTCAAGAACGCATTAACATAGTCGATGCTCAGGTCAGAAGGACCCAGGCTGCGATGAAGAAGATGAGAGCCGAGCCTATGCGTATTCCAGATGGCAAAGGCGGAAGAACTCACCGAGAGGGCACTTACTCAGGTGGAGGCAAGCTCTCTGAGCGTGAGAAAAAGGATTTTGAAACGGCCAGGCAGCGACAGGCGGATTCAGAAAAAGCCTCACGCAAAAAGATAATGCGTGGAGAGAACTTCACTTCCGACAAGGCAGACAAGAAGAAGGGCGGGCCATCTAACCCTGCTTCCTGGAAGACTACCAATGCTGGTGCGGGCGAAGCTCAAAGAGCTTACTACGATAACAAAGATCCTAAAATGGCAGCCAAAAGGGCAGCCAGGGACAAGAGGCTAGCAGACTTGATGCCAACCGGCATGACGAAAACTACATACAAAAACAAGCCACCACGTGGCATAGGTCCCTTAATGGGCGGAAAGAAGTAATCATGCCAATGGTCAACGGTAAGAAGTTCTCATACGATAAGCAAGGTATGGCTGACGCCAAGAAGGCTGCTATTCAGCAGGTTATGGGTGGCGGAAAAAAGATGGGTGGCGGAAAGAAAAAGATGGGTTACTAGAGGCCTAAGCTTCCTAGTACTATTTTTTCTGTCTTGCAGGGCCATTCGGCTCCATTACACTCAGGACAGATCCAGACCTCTTCGGTCTGATCCGGAGCGTGAAGGTTATAGACAGCGTCAAGAGCGTTAAACATAGCTGCAATACGCTCTTGCGCTTCTTCGTCCGTAAGTTGTACTTGTTCATCGTTCGTCTCTTCAATCATTAGTCTCTTTCTACATCGTAAATACTTGGTGATGGTGCAAACTTACCACGCTTGAGCGTCTTTTGCCAGTAGTCTATTTCGTTTTGTCTTCCTGAGCGCTGTGCTGCAGGAGATTCGTAGAAGGTCTTTTTAAAACCAGTCAACCAGTTCCACCATAAGCGATCCCTGTTCTCAAAGGAGTAGGGGTCCAATTTGGTGTCGCTACGGTTGCCCCAGGGCGTCCAGTCATAGATACGGCTAAGGCTTCCAAAGCCAGTGTTGTCCAGCATGTACTCAGGAAAGTTCGTGATCTCTTGCTGAGTAGTGCTGCGAGCGCCGACCAGTAGCTCTGCTGGGATCTTAGCGATCGGTGCAGCGTTGTTACCAATCAAAGTCATAGCTGTACTGCTTGCGAGGTTGCCTATGTTACCCCACAGTCCGTCTTCAGGTTTCCATTCGATAGGAGACATGAGCGTGTCAATAATATCCAGCTGAGGCGAGGCAGGCTTAAATCCATAAGCTCCCCAGTCAGGGTCGATTGCCTGTGGCCCGTAAACGCTATTCTCGTTGTAGGCAGCCCAGATACCCGAAGCTGCAAATGGATCTCCAAAGCTGTCCGGGTCTAGACCTTGAGCCGTCGCTATAGAATACTGAAGCTTTGAAGGCAGCGTAAGGATGGCTGGCTTGTTTGCTGCAGTCTCTAGGATCTTAAACAAAGCCTGCTTCTGCCAGGTGTAGAAGTAGAATGCACGCCTAGCAAACTTACGCTCAGGCCCAGTAAGAGTACCCACCGTAGGATGGAACTCGTGAACTTTTTGACCAGCCTTCAAGAAAGCATCGTCGAGGTTTTTGTATGGGCCACCCTTTTGCAACTCTTTAACGAACAGGGGCCAGCGGAAAACGTTGTCACGAAGAGCAGCGAACCGGGCAAGTTCATGGTCAACCATGCCGATACCCTTTGACACAGGGTTGGTCGTTAGGATTGATCGCTTGTCATCCATGCCCAAACGGTCAGCGGTAACAACGTCTCGAACTCTTCGTGCGTTAATCGGCACAGCAGCAATCTCGTCGCCTCCACGCCTGACGTCCTCTAGAGACAATTTTGATATGGTGATCTTACCGTTAGCGTCAACAAACGGAATTGACACCGTATCCGAGATCCCTTCTTTAAGCTTCATGCCAGCTGGAGCGCTTGCGCCAACTAATTCCTCAAGGGCTTTGACGTCAACATCAGTGAGGTCACCTTTCGCCATCATTACCTTAATCCCAATTGCGTAGTCCCAAGGTCTAACTCCGGCAAGCTCATTGAACAAAGCGTTTCCAACTGTCGAGACCATGTGGTGCCCAGGCCTCCAAAGAGTAAGCGAGGACTTCAGCATGCTTGTCACGGTATCCACGTTTTTATAGAAGCTAGCAAATGATCCGCCACCAAGGCTAATGTCGTACTCAAGGTACCTGTTTACTTCTGTCAGCTTAGGCAAGATGTCAGGAGGAAACAGTGAAGGCTTTGCCCCGTACTGCATGTACTTACCGAGAATGCTGTCCGTGTTCATCGGCTTCCAGCCCTGCTTCAGGGCTTCCTCATAGCTTAGGTTCTCAGCAATGTGAGAGAAGTGTCGAGCTGCTGAGTCCGCCATCGAAGGTGGGACCATTGAGAGCTGCTGAGCAGTAAAGAACTTGCTCATAACCCCAAGGATGTCGTTTTGGCTGTCTGGCTCAAGCTGCCTCCAGTAGTCCGCGATGTCGTCAGCGTTCTGGATGTTTAGCTTGTCTGCTTCTCTGATAAGCCCAACCGAGCTAAGGTTCATCTTCAAGTCATCAATAAAGATGCCGTTTGCAAGCAAGGCATTGTGGTCGCCTACGCCAAAGAGCCTGTCGAGGTGGCCTGCCATTGCTTCGGCTAGAGGTCGCTGGACTTCAGGAAGTCCTTTTATTAAGGCCTCAAGAGACTGGCCAGTTGCTCCCATGTTGTCTCGCATCGTAGCAAACAAAGCGTTTGGATCAACGCCTGCCTTAACGAAGCCCTCTCTGAGCCTTACTGTTTCAGCAGCGATTGTTGCAGCGTTGTCTGTCAAACGTGTCTCAATACCCAGCAGGGGTTCTTTTAGACCGGCACTCATTGACGCCTTGTCGGACACCTTAGATAGAGCCTTGGCTAGACCACCGATAACAGAGCCGTACTTTAGCTCGTTGTAGAAAGCTTCGGCTGCTACCGCACCTTGTATGCTCGGGGCGCTCATTCGAGCGTTGCCGTTCATCGCCACGTCTTGTTCAGCCTTCTTAGCAGAGAGCTCAGCTACTTCGTCGCCCTGCTTCTTTCGTGCAGCGTTAGTAGGCCTTCTGCTTCCGCCTTTTCCTGCTCTGGCAAGTGCGGCACTTTTACGCATTGCAACGCCTAGCTCAAACTCATTCTTAATTATTGCAAGGCTTGTAGGGTCCAGCGAGTTCATGGCCTTTGCTAGGAACTGCTCCGCAAACGCAAGCGAGGAACCGTCGAGACTTGTCTTCACAAGAAAGTCGTCTCCAAAAATCTTCTGCAGTCCACCATCAAAGAGCAGAGCTCCGAAGCCTGCAACCTTGTCGCCGGCCCAAGGGCTGTTCATAATGGTAGTCATAACCTGATCGGTCATTTGAAAACCATCGCCTCTTGAGAAGGCCATGTGCATGATCATTTGCTTCGTGTTCTGCTCTACTAACAAGGGGCGTACTGCAGGAGAAGTCATAGCTTCAGCAAGGTTGCCTATTATGACTCGACCTTCATCGCTGTTCATCCACTTCTTGTTTCTTGCCTGAGCTGCCATGATCTCTTTGTTGGAGCTTTTGCCAGCGTTATTTAGCAGGGCGTCCATTACATCCGCTTTTAGTAGAGCAATATCTTCAGGCGATATTCCTTTTTGAAGATCTGAATGCTCAATAACTTCTCTGGCAGCCTCGGCAATGTTTTGAAACGGGACGTTCTTTTCAGGATCGGCGCTTCTGAATGCTGCTGCTGCAATCTCGTTATCAGCCCGACCTTTAAGCAAGGTTGTGACGACGTCACCAAATGTTAAATGCGAAGCATGAAGTGCGCCTTTTAGCCCAGTCTTTACTGTGACCAACGGGATGCCCAATGACCTGAGGTAAGTATCGCTGACGGACAGCCTTGTGGAAACCTCCTGGACACCCTGCCGTGTGAAGCTGTCGCCAGGTAGGAATTTGGATGTTCTGTTTTTACTTTCAGCAACCAAGAACGATCTTACCTGGCCGGTTATCCTGGCCTGAGCTGGCAGGATTGCGTACTGATTAAAAAGGTTCTGCTGTATAGCGTCACCTTTTTTGCCAGACATTACCATGCCGGTCTTTGCAAAGAAAGGAAGCCCTTCTTCGTTGGCAGCTTTTAGCTTGCTTAATCTAAAGAGCACTGCGTCTGTTCCGCGATCAACGGACTCTACTATAAAGCTTGCGTTTGTCCCTGTGCTCTGGCCTTGCTGAAAAAGAAATCTCATTTGATCGTCAACGACTTTTTGAGCCTGCTCAGCGCTTTTTCCGCCAGCTTTAACTGCAGCCCGTAGAGTGTTCATAGTTTCAGAAGCGACTCCAAAGCTACATTCTGATCGTGGGGTAGGCATTAAAACCCTCTCATTATTTCGTTAAGAATAGTTCCTGCTGGCTTTGCACTTAGTAATGCACAGCTTTCGTCAACCAAAGCTAAAGCGTCTTCAGTAAAGTTTACAGTACGTTGCTGCAGTTCGCCTAAGTCAATTCTCTCAATTGCCTTCATTAGGCTAAGGTTTTCCTTTGTTGCCATAGGGAACACCGTCTTGAGTTGGTATGTTACTGATTCTGACTTTGCAGCCGACTCTATCATGCCTATGATTTCTTCAAAGCGCTTAGGAGCATTCTGCTGGAAGGTCTTAAATACTTTTGCCGGAGTAGCGTTCTCGGCGACCTTAATACCAAGGCTGGACATTACATCGGTCAGAAGCTTGGCTTGCTCCTTGGAGTTCTTCATGGTGCCTTGAGCTATACCCTCGTTGATAGAACCGATAGTAGCCCGTACTGCCTGCAGGCCAGCTAGCTGCTGAGCCCCTCCGCCAGACTGAGCTGCATATTTACTGTTTACTCTGCCTGTGAAGTTTTTTCCTTCATCGGTCTGAATGCGGTAGTCGGTTACTTTACCACCCTTTTGGACCTGACCGTTTTCGTCTAGGAAGCCACCCTCGATGCCCTGTTTCTCAGAAATGGCATTACCAGATCCGTCAACAGGCACTCCGCTTTCAGGGTCCCTGAGGATTGCCCCTCTTTCATTTCGGGTTCCCTGAGTGATCGTTGACCGTCCGATACCGGCCGTGTCAGGGATGCCAAGCTCACGAGCGATTGGGGCTTCTATGTAGTACCTGCGGGCAGGCTTTTTTGCGAGCATTGCAACGGCCTCTGGGCCTAGTGTCGAAAGCAACCTTGCATCGCTCATGCTCTTAATTGCAGGCATCTCATCCCAAAGTCGGATTGCCAGTGCTTCGCTGTCTGTTGCCATGTCGCTTAGGCGAGCATCCTTAATGCCATTCTTTTTGACGTTAGCAGTAATCCCGTCTAACTTCGCTAGCATCCAAGACTGTAGCTCAACTGGGTAACTGTCCAGCTCAATTCCACGTCCACGCTTTTTAAGGGCAGCCCTCATCTTTTTTATCTCTGGAGTCTCTAGCCTTGCTCCAGGAACAAACTCCCTAGCATCTCGACCAGCTCCGCCGAGCCCGTCTAGTGGCTGAGCTCGGGGGACGACGATCTCTTCAGCAGCCCCGCCCTCCAGCGATACGACTGCTTTGTTTTCGGTCGGCGTTGCACGAGCAACCCTACCTCCGGTAATTTGAGCTGTAGGCAGGCCTCCCATTTGAGGACCAGTACGATTGATGACCTTACCAAGGTTCTGAATGATTGTTCCAAGAGTGGTTGTGACGCGACCGTTTTGAACGGTAAGAGTAGCTGATGGAATACTTGTAGGGAGCATGCCCTGGCCGACCAGCGTGCCGTCAGCCATGTGCGTGAACAACTGGCTGTTTTCGATTGAGTTCTCGGCCATCCAATCGCCCTGTTCACGCTTTGCGGCATCGTCAAGCAGATCGACGTTGCGGGTACGAAACCTGTCCCAGATGATTTCCTGTCGGCGTGCAAGCTTTCCTTCAGCCTGGGTGCCTGCTTTTACTTGCTTGGTGCCAAAAGCAATAGATGACAGATCGCTATCAGCTAGCAGCTCATCATCAGGGAAGTACTTTGCAATCTTGTCTTTTGAAAAACCAGGCTTGCCGTAGGCGTTTACCTTTGAAATCCACTGAGTGGGGCTGAACGGCTTAGGGTCTGTGACCACACGGTTTTCGGCACGTAGAGCAGACTCAAGCAGATCAGTAGCGTCAATAGGCTTGTCAAGCTCTTGCCTGAGGACGGCCAGTGCACGCTGCTGTGAGTTTTGTATGACTGGGTCTGCAACGTCAAACGCCCTCTCGGCCAACTCAAGTAGGCCGGTGATACTGCCTTCGCCACCAGATAGGCTTGCATACTTTCCAGCCGACGGGGCACTGATCAAGTCGGTAAGAGCGTTAAGAAGCTTGAGTGTGTCTTGGGCTTCTACTGTATTTGTTGCAAAGCTTTCTGTTTGCGCGATCTCGTCCACCATTGAGCGGATGCTCTTGATCTCTTCGGCACTGTAGGCCTTGACTCCCTTTATAGGGGAGAAGACTAGACCAAGGTTAGTCAACACCTCGTCGCTGAACTCTTGCAAGGCTGCGGTTACGCGACCTATGTAGCTGTTGGTTCCTTCGACTCGACGCTCAAGGGCCGAGTACTCGGTAGGAGTAACAATAAACTCGTCGTTAAGGAATCCTGCCTTTTGAGGGGCAAACTGGCCAAACTTGTTGTAGTAGCTGTTTTGCCCACGGGTCTCTGTTGTCATTGCCTTACGGGCTTCAGCACTGTACATCTTGGAATGCGAAAGCCAAGCAGCTTCTTCGCCACCTGCTGAGAAGCCTCGGCCTGAAGCTCCGTGGCCGAAGAAGTCGTGGACAGCTCTAAAAATGTCGTTTTCAGCGTTTGACCAAAGAGGGTGAGCTTGGTCCCCTTGGGTCTTGTAAACCTTTAGTACCTTGTTAGAAAGGTCAGCTTTCATTGCACCGCTGTCAGGCATTGTAACTCCGTCGGCGTTTAGTCTAGGAGAGCCGTCAGCGTTCTTTAGGACGTAAGGGTCTTCGTCAACAAATCTGACGTCTATGCCCTCTTTGTTGACTATATAATCAAGCTGCTCTTTGCTTTCTTCAAGAAGCCTTCGGTAGGACGAAATCACTGCAGGGTTGGTTGGGTCATTCACCATCTTTGCGTAGTTCTCTGCAATCTCGTTTGCCCTTGAGCTTGCCTGAACTTGCTTGTAGTTTACTTCAACGTCATCGAGACCCTTTGAAGCCATGTAGCCTTTACGACCTGGCTCGACCTGTTCACGGACTACGTCATTTATGCTACGGGTGCCTGTCGCGATTTCTGCTTTTTCGATACCAGCAGAGAGGTCTTTTGCCTCGTCTGGGATTGCTTTTGCAGCAGCGCCTGCATCAATCGAGTCAGCGATCTCAGAGCTAACCTTCTCAGCCGTGACTGAGCCCTCATCTTTAATGACCTTTGTGCCCTTAACGGCTGCTGCAATAATCCCTGACTCGGGGGCTTGCGGAGCAGGGCCTTCTGTGAAGTCGCCCTCACGTTTCGCACGCCTAAGCTCTTTTCTTTGAGCCCTGCCAGCATTCCAAGCAGCGTATTCGTCAACGTTTGACTGCCGTACGCCCTCTAGTAGGTTCTGAAATCTACTTGGATTTGTTCCTTGAGGGAAGAATTGCTGCGCTTCGTCGGCAATTGTTACGCCACCAGACTGAGCCGATACTGCTCTTGTCGCAGGTAGGCCAGTAATGTCAGCTGCTGATTTAAAAGCGTCCTTGGAAAGAGTTACGCCACCTTTAGTTGCAGCGGATGCAAGAGCTGCACCTTTAGTGGTTCCAACGATGCCCTTGGCAATTGCACCGCCGGGAATGAGCCACAATGGATCAAGCGCAATGTCAAGTGCAAGCCCGGCCCACTGAGAGGTCTTCTCGTCTGCGCCCCACTCTTCAAGGTTGTTCGTCCAAGTCCTACGGTTTTGCAGTCCACCGCCAACAGCACCTATTGTAGAGAATGGGTTGGCTAAGTCAAGAAGTCCACCGACTTCTCCTTCTCCAGCTGCCTTTATGTTTTCGCCGACTTTTTGACCGATGCCTGCGGTTGCGTAAGTTCCGGACGAAAGCACGTCAATGAAGCCTTGACCGAGGTTAAAGCCTTGATCTTTTTGCGGGCGCTCGGATCCTGGATTGAAAGTTGTTGGCGTCGGAGAAGTGCCTAGTAGGGGATTTACGTTGGTTCGCTGGGTCCCTGAGTTACCCCTAAGCACAGCTTGTGATACAAGCTTGTGAATGTTCTCGTAATCAGAAGTGTTGGCCATTCTAATAGTTTAGCAGTAGACGCTAGCCAACGTTGCTCTGAACGAGCTGAGCAATGAAATCCATTGCAGAACCATCTAGTCCAGGGTTATTAGCTATGATTTCCCTGGCAACGTCCATAGGGTTCCTCTTGTTGTTCATCTGATCATAAGACTCAACACCAGCGGAGAGCGTTGTAAAGTTGTCGTAGATGTTTCTGTATAGGTCAGCATTTTGCCCAGCTGAACCAGTGAAATCTTGAAGCACACCTAGCCCACCTGGAGCGTCAGGAACTTCGCCTGGACCGTACAAGCTTTGGTATAGACCAAATGCGTTCATTCGGTCACTCATGCTTGTTCCGCGAGCTGAAGCACGGGCTTGTGCTATTTGCCCCTGAATTGCAGATCGTTCTGAGCCAAGGGCACCTAAGCGGTCTTCGTAAGTGTTACTCAGTTGACGGTTGGCCATTAGTTGCATTGGATCCAGCCCTGAGAGTTGCCTTGAGTACTGCTGGCTTGAGATGTTCTCTAACATACGAGCGTTGCTATCAGCAACGGATCCAGTTGCGCCAACTCCACCAACTTGGTTCTGAGCAACGGCAGAGGAAAGGTCAGCGCCGATGGTTGAGCCGAGGGCTGCTCTTGCTTCGTTTGCGGTGTTTAGCCTAGCGTCATCAGCACCCCGGATTAAGTCTATTTCAGTTGCGCGCCGTGCTGAGTCGTTATCTAGCTGAGTGTTGGTTATATCAGCAAGCCCTGACTGCCTATCTTCAGTGCGGGTACGAGATGCTCCGATGATGCCTTCAATGTAAGCTTCATTTTCTGCTTTTCTTTCCCCTAGTGCACCCTCTCGGGCTGTAATATCATCGAGCATAGAGTTGTAACCAGAAAGGTCAACCCCACCGCCACCACCGCCCCCGAGCATTGCTACAAATTCATCAAAGGTTACACCAGGCCCCATAGCGGAAGGTTGCTGAGCTCCACCTAACCTGTCGGCTCCACCAAACGACTGAGGCTGAGCCGGGGCTGAGTTAGAAAGCCTTCTGCCTGTCGCGTTGTCAGCAGCAGTAAACGCTGCTCTTCCTCCAAAGGTCATTGCCGAAGTAAAAGGGTTGTTTTTAGCAACAGCAAGACCTAGCCGGGCAGCATTTGCTCCAATTTCAGGGAGTGCTTTTTGAAAACTTTCCCCAATAAGACCCGTTGTTGCAGATGCTGCTTCTCCTATTCGATCCCACCATGCCATTATATTGTTATCCCTTGCTGTAGTAATTGCTGCAATGCTTGCTGCCTAGCACGTGCGTATGCTTCTTGACCCGCGAAGGTCGAAGAGCTCCAACCTCCCATGAGGTCGTCAGGGTTGCCAAAGTCCGAAAGGCCGAATGTTCGAGCCGTTGGGTCGTAGTTAAGGCCTTGCTGGGTAAGTCTGTCGCTGGCTACCTGCTCTTGGTAAGGGCGAAGCATTTCCTGCATTGCGTAGTCTTGGTCTGCTCGCTGCATCGTGCCAGTCCCACGTTGCGTGCCAGCGTATGCGCCACCCTGCAGGGTTCCAGATGCTGCAGCCTGTGCTGCAAGCCTGCGACGTGCAAGCCCGTCAAGCTCACCTTGTCGCTGGACTGATCCTGTAGTTCCAAACTCAGAGTTGCCGTATAGCTGATTTCTGTAATTGCGAAGCCTGCGAAGCTCAGCAGCACGATCTCCCTGGAAGCCTATAAAGTCCGGCTCTAGTAAGTTGTTTTCAGCATCAGCCAAAAGCTGATCGTACTCTTCCTGAGTCATGCCTTCAGCTTCGGCCTGCTGTGGGCTAGGTACTGGCTCTGTAGGCCCTCCTGAGCCTATGCCACCACCACCTTTGCCACCACCACCTTTGCCACCTGGGTCAGGAGTTACAGCGGGTTCAGGCTCTGGAACAAGTGTGCCAGTTTGGGTTACTCTTGGTGGAGCTGAGGTTTCACCTGGACCCAAACCTGAGCCAGAAACTTTCAGAGTATCCCCACTCCCACTTGTGGACGACCTGTTTCCACCGTTAACGCCCGCTGCAATCGCAGCAGCCCTTGAAGAGTACCCAGTCCCTTTATTAACGTTATTAAAACGCTCGTCACTGCCGTTTGAAGCTGGCTTGGAAGTCTGTAGTCCTGTTACCTGCTTGGTGCCGAGGCCAAACGCATTGTTTTTAGGTATTTGATAAGTCTTTGGAGAGTAAGTGGTTTTGGTCATGGCCGGCGACGGGCCGTAAGGACCGTAGGAGTTATTAGCGTTGGCGTTTGCGGCATTTGTTCTACGTACGAAGTTATCTGCGAATCCCATTACATGTACCGCCCAACGTTAGAGTTTCCGTAAGCTCCCTTTTGAGCAGACTTCATTTTTGCGCCAAGTGCGTTTCGCCGAACAGCTCTGGCGCGGTCTCTTTCTTTGTAGCCTGCTTTGTCAACAGGCCCCATGGTTGGGTTGTATCGACTACCGCCATAGACCTTTGCTCCAGCAGCGTACGGGTTGAAACCCGGCTGAGAGTAGTCCATTGCCATTAGGATACATCCTTAGTCATCTTGGCCTTTATCCCGATCATAGGTGTCAGGCTAAAGATTTGTGCTGGGGCCGTATCAGCTGTACCATCACAGTTCAAGTATAGCTCAAAAAAGGCTCTTCTGAAGCGGATGCCCTTGTCCATTTTCAAAGCCACTCTCTGGGGTCCTGTGCCCACAACGTCCTGTGTCGTGTAAACACTGACGTCGCGTGTAAACAAGGTGTCCCATGTTTTGGTTGCAAAGTATGTCCAGGTGTACTGGTCAAGCTGGTCCCACGTGTTTTGTAGGTCAGGGATACCGATAGGTGTAACAGTTCCCTCAATCTCGCCACTAGCAGAGATGTCCGCTGCCCACCAGTACATTCTTTTCCATTCGGACGGTGAATCAAAGTCAAAGATTTTTGTACGCAGAACACATCGGAACTCTTCAGATCCGCCAGCTAGGACTACAGCGCCATCTGATAATGCGTTCCATTCTGAAATAGGGTAGTTTTGGATAAACCAAACTTTTGTGGCCGCCTGGCCTGAGACACCCAAACCGCGAGCATAACGCCACTGGTAACCTCGGGCCTTAGGTACTTCTATCACATATGCAAAATTGGTGGTCGTGTCCCACTCTCCCCACGAGCCAGTCAGCAAGTTAAGTGAGTAGAGATTTCCTTGAGTGAAAACCAATGCGCGATCTCCAATAATCGACACACACTCAGTAAGCAGGGCCGTCGACGAATCAAAGCTCTCGTCATACGCAAAGCGCACTTTCTGAGCGTTGATTGGCGCAAAGATGTTGTTTTCAAACTTGTATAGCACTCTGTTGTGAAGTACTACCATTCCGTTTTGGTAGCCAGCAACGCTTCGCTTATTCTGTGCACCAATGTTAGTGGCAACCAAAGACACAACTCCTTCTTCAGGAAGTGCACTGTAGACAAAGTTGTAAGTGGCATTACGTTTAAAAATAATCAAGCCGTTGTAATCGGCAACCAGGAAAGTAATAGGCTGACCGTCGCCTCGGCCTACATATATATATGAGTCGTCATTCCAAGTGTAGGCACCTGCAGGCTGGTCGAGCGATGTAACATCTCCCCAGAAGATAGCTGTCTCGTTTGCCGTGCCATGGAGGCCAGTTCCAAACATGCGTTCTCTAAAGAGTACTAGCGTAAGCAAAGCTGGCATGGTTGCGATGGTAGTAAGTCCATCTGCTTCGTTCCAGCGAGCGCCTCCAGTTGAAGCCTTGGCCATCACAACTTGATTAGCGTATTGAATAAAGGACGTGGCCTTGGATGACCAGATCTCGGCCCAGCTGCCAAACCCATACTGTTCAACTTCAATCGCCCAGGTCTTTGCATCAGTTGCTGCGATAAAAAACGTCTTGCCGTTCTCGGGGGTATAGTACCCAAGAGGGTCAATGTGCTCTGTGCTTTCCGAACTTATAGGGTGACCGAGTCCGCGATCCACAATTGGAGGCCTGGATGTGAGCGCACCGTTAGGAGTAAACTCCATGTTGACAAGAAAAGGAACTTCGTTGTTAGCGATTGAAGATGCGTCCCAGTAGTTGTTTAGTCCACCTGAGAAGTCGTTAAGTTGGATCGCTCTTTGTTGGGTTATCTCAGACATAGTAGTCCTCCGGGTCAGGCATGACCTGTGGATATGAACTGATCTGAGCTATGTTTTCGTTCAAGCTCTGTCGGTCCAACCCTTCCCGGAATTGACTACGCTTTAGTTCTGCGCCTGTGTAGTTTTCATCTAGCTCTAAAGCCTGCGTCATGACATAGCTAACAAGTTCGTTAAGGTAACGGTCTGGAACGCTGAGTATCTCTGACGTGCTGATGAGTATCTTTTTGTCCGGTTGCTTTACGAACTCAAGTTTTAGTCCGTTGGTGTAGGACACCTCAGGAGTAGGGTAAAACGTAATTACCCCAGCACGCTCGTACCAAACATCTGGGTAGGAAGACTTTGCCTGTATGGTTGGGTCGTCATCAAGTATGTACGCCCTAAAAGCCTGAGGCGTAAGGTTGCGTATGGGACGGCTCTCTACGTAGACGGCTTCGATGTACTGCACCTTGTCGTCAGGAAAAGTGTATTCGCTTTGGTTGGCAACTATGTCGCCATACTTAGTATCTTTTAGAATTGGATTATTGTTTACGATCTCTTGCTGACCATTGTTTATCCAGCGTAGAACCATCTGGTCTGTAATCTGAGCTCCAGAGGTGTCACCAAATAGGGCGCGAACTTGCTCGTAAACATCAAAAGTTGTGTATGTAAAAGACTCGGCGGGCATTACTTTCTCAGAACCTTTCCGTCATGCTTATATTCGTTCTTGTTGGATTTCATGATTGATTTCATGACATCTCCCCGCTCTTCTTTCCATTCTACCTCACGCTTGGCACTTATGGCGTGCTGAGCCATTTCTAAGATGTCGAGTCGGTTTACGGTTGAGTTTGGATCGTGTGTATTGTTCTCTAACAACTCAGCAAGCAAGCGGGCGTCGATCTCTGCCTCGGCCACGGTACGTACTACATACTGTGGCAAAAATGGTGGGGAGTGAACTATTGCAAAAGGGCGTTCTACCGTAAAAGCAGGGTGAAGAGCCTCTAGCTTTATCAGGGTAACCTCCGGGAAGACGTCGTTAATTACCTCTGCAATACGTCGGTGGTGGACGGAATACATGCCATTTACTTTATTTAAATCAATCATGTTTATATCCTAATTGAAAAACCCAAGGATGCAGGTGAGACGGGACCTGCATCCTTGGGCGTCTATTTCGTTTTTACAGTTCGGCGATGTTAGATAGTACCGCGTGTGCGTTTCTGCGGTAGGTACCTAGCTGGCTGTACTGGTAGTAACGAGCTTCGTATGCGTCGGTGTTTGCAACACGTGACCACATTGAGCCGTCGCGGTCCATCCATGACCAGTCCTTCTTGCGGTTAACAACAAGTTCCTTGGTGGATAGCGCGTATAGGGTGCCGGTAGGAGCTGCATAGTCCGAGATGAACTTGATTGGCTTACCTAGAGCGTCGAATGAGAAGGCACGCTGTCCACCGGTCAATGCTGCACCGTTAGTGAACTGACGCATTCCCTGTAGCAAGTTCCAGTAAGCGTTAAACACTCCTGGGCTTGCTAGCATGGCGTCAACATCGCCACCCTGCTTGTCAACACTCTGTACAAGGTTGATCAAGTCAAGCTCGGTTAGAGTACCTGGGGACCCCTCCGTGCCTAGTGTCTTAACTGTTGACTTCCAAACTGGGTACTCAGTTGGGTTGATGTCGTGAAGATTGCCGGTGTCGCTAACGATACCTGCAAGACCTGTCCACTCCTTACCAAAGGAGTTTACTCCGTTGGAAGAACGAACAAAGATGTCACCAGCTGAGATGTTGGTGTCGAAGGTTCCAAGGGTACCGGTTACGGTGACGGTCTTGGTTGCTTCGTTAATTGCAGTAATCTCGATTGAAGACGCTGCACCGGACTGTTGCTTTACTCCCGATGTTGGATCTGCCACGTCAATGACCATACCAACCTGTAGGAAGTGCGTGCTGTCTACGGTAAGTGTGGTATCTGATGGCTGAGCAACAACAACGGCTAGCGTACCGGTTCCATCGCCGTAAACCTGACGGTTTAGGTCAACTGCAAGGTCACGCTTTAGTCCAGTGATTTCCATGTCAACAACGTTGATAAAGGCCTGGTAGTCATCTGCTGCCTGCTCGAATAGCTGACCGTCTACCTCAATTGAACCGTAAAGGTTGGTTAGGTATAGGTGAGCTTGCTTGTACTTCTGTGCTCCGGCTGTCGGTAGTACTTCACGAATGCCACGTGCGCCAATACCTTGGTTACGACCAAGGTGAGTGTCGAAGATGACTTCTTTACCGTTACGGGTGATGTTTGATGCTGACGATTCGATAAGCTGAAGCGCAGGGTTCTTGTCCCTGAGCTGCTCGTGAAGGTCACCATAAACAAGCTTGATAGCTTCTGACGCAAAGGTCAGTATGGATTGTCCTGCCATGAGGATTAAACTCCTAAATTGAATGAATAAAAAGTATTATTTCGTGCCGTGTCTAACGCCCTGACCGCAATACGGCTGTACTTTGACACTTTGATTGTACCATGGATAGACAAAATCCCCGATCTCTAATTAAAGAAACCGGGGATTGTCTTGGGATCTATTTGGCTTGGTTGTTCTTAAACATTTCGGCTAGCATTTCCCTTTTAGCCTTAGCGTCACCAGGGATTGTTACGGCCTCGAAAGGAACTCCGCTGCCACCTGAGCCACCTAGCACTGTTGGAGCAGACTTGGCAGGCTCTGCCTCAAGGCCCTTTTTAGGAAAACCCTTGCCTGTAATTGAGACTAACTTCTTTGCAGCATCGAATACTGACAGGTCATTGCCCCTAGCAGATGCAGCATCCATTAACTCCAGGATTGCTCGCTCTTGCGATGGAGACACCTCGTAGCTAGAGGTTAGATTACTAAACTCTTCGTTTAGCTTGCCGATCTCGTCCTGGGTTGCCCTCTCAAAGTCAGCGTTGCTCATTTGCTCACGGATAGCATTTAGCTCTGTATCTCGCTTTGCTAGCTCCTTCTTCATGGCCGGGCTTAGGTCTTCGTCTTCATAGATGTCATCATCTGAATCATCAATGATCTCTTTTGCTGCAGCTTCTGCTTCTGCTTTTATCAAGCCTTGATCCATAAGCGCTTTAGTCAAATTAGCATGCACTGTTAGCGGGTCAGAAGAGATAGCCTCGGCAAGCTGCATTGACTGAGCAATATAGCTTGGCTCGATACCGTCCTCTATAAACTGCTTATACGGAGAGAACTTTTCAAGCTGAGACTGAAAGTTTTTGTCCTGCTCTTGCAAGTGAGGAAGCACCTTCTGGTGCCAAGCCTCAGGAAGCTCTGCTAGCAGCTTATCGTGAGCCGGGTGGCCCTTAACTTCTTCTGGGGCTGCTGCTTCTGCTTCTTCTCCTGCTTCTTCTGTAGTAGGTATTTCTTCTTCGGGCGCTTCTAGGCCCTCAAGGTTTTCTTCAGACATCGTCTCTTCCTTATCCTAGTTGTTCGTTCGTCATTCCTGACTGATCCGGTGTGCCTTGTGGTGCACCTGAAGCCCCGCCTTCTTGCGGAACCATCCCCATCGCCATCGCCTGCATTTGCTGAGCCTGTAGGGCTTGCTGGTGCAAAGCAATATGCTTCTGGAACTCTTGCTTTATAAGGTCCGGAAGTAGCTCAAAGGACTGGCTCTTTCGGAACCTATTGTGAACCTCGATGTGGACCGCGTGGTTGTCCCAATCATTCACGGGGATCATCGGAGGTTGTGGCATAGGCACCATCTCGCCCGTCTCAGGGTTTTGAGCCATAACCTCTGGGTCACCATTCTCGACCTTGGACTCGTATTCCATAGCTGCTTGCTGGATCTCGTTTTCGTCAAGCTTCTTCATGCTTAGGTTTTCACGCTGACCAGCATTTTCATCAATCTTAATTAGGTTGTAGTACTGCTTCAACATACCCATCTCAAGTACACGCAAGCCATCGTTTGGAGAGATGAAGCCCATCTTCATCCATTCGGTGATTAGCGCCTGTCGTGCTGCCTTGCTTGTTGGTAGAGCAGAACCGGACTCAACACGGATGTCAGTTCCAGATGCAACGTCGGCACCTGAAAGCATCATGGCGTCAAACGAGCCGTCATTACCAACAGTCTTGATTAGTCGCTCGGTCTGTACGTACTGAACAAAAAGGCTCAGTGACTGCCGGGCTACCTTTTCAAGAGCTGCCTCAATTGAGTTGTAAATTGTGGTCAGGTAAGCATCGTCTCGCTCACCGATGTAAGCCATGGCAGTTGCTGCCGTGACTCCCGGTGCAGAGTCTCCCCTTGAGATTTGGTGCTGACCTGAGATGTCTTCAAAGTCCGTAGCCAACTGCTGAACCTCTTGTAGCACGTAGCTAGGAAGTGGCTGAATTGGGACTGGCGTAGGGTATTGAAATCCAGGTCTTACGGGAATCCAGATACCAGCTTTTGCTGTAATCTTACGAGGGTCAACCGAGCCGTCTTGGTACATCATCTGAGGCTTAGCCATCAAGTTCTTAGCGTGGATGATCTGAGAGCGTACTCTATTGTATTCGCGCTGCAATGGGATAAGGCTCTTGATTACCGAGCGACGCCAGAATTTACCGTTCTGGATCCCGTGGGTGTGTGCGAAAGGATACTCGCCGTGAGTATAAGGTATGCCCGTGTCTGAGAACTGAACTATCTCAGTGTCAACAAGTGTTACAAGGCCACCGTTTGGCAGGTACTTGTTGCCACCAGGCTTGACCCACATCTCAATTACTAAGACCATGTCTGGGCGAGCGCTATCTACGCCACGCATATCCATAAGGGCTGCATCTTCAACATCAGACGCTGTAACCTTTGTTGGGACAAAGTCTTTAGGCAAGACACCGGCAAAAGTCTTCTTTACCCAAGTCTCAGTTTTTGTGTACACATTAAAGATGTATGGCTGGTCCTCTAGCTTTTCCTGTGCGAGGTCAGGTACAAACATGTGGAATGGCGAAACAACTTCGTGCTTCACGTCGCCCATAGCCGAAACCGTCTGGGTTGTCATCTTCTCACCGGAGAGGGGGTCTACTTCAGTTACGGGTTCTTTGATCACAATAGAGGGATCCCATAGAGTCTTGATAAAAGCGTTCCCTGTAATGGCGCGCCAGAACTCAGCTCCTTGGAGGATGTCGGTCTGAAAGCGGTTCTTTTCGTAGATTGCCTGCCAGACCTGCTCGGCAGCGTTGGCTGCAAGCAAGTCATCTTCGTCGTTGGAGGCAGGGACTACAGAGGCAGAAGGCTGCCCGGAAGTTGTCTTAGCAATTTCTGTACGTACGATTGGCTCAATACGGTTCACCGTAATGCGAGGCAGTCCAGCTGGATTGGGCTCTTCAGCTAGGCTCTGCCTGTTGTTGACCGATCGCCAGTCGTGGTACTGGTAGCCGTTGTAGAAGGCTAAGTTAATGTACCAATCATTTTCTTCTGTCTTGCGGTTGGTCTTTGCCTTAGAGTACTCGGACTTCATCCATGCAACTAAGTTCTTGGCCTCTTCGCGCTTCTTGTATGCTTTTAAAAAGTCAGCGTCAACAAGTTCGCCTTGTGGTTCCGGGGCAGGAATCTTCTCGTAGAGATCTGAGTCCACTGATTCGGGTAGAGCGTTATCTTCAGCCACTATTCTTCTAAGCCTTCCTCAGCGTTTTTCCATAGCTTTGCCATGCGTGCTTCTACATCAAGAAGCTGCTGATATTCTTCACCGGTTACGTAAGCCCCATTATACACGCCTGGGTCCATTGGCTCGGGTGTGGCAGCCTGAACCATTTGATACGCCATAGGGTCCTTACTTGACAAAAGGTTTAGAGCTTGGGTGAGCAGCTTTGCCCTTTGGTTCTCCGACTGGGTGTTTGCTCTTGTCGTTTCCGCTAACGCTTCCAGCGCTGGCTTCAATACTTTCAGGTTGTACAGGCTTATTAGGAACAGTGATACCGCTAAGGCTAGTAACAAAGTCACCGATAGTATTAGTGATGTCATGCGTAAATTTCTCCATTAATTTTGGCGCTGCGTCTACTTTTGCTTTGAGCTCTTCGGTTGTTTTTTCAGCCGTGGCTACATAGTCGTTGTGAACTTTTTGTGTGACAAAACCAGCAAATGTAGCTAGCTCGGTTATGCACTTATCACAGACAAGAGCGGTCATATTGCTGGAAGGGATCGTCCCTACCTGCCAAAGTTTTTTATTATTTCCACAACGAAGGCAGCTCCCAGGAAAGGGCCCTCCGTTTTCGTGGAACAAAAAGTGCGTCTCAAAAGCCATTGCTACCCTTCCAGGGATCTCGTACCGCTAGAGCCTGACCATCCAGATCCCCAGTCTTCTCCATTATCAGTGTCTGACATTGGAGTGACTGGCTGAAATGTCCCTCTAAACGTATCATGAAACTGTCTAGTATTTTTCTTCTCTTCCATGCTATCAGGTGCAAGGTCACTAAGGAAGGTCATAGCGTATTTAAGTGCATCGTAACAATGGTTGTCTTTGTCACGGATATCTTCTTTTTTATTGTTGACGTCAGCAACCTTGGCGCTTGCCCACTTCTGCCAGCGCAACTTCGGAAGCTCTGCAATCAAGTGAGGGCAGTCATCAGTAATCATTAGGTGAGGTCTTTTCGAGCCCTTGTTCCATTTCATGTATTGCCTGATGCGCTCCATTCCGATGCGCCGATCTCTTGGGATCATGTCAACGGCAATAAAGATGCCAGCTCGCTGATACTCCTGCTGAATTGACGTGCCTGTCTGTTCTTTAGTTTGCTTGATTGCAGGGTCACCTGTAGTGAGCCAAATGTCGACTCCATAGTCACGCTCAATGTCCATGGTGATTTGGTTGACGATCGAAGCGTGCTCAGCTACGGTCTTCTTTGAGGCGTAGTGCTCCTTAAAGACTGTTACGTTATTCTCTCCATCAACCGCAAGCCATAACCATACGGTGGGGTTGGTGTAGCCGGAATCCATGGTCCTGATGACACGGTGTTCAGTCGTAGGCTTGAATGACCCTCTTGGAAGGCAGTGTGTTGTTGGGGTGAAATCTGGGAAGACGGCCCCACCAAGATGCACGTATTGTCCCTTGGTCCTGATAAGCCGTTCTTCTTCTGAGAGCTCTCCAACAAATCTAGCGATAGCTTCTTTAGTGAGGTAAGGGTTGTCTTCCATTTCTGCCTCGACAACACCAATGGCTTTCTTGCCCTCTTTTGCTGGCTGATATAAATCGTCGTAAATCCATTCCATTCCCTGGATAGGCGTCTGGGACATCCACCACACGCCACCTGTGTCCACAAGCCGGGCTATACATTCTTGATAGACAGACTTAGGGCACTCTTCGTCGAAGTGGACAAAGTGCCTTGAGGAACCTGCAAACTTGTCTAGATCCTGATCCTGGGACATGAACTCAACAAAAGAGCCGTTACTCAAAGTCAGCACGTGGCGCTCACGGGAGTAGCTGTCTGACCAGCTGCCATTAATAAGGTATGACTTTGGAAGCCACTGCTTATACAAAGGTAGGATAATTTTATCTACACCGTTCAAGAAATCAACGGCAACTACTCTTCCTCGTATAGGGCCCTCTGGGGTCTTGCGATGTGGATGTGTGTGAGTGAGCCACCAAATTGCTTCGACAGTAGAGCCAAGTGACTTGCCAGATCTGTTGCCTCCGATATATAGACGATCAGGATTGACGTCCCTGTGGAAGATGTCTTGCTTTTTACTGGGTATGTAGTCGTATAAATTCGGCTGGTGCGACGCCTCTTGGAGCCCCTCACCCAACCGTCGAAGCGCCTCAGAAAAATCGACCCCATCATTAGCCATGAATTAATTGTACAAGCTGGCGAAGAGGAAGACGAACAATAGTGGGGTCACCGATACTAATGCCAAAGCGAAGAGCGGATAGATCGCCCAGCGTGGCGTACGCCCACCATTCGCCAGCTCGCGGGTAACCCACACCAGACCGCTGAGTAACAAGAAAACCATAAGTAGCTCCAGCATGACCTTTCTCCTTTTCCGTTTCTTTAAACCATTTCAGGCATTGCTCGTAGCTGGCCTTCTTGGCCATGTCGCCACCTTTAAGTTCAAATACTATTAGGCCGTGATTTTCATCTCTAAGCCAGACGTCACCTTTGTCCTGCGATCCGGATAGTACATTGCGATGCGCTTCTAGTTCTGTGTAACCCGTAGATACCAGAAAGTTTCGCACGGCAGTTTCTGCACGGGTGCCGATGTCCTTCGCTTTACTCATGTCGTCTCCTGTTATACTTATTATATGCCTGCTGTCTTTGGGAACGTCGGAGCATCCGCTGGGGATGTTAACGACTTCCATTCAAGTTCTGACGTCGACAAGAGTACCCTAGCACAACACCACACTCTTGGGTCTCAGCCTAACCAAGCGTCGCCTGGCGACCACGGGCACGACGGACGAAGCAGTAGCAAACTGTACATTAAAAACTTGGTAGGGGTTGAGGTTGACTATGTCCCGACGGGCGAAAGCTCTGACGCAAACTTAACCTTTTCTTCAACTATATTTTCTGGTAGCTACACGATCTTTGGTAACCTGTGCTTTTATCAGATAGACCTGGACTTTTCAACAGTGCTCAATTTTGGAACAGGTCAGTATTCTGTCACCCTACCCTTCGTGAGCAAACAAGTCATGCAATTTAGAGACGGTTGCCTGCATGACTTTTCAGCGTCCCGGCATTACCAGATCTCAGGCCACGTCGCTGCTGGAACCAACACTCTCTACTTGTTTACTACGGAGTTAGATGTGGGCAGGGTTTACGACCTAGCTTTTGAGCAAGGCGAGCCTATAACACTAGCAACCGCAGATAGTCTTCACATTGCGGGTACATATCAATTTCAACCATAAATAAGGTACAATAAAGCTTATGCCAGTAGATACAATAATAAAAGTCAGAGCAGGAACCGCTGCTCAGTGGACCTCTGCAAACCCTGTCTTAGCACTAGGCGAGATGGGCGTTGAGACTGACACTCAGCGATCTAAATTTGGAGATGCCTCAACGGCTTGGACCTCGCTAAGTTACAGCGTTGGAAACTCTTCCGGCGTTGGGAGCATTGAGTGGACCTCAATAACAGGAAAGCCTACTGAATTTGCCCCATCGGCACACACTCACCTAACAAGCGAGATCACCGACATAACTGCAACGGCAGCCGAGCTAAACATTCTTGATGGCGTGACTGCGACAACTGCCGACCTAAACATTCTTGATGGTGTGACTGCTACGGCCACAGAGCTAAATATTCTTGATGGAGTTACCGCTACGGCTGCTGAGCTGAACTACAGCGACGGTGTGACTTCAGCAATTCAGGCTCAACTTGACACTAAAGCAAGCGTCGGATTTACTAACAACTTTTTATTGATGGGAGCATAAATTATGGGAACAATTTACAAAGTACTAGGGCAATCAGCACCTGCGGTAACTACAAACGTAGACCTTTACACGGTGCCTGCTGCCACCTCTACGGTGGTGAGTACGCTGAACATCGCTAACCTAACTGGAACAGATGCCACCTTTAGTGTCTATGTCAGGGTTGCGGGTGCCGCAGCTTCTAGCGCCAATACTCTTGACAAGAATGTAACCCTTGCTGCCAATTCTGTCTTTTCTGCCACACAAGGTATTACCCTTGGTGCTGCAGATGTTCTCACAGTAAGCACTGCTACTGCAGATGCTTTGTCCTTTCAGCTATTTGGAAGCGAGAACAGCTAATGGCGATTTCTGTATTTCCATCTGCAAGCGGCGGCGGCGCAGGTGGCTTTTACTACAACATAACCGCCGCTGGAACTTACACCGTGAACCTAGCGGCAGGGCTTTATGATGTCCGCTCTACAGATGCTGTGACGGTTGGTGGTGTAGCTGTAGACGGTAACGCTGGGTTGCTGAATTACCCGAGTGGTGTTGCTAGTTTGATAGCTCTTGCCCAACGGGATTTAGACGATTGGACAACTCGGACATCAGGGTTTGGGACTACTACTATCCGTGGCGTGACATTCGGCA
>Ga0209491_10003338_pt1 | contig 26666 bp, 21 predicted proteins | sample BON02_FD_187213 | JGI IMG/M metagenome (GOLD analysis project Ga0209491, IMG submission 187213) | Freshwater microbial communities from Lake Bonney liftoff mats and glacier meltwater in Antarctica - BON-02 (SPAdes) (version 2) | ecosystem: Environmental > Aquatic > Freshwater > Ice > Glacier...
AAAAAACCGGGCGCTTGGTGGGATCCCTCTCATGCCGATGCCATCGCCAGCCTTCGTGTCCTCCGCGCCAACGGCCAATGGCTCTCCCTCTGGCGCAACTAATCACCCATCACTTCTAATTACACCCCTTCGGCAATGTTTCGCTTCATCACCATCGCCTGCCGGGCGGTGAGCGGGTTTAACTGATCGCAAAGCGGGTGCCATCGATTCTGCCGGCCCCGACCTTGGATGAATCATTGGAAGTTCTCAGCATTCAATCGGTCGCCGCGCCCGCCCGCAGTTCGAATTCGATCCACTTTGGCCGACGCCCTTTCCGCAGTCCACATCACCCCATTTCTGATGTCGGCCTGCTAGGCGGCGGAATCATTCTGCACTTCGCGCCGTCCCGTTGAACGGGACTCCGTCGAATCTTAACGCGACGCTCCGGCACAAAAAAAGCCTAACCCGCATATTTCACGAATAAGAGTTGAAGTGGACGGTCAAGCTAGTTAACTAACTGGTATTAAACAGGATAAGACTCAAAAGCATGCCGATCCGCTTCAGACAGACTGTCATCAATCGGAATTGGAATTTCAAGCCCTTGGTTCGCGTCAAGTCATCGCGACGTTTGATGGTGGCACGCTGAGCACCGATGGGGGGTCGTTGCTGTTGCGCGATTTGGATCGTTCGATGGGTCTGACCCGTAAACTAGCCGGATGCTTTGTGGACAAGCGTGATGCGAAGCGCATCGATCACTCGGTGCAGACCATGGTGGCTCAGCGCGTGCTCGCAATCGCACTCGGTTATGAGGATCTCAATGATCATCAGACGTTGCGCCACGATCCGCTGCTTTCGGCCGCTGCGGCCAAGGAGCATGGGGAGGTGCTCGCCTCGGCGCCCACGTTGAACCGGCTGGAGTTGTCCAGTCACCGAAGTGGTCGCTACCACAAGGTGAGGGTCGAGGCACCGCAGGTCAGGGAACTGTTGCTCAAGACGGGCGTGCAAAGTTTGCGCCGTGGGCAACGTGAGGTGGTGATCGATTTAGATGCAACCGACGATCCTTTGCACGGCCAACAGGAAGGGAGGTTCTTCCAAGGATATTACAAGTCCTATTGCTACCTTCCGTTGGATGCATTTATCGGCGACGCCATCGTATGGGCGCAGTTACGCACCGCCGATCGCGATGCGTGCGATGGCACCGTGGAGGCGCTCGATCAAATCGTAGCGGCCATCCGGCGACGGTGCCCCCGGGCGCGCATCATAGTCCGGGCGGACAGCGGGTTTTGCCGTGAGTCGATCATGGTCTGGTGCGAATCGCACGGGGTCGACTACGTGCTGGGATTGGGCCGCAACAAACGGTTGGTGGCCGAGTTGGCTCCCGCCCTAGCGCGGGCCCGCATGCGGGCCTGCCAGTGCGGCGGGACGGCCCGAGTGTATCATGATATTGACTACACAACCTTAACCAGCTGGAGCCGGTCGCGCCGAGTGATCGGCAAGGCCGAGTGGCTGCGCGACAAGGCCAACCCCCGATTCATCGTCACCAGTCTGAAGCGTAATGGTGAGGAACTCTACGAACGGGTTTACTGCGCCCGCGGGGAGATGGAGAATCGGATCAAGGAGCAACAGCAGGATCTGTTTGCCGATCGACTATCATCAGCGGGCTTCGCGGCCAATCAACTGCGGTTGTGGCTCTCGGCCTTTGCCTATCAGTTGGTGGAACGTCTACGCGCGTATGCTCTCAAAGGCACCGCGTTGGCCCAAGCCACGGTAAGCACTATCCGACTCAAACTGTTCAAACTGGCCGCGCGCGTTGAGGTATCGGTTCGACGGATACGGGTGCGATTGAGAGAGTCGAGCCCGAGCCGGGCGCTCTTTGCCCACGTCTGGCAAAAGTTACGAGCCCTGCCAGGCTGAATCCGGCTTTTGCTCCAACCCCATTGCGACGCTAGCGACCAATCCCGGGCGGAGCTATGCCTGTATAACTCAAAAAAAGCGTCAAAATGTCCCGAAATTAGCGAAACCGGGGCTGATCGACGGGGCCGATGACAGCCGATACCGTCACGACAAGTCTGACGCTTCCTTGAGACCAAAATAGAGCATCTTTTCAACTTTTACGCCCCCTCAATAAACTTGGTGAAATATGCGGGCTAAGAGATCTCCCTTCTTCATCGAGCCACCGATGTCCGCACTCACTGGTGCAGCCCGTGAACCATCGGGAAAAAATCGCCGACCGTTCCAATTCAACGGAATGATTCAGCATGCCATCTCCTCTATCCCGATCGGATCATGCACTGTGTGTTGGCATCGTCTCACCGGGACGTTGGGGAAAAAAACTCCTCGACGCCGTCGCCGATTCCGAAGCCCTCACCTTCGGAGGGATATTTAGTCGCGATCCCGTCAAACGCACCCAGGTCACGAGCGCCCACGGGGGCCGTGACTACGAGTCATATGCGGACTTGCTAAACGACCCCCAGATTGAAGCGGTGATCATCCCGACGCCCCATTTTCTGCATCACGATCAGGGCATCGCCGCGTTAGCAGCCGGCAAACATATCTTTGTGGAAAAACCGCTCGCGACGACACTCGAGGACGCCGAGGCCTTGACGGTGGCCAGTCGGCAATACCAGCGGGTGCTGGCCGTGGGACATCAGGCTCGGCATACTCTCGCCGCTCAACGCGTGCGGGGCATGTTGAGCGATGGCAAATTTGGCTCACTCGCTTCGGTAGTCGTCGTGCAGGGATTCCCGCTACTCCTGAATGCCTCGCCCGACAATTGGCGCACGCTGGAGGCCAACCTTCCCGGTGGCCCGTTGGATGAATTTGGCGTGCATTACTTTGACCTGCTGCAGTTTTGGTGTGGCCCCGTCCGTCGGGTTAGCGGATTTATCAACCGTAATCTCACTCCCGGCAACGTGCCCGATAGTGTCACGGCTTGTCTGGAATTCACCAGTGGCTTGATTGCCTCCTACACGGCTCACTTCGTATCGGTCGGCTTAAGCCGAGTCACCCTCTACGGCAGTAAAGGGGCCTTGGAACTCAACCGAGTCGGGGATCAACCTTCGTGGTGGCACCCCGTCACTGATATGACGGCGGCCCGCGACGGCGGCGGTGAACCGCAACCGGTTGACTTCGGTCCACCGTCACTCGTCTCCACGGCCTTGCAGACCGAACTGGAAGATTTTGCCGACAGCATCCGACAGGGCCGGAATCCCGCCGTGGGGGCACCGGAAGCTTTGTCCGCCTTGCGAATCAGTCGGGCCATTCTCGAATCTGCCGTGACCGGCCAAACGGTGATCCTTCCCCAGCCATGAAAAACTTAACTCCCGCATCTTTGTTCGCCTTTGGTGAACAGCTCTTTCGGACCTTCGGCACTTCGGAAAAAAACGCCCGAATCGTCGCCGACAACCTCCTAACGGCCAGCCTGCTAGGACACGATTCCCACGGCATTCTGAGACTCGGTCGATATGTCGACAAGATCGACCTCCAGGAGTTGGACCCGGTGGCAGAGCCCACCGTTGATCAGCGACGCGGTGGCACCGCGGTGGTGGATGGACACAATGGCTTTGGAGCCGTGGTCGCTGATCTGGGAGTGGAATGGGCTGTCAAACTCGCCTCCGCGCAAGGCGTCGGAGCCGTCTCACTCAGTCGAATCACGCACGTCGGCCGTCTGGGCCACTATGCAGAGGCCATCGCTAAAACCGGCCATATCGCCTTAATCTTCGCGTCGGGCTCAGGCCCCGGTGGGTCGGTCGCTCCTTTCGGAGGGAGACAACGCGTTTTTGGTACGAACCCCTTGGCTTGGGCGCTCCCCGTGACGGTAGATCGCGCGCCCTTGGTCGCAGACTTTTCCACCGCTGCGATTCCCGAAGGCAAGGTGGGCATGGCCCAAAGTCGCCACGAGTCCCTGCCTCCGGGAGTGCTGGTCGATCGTTTGGGAGAACCGTCCACCCTCCCCTCGGACTACTATGACGGCGGTGCCTTATTGCCCTTTGGCGGACCCAAAGGGTCGAGTCTACTTCTCCTGATCGAAGTAATTGCAAACCTGCTCGCCGGCGGTGTGCCGGCCTCGTCACCCGACCATCGACTCGGCAATCCCACGTTGATGATCGCCATCGACGTCGAAGCTTTCACCAGCCGTGAGGCCTATTCCCACTACACGGCAGAACTGCTCAATAATATCGAAAATTCCGCTCCGGCTGCCGGGTTTGACCGGGTGCGATTACCGCACTCTGTCGAACTCGCCACCCGCGCGATTCGTGAACGGGAGGGCATTCCGGTACCCGACGCCATTTGGGCGGAACTCGTGGCCTTAGCCAATCGCACCGGCATTCCACCGCCCGGTCGCCTTAATCTTTGAACTCCGCTCATGAATGACTCCGATCTTCCCCGTATCTGGACCGACGCCACCCTGCATCCCGATGCTCTCACCGCGTTGACCGGCGCTGCGCAGTTGACGCCAAACTACCACGAAGCGGACGCCGCCATCGTCGGTTCTCTTTTTAACGGTGATCAAGCCACCTTGCATCGGGCGCCGCATCTCCGAGTGATCGCGCGCCTCGGTATGGGGTATGATAGAATTGATTTGGCCGCCGCATCCGAAGCTGGCGTGTTAGTGACCCACACCCCGGCGGCACCGACCGAATCCACGGCGGAATTTACCATCGCCCTCATGTTGGCCGTGGCCCGGCGAATTCCAACCGCTGCGGCTCTCCTCCAAAGCGGAGTCTGGGATCAAAGCAGCACCTTGGTCGGAATCGACCTCGCCGGGCGCACGTTGGGGTTGATCGGTTGCGGTCGCATCGGTCGCCGGGTAGCGGAAATCTCTGCGGTTTTCCACCTGAACGTGATCGCCTTCGACCCCAGTCCCGTGGCGCTCCCTTCGCCAATCCGTCGCGCCGAGTCTCTCACTCACTTACTAGCTGAAGCCGATATCATTTCCGTCCATGCTCCACTCACAGCGGCCACCCACCATTTGCTGGGAGCGGCAGAATTCGCCCGGATGAAACCCGGAGCCCTGATCGTCAATACCTCGCGAGGCCCCCTCATTGACGAAGCGGCATTGCTGGCGGCTTTAGAGTCAAAACAGCTCGGTGGCGCTGGGCTGGATGTGTGGGATCCTGAACCACCGAGCCAAGACTCCGCCCTCCTCAGACATCCTCACGTCGTGGCCACCCCACACATGGCGGCGTTCACTCACGAGGGAAAACAACGGAGCCATCTCTGTGCCACCGCCCAGGTCCTCGCGGTACTTCGCCGGGAAAAACCCCACGCACTGCTTAATCCAGGGATATGGCCAAATCAAAGGTATGATCTTTGAACCACTGAGTGCCTCTTGAGCGAGACGATGGTCTCACTTGAATTCTTTCCTTCATCGTTTTTCAGACTCCGTTATGACCACATCTCTCACCGGCTTGATCGCCGCCCCATTCACAGCCTTCCATTCCGACGGCTCACTCAACCTTGAAACCATCCCCCGCCAAGCGGCCATGTTGGCGCACAATAAAGTCAGCGGGGCTTTCATCTGCGGCACCACCGGGGAAGGCAGTAGCATGACGATAAAAGAACGTCTACAGATTGCGGAGATTTGGAAAAAATCTGCCCCCCCAGAGTTAAAAATCATCGTGCACGTGGGATGTCTTAATCTCGGCGACTGCCAAGAGCTGGCCAATCATGCGCAGGCCTTAGGAGTGACTGCAATCGCCAGCATCGGCCCGAGTTTTTATAAGCCGCCTCGGGCTCAAGAGTTGGTGGCATGGTGCCGGGAAGTGGCTCAAGGGGCTCCAAATCTCCCTTTTTATTACTATCACATGCCAGCGATGACGGCCGTCGATATCCCCGCCACCGATTTTCTCTCCAATGAAAATGGACAAATTCCCACCCTTCGTGGTATCAAGTTTACGCACGAAGATTTGGTCGATTTTGGGCAGGCTAATGCCTTCGAAAACAACCGATTCGACGTGTTATTTGGCCGCGACGAAATCCTCCTCGAAGGCCTTCGATTGGGTGCCACGGGAGCCGTGGGCAGCACCTACAATTACGCCGCTCCGATCTTTAACAGGCTCATGGCGGCCTTTGCAGCCGGGAAGTTGAATGAGGCTGAACAGGCTCAAGCCCAAGCGGTCAAATTTATCGACGTGTTGCAAAAATACGGAGGCTTGGCCGCCGGTAAAAGCATCATGAAATTGATTGGTATTGATTGCGGTCCCGTGCGACTACCTTTGCGCGCACTCGACTCGACCGAAGAAACCGGCCTGCGACAGGATCTGGAATCGATCGATTTCTTTGATTATTGCTGCCAACTCCCATAATGGATGCCTCCCCTCTTCTGATCGCCCAATCAGCTTCCTCTTCGTGTCGATTCCCGGAAAGGTCACTATGCTGGTGACCGGCTATCTGCCTGCCTTATGACGGAAAAACCGCCCGCCGTGAAGACCGCCGGACTCACGCTTCTCACGCTCAAACTCTCGCCCCAACTGAAATCGGACTCCCCGAGAACTGGGGCCTCAACATCGTGGTTTGGGATGCCCCCCCCCTACTGATTCCTTAGCCCCTGCTATGGTCAGAATCCGAGTCGTCAGAACCTCTTTTCAGATTCCTGCTTCGCCCCCTGCCTATTTCCTGTCATATGATTCTAGATACGTTAAACCACCACTCGTCCTACGCATCTGTACACCCGGCCTGCGAGGCCGCGTTCACTTGGATAAAATCTTGCCCCATCGATCGTCCGGACGGGCGCTATGAGATCGATGGAGAACGGGTGTTCGCTTTGGTTCAAAGTTACCCCACCACGACGGCCATCGAGAAACAATTCGAAGCTCATCGACGCTACCTCGATATCCACACCCTGTTAGTTGGAACGGAAATCATTCCCTATGCGCCGATCGCCCGGCTGGCACCCGCCACTGACTACGACTCCACGAAGGATTTCCAACTCTACCTGGACGCCGCCGCATCAACCCCGCTACGGCTTGAGACCGGCGACTTCGCTCTGTTCCTGCCTCAGGATGGGCACAAACCGGGTTGTCACGAACACGAAACGCGGTCCGTGCGCAAAATCGTGATTAAGATTCAATTCTGATCGTCCCGTGCTGGCGTCACCTTTTTCAACTCCCTCATGACCTCTTCACTTTCCATATGACCGCTTTCCTTTCCTCCCATCGCACCCAAGTTTTAGTAATCGGCTCTGGCGCCGCCGGATTGACCTCCGCCATCGCCGCCGCCCGCAACGGCGCAGATACCTTGCTCGTTGAAAACGCCGGATTCCTCGGCGGCATCTCCGCCACCCTTCCTTGGCTTGGTTTTCACGATCGCGACTACCGTCAGGTGATCAAAGGTATGCCACTGGAATTCTGCCGTCGCCTGCAAGATGCCGGTGCCGCCAGTCCCATCGAATACGACCCCAAGTGCGCCTCCGCTATCAGTATTAATTCCCACTGGTGGAAAATTCTCGCGATGCAACTGGTCCGCGAAGCCGGTGTGCGTCTGATGCTCCATACCCAAGTAGTGGATACACTACGGGAAGGCGATTGCATCACGGGGGTTGTCGTGGAAAATAAATCGGGTCGGCAAACCATCAAAGCCGACATCACGATCGATTGCACCGGTGATGGCGACGTCGCCGCCCGCGGCGGAGTAGCCTGGGAAAAAGGGCGCACGGGCGACGGCCTAGTCCAAGCCCCCACCCTCGTCTTCAAACTCGGCGGCGTCGACCGCAAAGCATTCGTCGCTGGCTGTAAAAACCCGACCAACAACTACCGCGAGTGGCTGGCCCCTTACCCCGACCTGTGGGACAAGATGATGAAGCGCATCGATGACCTCTCCGTGATTATTTGCGGCGGCTATGCTGACCTGATCAGAAAGGCGCGGGAGGCCGGAGACTTTGAAGTGCCGCAGACCCGCATTGTCGGTGTTAAGAATCACCAACACGACGAGTTCACCGTAGTGATGACGCGGGTGCTCGGGCTTAATCCCATTGATATCGGCAGCCTCACCGATGCTTACACTCGCGTCTACGAACAGATCCCAATCCTCACGCGTTTCTTCCGCAACTATGTGCCGGGTTTCGCCGGATCCCGTCTGCAAGAAATCGCTCCTATGCTCGGCGTGCGCGAAAGCCGCCGCATTATGGGCGACTACGTGCTGAATGCTGAGGATCTGATTGCCGGCCGCGTGTTCGATGACGCCGTGAGCATGGGCGGCTACCACATCGACATTCACCGCCCCGCCGGCACCTGGGTCGACTCGCGCAACGTGCAGGGCTACACCATTCCCCTGCGCAGCCTCATCGCCCGAGACGTAGACGGTCTGCTAATGGCCGGAAAATGTATTTCGGCCACCCATGAAGCCATCGCCTCAACCCGCGTGATCCCCATCTGCATGGGCCAAGGTCAGGCCGTAGGCACCGCTGCCGCGCTCGCAGTCAAACAGGGGGTCGGCGTGCGCGACGTATCCATCCTTGAGTTACAAGATACCCTGGCCGCTCAGGACGCCGAATTTGGGCGAACTCTCGGCGAGGCCAACCAACGGGTTATCGACGAAGTCGGTCAACTTCCCTTCGAGGAGCCGCCAACCACCGGAGACCAAGACCAAGCTTCCGCCACCGCGGGTGCCTGGATAGGAAAAAAATAACCCAGAACCAATCCCCCAAAACCCCAGATTATTATGAAAAACCTGCTTTCTCTTTCTACCCTCCTGATCAGCCTCAGCGCTTCCGCAATCGCCGGGCCCGCGTTGCCGGCTTGGGCGGCTGTCAATCGCACGGGCCAACCTGTTCGCATCGCCGTTAGCCCTCAGGACGATGGCAATGGAGCTCACCTCTCGTGGCCCAAGGTCATCCGCACCACGACGGGCACCACCATTCTGGCCTACAGCGCCGGTCGCGGACACAATATCGGGGGATCCGCGCTGGCCGTTTCCCTCTCGCACGACAACGGCCAGACCTTCTCCGCGCCTCGCGAATTAATCCGTTTTCCCGAAGATGACGACCGCTACCGCGATTGCGGAAACATCGCCCTAGGATTGGCCGAGGATGGATCAATCCTGCTGTTTGCCATGGCTTACAACCAGGACACCGCCAACAATATCTACGGCTGGCGCTCGGTGACTGACGGAGCCACTTGGATGAGGGTAGACACCTCCACCTTGGGGCCCGACAAAACCGGCTCGATCTTCGGCAACGTCGTGCCTATCACCGATCAGGGCATAGCCATATTTGGACACTATCGCAAAGGGTCCCTCCCGCATGACCAAGGCCTCTGGATGGCGCTATCCCCAGACCAAGGCCGCTCCTGGAACGAGGCCCGACGCATCGCGAATATGCACGCCGTGGAACCGGTGGTGCTGGAGAGTGCCGGACGTCTGTTGGGATTCTTTCGCGGCGACGCCGCCACCGATCGCGGCCGACAATACGTCGGCGTATCAAATGACCAAGGACAAACCTGGAGCACAGAACTGTCCAATCTTCAGGCTCAAGATTCCGTCACTGCTCGGTTGGCTGCCCCCTTTGCCGTGGAAGATCCGGCGCACCCGGGCGAACTCATCGTGCTCACCACCGAACGATCCTCCTCGGATGACACGCGTGGTTGCATCTGGCTCTGGCGAGGCAACGCCGAACAGCTCGAATGGCAGCGTGAACGCATTCTCTTAGAGTTCCCGCTGGTTGGGGACGATCCCAACACCGACTTCGGTTACCCTTGGCTGATCCACCAGGGCGGCAACCGTTGGCAAATGTATTATTATCACGGCAACCCTCGTGGCACCTGCTACATCTGGACAACCGACGTTGAGCTTTAAGTCCCCCGCCAACATTCGCCCCTATGAACATTCCCTCCTTCTTCTCAATACTTCTCGGACTAATCACTGCCACGGTCCTCATCGGCAGCCCTCCTCCACCCGACATTCAGTCGATCTACCGGCAACCGTCGCCGACAGCCTACCAAGCGTTTCCCACGACTTGGATTGCCGCACCCAGCGCTGGGTTCCAACGCCGATCCGAAGCCAGCGCCGTCAATTTAAAGAATGGTAACGTCTTGGTCGCGTGGTGTGATTTGGTGGAGAAAAGCGATAATGCCCGTGGCTCGATTGTCACCGTCGAGCTCGACTCCGACGGCACTCCCATCGGCGATCCGCGCACGGTCATCCCCACCCCAGAGGGCGGACTGAACGCGCTATCTCCCGCGCTACGCCGCTTGCCCGACGGATCAATCGGCATGGCGTTCAGCTATCGCTTCAGCACCACCGCCGCGTCGCGTCGCTTTGCACGCTCGGAAGACGAAGGCAAAACCTGGTCGGCACCCGTCTTGGTCTCCGACGACAGCGATCCCTACATGACGGGCTGCAACGATCGTCTCACCGTGCACAGCTCGGGTCGCCTGCTCGCCCCAATGCATTGTTCTCACGACTGGGAAGACCATCATCTTCACGTCAAAGTTTCCTGGTCCGACGACAATGGGGCGACCTGGCAGACGACTCCTGACGGTCTCGAACTCCCGCGGGTGCGCTGGGACTCCCACCCCGAGCGCGGGTTGGAGTCCGGTCCCCACGAACCAGGCATCGCCGAACGGGCCGACGGTAGCTTGCTCATGACCTTGCGCACTTCCATGGGGACTCAATTCTTCTCCGAGTCGTTTGATCGCGGCGAAACGTGGTCCGCTCCGCGCAGTCTGGAGCTTTCGAGCCCCTTGGCTCCGGCCAACCTGACGCGCATTCCTGGAACCGACAAGTTACTGATGGTCTGGACGCCGAACGTCGATACGACCGCTTCCATGATGGGACGACGACACACCGTCATGGCCTGCATCAGTGACGACGGAGGCTGGTCATGGCCGATGAATCGGCGCAAAATTCTATTGCACAATTCCGAGGCCTCCACCGATTACGCCAGCGTGCTTTACCGGGATAATGAGGTATGGCTCACGCTACGGGTTTCGAGCGGCCCCGGCGTGCTCGAAGGGCGCACGGGCACTTCGCTGATGCGCGTGCCCTTGGAGTGGCTCCAAACGCCCTAACCTTCCGATCACGTCTCATGCATTCGTGTGCCTCGCTCCGCGACTTCACCCCCGAGTGGAACCCCGTCGCACCTGCCGACGAAAACCATTCCCGGCGGGGCGAAGCGAGCATGGTGCAATTGCGCGACGGCACCGTGCTCATGGCGTTCGGCCGATTCACCGGGCGCAACGACCCGGGTTACGCCCGCATGGCGGGTGACCGTGCCCAGCGCTACGCCGGGTCCTACATCGAACGAGACAATGATTTCGGCGAAGTCGCAGTCATTCGTCTTGATTCCGCCGGTCAGGTGATTGAACCCGAACGCATCATCGTGCCTGCTCCGGTCGATGGCTTGAACGCCATGAACCCCGCCCTGCAACGATTACCCGATGGGCGCATCGGCTTGCTCTACAGCCACCGCATCAGTCGCCATGTCGCATCGCGCCGTTTTCTCAGTTCGTCCGACGAAGGAGCCTCTTGGTCTGCCCCCCGGGTGGTGTGCGACGACGGCTACATTAGCGGCGGTCACGATCGCTTCAATGTATTGTCCAATGGTCGCTTGTTGGCCCCGTTGCACGGCTCCGACGACTGGGAGAAACACTACCTGCACAGCCGCGTCGCTTGGTCCGATGATGCCGGCGAATCGTGGCACGCTTCGGATCCGATTCGCGTGCCTCAAGTGGTTTGGCCGGATCGCCCCGGCGGTGAATCCGGCTGCAACGAACCGGGTATCGTTGAGCGAGCCGACGGTTCATTGTTGATGACATTGCGCACCGCCATGGGCACCCAATTTCGCACCGTCTCACATGACCATGGCGAGACATGGTCCTCGCCCGCGAGCCTGGAGATTTCCAGCCCAAGCGCGCCGGCCCACTTGTCGCGGTTGCCGGACTCAGACCACCTCCTGCTGATGTGGAATCCACACTACGATGCGACCGAACCCATGAACGGGCATCGCCACACATTAATGGCCGCCGTGTCCACGGACGGAGGATGCTCTTGGCCAATATCGCGACGTCATATCCTCGCGTATGACCCGCAGCGCAACATCGACTACCCCACCGTCTTTCACCACAGAGGCGAATGCTGGATCACCGCTCGCTTTTCCGATGATCCGAAAGTCATCCAAGGACGCATGTCCACCTGCCTCCTGCGTCTCCCGGCGGCGATCTTCAGAGATGGCGAATGATCCACTCACACGGATCAAGGTGGCGAAATACTTTCCGATGTCGGCTCAGTTGTGACGCCGAAAACGGCGGCGCAGTCACCGCCGCGAGGTTGGCTTGCAAGTGCGTCAAGTTCAGCGTGCCCGAAAGCACCGTCGCCACCGCCGGATGCGAAGCCGCGTAACGATAAGCCGCCGCCACCGGGTCGGGGCTGTATTCATCCAACAATACGTCCAACGCCCGCGCTGGGTCCAATTCCAGTGCCCCGTGTTCACCTCGAGCCTGAGCGGCTCGAATGCGTTGGGCCAAAACTGCGGGATCACGTAGGGCCGGTCCGACCACGACCATCGCCGCCACTCCGACGTCAATCTGTTGGGCCGACGGTAATGCGGCCACCTCCGCCCCGGGACTCAGCACATTGTAACCGACCAAGGTCTGATCAAACCACCCGGTTTCGACCGCCTGCGGCAGCATCTCATGCCACGGATCCTCCACAATGGTTTCGGCTACGCCGAGAAACCGATACCGGCCCGCTTCGCGCAACCGGGCGAGTTCGCCGCCGAGTTGATCCATCACCGGCCCCAGCCAACTGGGCCTCAAGCCATGCAACTGCAACACATCGATTGAAGCCACGCGCAACCGCCGCAAACTGGTTTCCACCGATTCGCGTAGCTGGTCCGGCCTGATCACCGCGCCCGCCGCATCCATTGGAAAAACTTTCGTCGCCAGCACATATTCCTCTCGGGATACCCCAGCCAACGCACGGCCCAACAATGACTCTGCCTCCAAATACATCGGCGCGGTATCCAAATAATTCACCCCCAGATCCAGCGCCCCGCGAACCAGTCGAACCAGTTCCGCCGGGGTGCTACGCGAGGGATCGCCGAACCTGGTGCCGGTGCCCAAACCTAATAAAGAGACCTGCAACTCAGTGCGACCAAGCCGCCGCAAAGGCATCGATGCAATCATCCCGTCAGTTACGCTCCTGACGCACCGCGATGGCCGCCTCCAGACACCACAAGATCTCGTCGCGCAGCGGCACCAAATCCGCCAATCGATGACGCCACCGCACCAGTTGATCAGCCTCCTCCAATGTGCAATGATCCCGGGTCCCAAACGTCTCCGCGAATGCCGCGATCTCGCGATGCACGGCCTCCACTGTCAGGGCCGTATATTTGGCCACCTGCTGTTCAAGCACGGTCCGTATTTTCGGCGTCTTTGGCAACGTGGCCAGCTGGGCCGCGAATTCATCCGCAAACACTTTATTGAACGCGGAATCTCCCGACCGCCGGCCGGTCGACTGCTGCGCATGGACCAACGCCCGCGCCGTAAGTCCGGCATAGTCATGAATCGGTCCTTCGGGCAACGACGCCTGGATTCGTTTCGCGGCGACCAGGGCCGACTGGGCCTCCCCCCGGTGCAGCGCAATATGCACCTGCATCGCGAGCAACATCTTGAGCGATACCACAGGATCCTCCTGCGCTAATCGCGGCGCGACTTCACTCATCACCGCATCGGCAAACGGGGCAAAGTCGGATTCGTCCAGCGCTATCCGGGATACCGGCACCGGCACGTGAAACTCAATTTCGGCCGCCTGACTCCAGACCGCCATGGTCAACAGAGTGACCGTTAAAAATGGGATAGTTTTCATGATCGGGAAAGAGCGTTCGCACGAGCTTGGGACCACCACAAAATGCCAAATCCCAGCAAGTGCACAAAACCCAAAGCAGTGAACACGGGGACATAACCCACCGACGAAATCCATCGTCCCGCCAGCAAGGTGGACACAATACCGCCCACGCTGCCCGTGACCCCGCTCAAAGACACCAGACTCGCCACCCGTTGGGGCGGTGCGATCTCCGTCGCGAGCGTCAACAAGTTCACCATCCAACAACTGTTAGCCGCGACCAACAGCGTGACCAACACCATCGCCAACCAAGTCAGGTCTGTTCGCACCGCCAGCAAGGCCAACGGAGTCAGGCACGCCGCCACCAACATCAGTCGCATGCGTGCCTTCCTCGGCGCCACGCCACGCCGCACCAGCCAATCAGAAACGGCTCCCCCCACCGGCCCTCCCAGCAGCGGCGAAGCCAGAAATGGAATCCAGCCCAGAAGCGCGACAGTATAAAGCGAAAATCCCCGTACGGTTTGGAAATAGTCGAGCAACCAAAAACTCAGAAAATAGGCGAATGGGTCGGTGAAAAACCGGACGATACATAGTCCCCGGCACAGAGGGTCCCGCCACAATGACGCATACGATCCCGTTGGCACCGGGGCCTGAACATCAGCCCCGGGCGACGATCGTTGATTCAAGATCAGCACGCGCTCACTCGGCTCGAGACTCCGATGAGTTTCCGGACGATCATAGAACCACCACCACAGCGCCAGCAGGACGAAACCACTCGCACCGACAACCATGAAGGTGATGCGCCAACCACCCCAAATCGCCAAGGTCGCAACAATCGGCGGGGCCAGCACCGCCCCCAGGCTGTTCGCATTGGAAAACACTGCGGATGCCAGACCACGTTCTCCCCGCGGAATCCACTCCGAGAGACCCTTCATCCCGCCGGGCGAGTTGAAACTTTGACCGATGCCGAGCAGCATCCGGCAAGCCGCTAAGCTCAGCCAACCAATCACCGCCGCATGCGCCATGCCCATGAACGACCAGAACGCCAAGGCCACGGCCAACCCGATTTTCACCCCCCACTTGTCAAGGGCCCGGCCCGCGAACAAGTAGCCCAACGCATAAGCGGCGAGAAACGAACTCACCACGTAAGAATATTGCGCGGTGGTGATCCCCAGTTCGTTTCGCAACGTCGGCGCCAAAACGGACAGCGCTTGACGATCGAGGTAATTGACAACCGAAAACCCCGCCAAGAGGACCACAATCAGCCAGCGACGATGGGTGGCCAGCCCCCTCATATCGCGCTCACCATTCTCCCTTGCGCCCAAATTTTTCCTGGGCCGCCCGACCAAACTCCGCGCCCGCACGATCAAGCGCAGCACAGATTTCGGTCGGGCTACGGCCCACCGTATCGCGCGCCGCATCGATCAAAGTGCGACATTCATTGCCGTCCATGAATCGGGCCGCGTCCAACAGCCGCGATTCATCCTCGGCCGGCACGGCCAGAAACCCGTGTTGATCCGCATGGATCAACTGCCCGGGTGAAATCTTACGACCAAACACCTCAACATCCACGCCCCATCGCACCGGACAAGAATAGGCGTGGCCGACGCACATGCCTCGTGCGAGCGCCTTGAATCCCGCCGCGTTCATTTCATCCAGATCCCGAATAGCGCCGTCCACGATCGTGCCCACGCAACCCAAAGCCCGGTGAAAATTGCTGGTCACCTCGCCCCAAAATGAACCGTAAAGATTCGGTTTATCGAGATCCTGCACGACCACAATCTTAGGTCCGGGGAGGGTCGCGAGGTAAGCCCGGTATTCGCTCCAAGCGTTGGGGTTCTGTTTGGTGTGACTGCTATCTCCTGGCTGCGCTACCACGGTCACCGCGTAACCCGCCATGGGCCCGAGGTGTGGCATGTAATCGCGAGTCGGCTCCAAGTTAAACCCGTCCCGCGCAATGTCGCTTTTCGTGATCTGTTCCCAGCCATTATAAATGGTGGGAGTATTCCAGCGTTTCAGTTCGTGTAATTCGCCTTCGGCAAGGCGGCGAGTGTTTGAGCTCATGGTCGGTTGAGGGGTTACCCGCCGGGTGGCGGAAAATCAAAGTCAGAGCGGGAGTCAAAACCAGACTGGTGGTCGCCCCCATCCCAATCAACTGGCACCTCGGGCATACCAGACGAGAGTTGTCGTCGCCACGCGGACCGAAGCTTCAGCATGATCCCATCATGGACTCCCCTTCCTCGCTCGCGCGCTGGCGCGGAAAAATTGCCTTCGTCACCGGCGGCTCCTCCGGTATCGGCCGAGCTGTGGCACTGGACCTCGCCGCACTCGGTTGCAAGGTCGCCGTCTCCGGCCGCCGCCACGATGCCCTGAACACCACCGTCAATGCGATCCGCGACGCCGGAGCCGAGGCGCTAGCGTTGCCCGGAGATCAAACTGATCCCGCGGTAATTACAGACTGGTTTCGCACATTGCGCGAAATCTGGGGTGGCGTCTCCGTGCTGGTTAACAGTGCGGGAACATGCGGTCCGGCCAGCGTGCTGCAGGGAGAGTGGGACAGCATCAAAACCGCGTTCGACCTCAACGTCCTCGCGGCCCTGCAATGCATGCGCGAGGCCTGCACCGACATGCGCGACCAGCCCGATGCCGCCATTATCAACCTTTCATCCATGACCGGCCACCGCGTCCTCCCCGGCACCCCGGCATTGTATGCCGCCACCAAACATGCCCTGCGTATTCTCACCGACGGAGTCCGGGCGGAACTCGCGGCGGAAAACGCCGCCGTGAAGGTGGCTCTGCTGTCTCCCGGATTGGTTGACACCCCTTGGCACGCCCGACCCGGAGGCATGCTGGAGACCAAGGGAGGCTATCCCTTCGAGCCGCTGCAAGCCGACGACATCGCGGCGGCGGTGCGTTACATCCTTTCCGCCCCGCCGCATGTGCAGATAGGAGACATCCAGATTAGGTCGGTCGGACAACCTTTTTGAACACCCGCCCGGATCAGTCCGAGACCGCAGGCGAGATAAAGGCGTCCTCAGACCACAGATTGATGTCGTTGACGCGGTCACGCTCACTCGCGAAAGCAACATCGGGGGCATTCACGGTAGGCAAGAAGGTTTTCAATCGCGCTTTAACCGCCGCAAATCGCGGATCGCTGGCGATGTTCGTCCATTCATTGGGATCATATTCATGATCGTAGAGTTCCTCGGTCCCGTCCCGGTAACGGGTGTAACGAAACCGATCATCCCGCAACGAATGACAGCCTTGACCATAGGTCGAAAGCACGGGACGACCACGATCAGCCGAGGTTCCGAGCACCACCGGAGATATATCCACGCCGTCCAACTCATGGGTGACCGGTTGTGCCAACCCACAAAGTTCAACCAACGTCGGATAAATATCCAGTAGGCTCACCGGCGTTTCGCACACTTGCGGTTTTGCCCCCGGCACAGAAACGGCAAACACGACCTGCGATGCGCGCTCGGAGAGGTAGAATTTTGACCAGTGGTTCTTCTCCCCCGTATGCCAGCCGTTGTCGGCCGCAAAGACGACGATGGTGTTATCTCGATTCGGCCCCGCTTCCAGGGAGTCCAACACCCGGCCAATCTGTTCATCGACATAGGAAATCGCCGCGTAATAGGCCTGTAGACTCCGTTTCCACAACCCCTCGCGCACAATGAACGCGTGCTCTCCGCGATGCGTAGCTAACCACCGTGCAGCTTGGGGCACGTCTTCCAGATCATCCCCCCGGTAACTATCGGGGATGGTGATCGATTCGAGTGGGTAGAGATCAAAATATCGTTGAGGCACGGTCCAAGCCACGTGTGGACGCCAAAATCCACAGGCCACAAAAAACGGCCGGTCATGATCTTCTTCCAATATCCGAATCGTCGCATCGGCAAATTCCGTGTCCTGTTGGCGCCGCGTCGGGTCCTCGCGATCCCACGTATCCGGCAGCACGCCGAACGACCAACTGGAATGCCAGTAATCCGTGCGGGTTTGCGGCTTGATGAACTTGAGTAGATCCGAGTCGGTATGCGTCACGTCTTCCCGGTGATTGAACATCTTGTAGTAACCCGGGGTGTAATCGCCGATGTCATCCTCCAAGAATCGGCTGTGCGCGATCTTGCCGTATCCGGCAGTGAGATACCCCGCCTTGAGAAACTGCTGCGGCAAGGTTTCGACGTCCGCAATCCAGGTGCCGGCGCGGCGATAGGCCTGGCCATTATAATAGACGCCCGAGCGCGTGGCCTGCACCCCGGTAAGAAACGAGGTCCGCGAAGGACAGCACGCCGGCGAATTGGTGTAAGCGTTGGTGAACCAGGTGCCACGAGCCGCGAGCCGACTCATGTTGGGGGTATGCACGGGAGAATCGGCGCGCAGGACATCGGTCAGTCCGGCACCGTGATCGTCGATGATGACGAACAGCACATTGTAGGGCTTCGCAGACTCGGTCGCACCGAGCCGGGCGGCAAGCAACGCCACGATGCTAAACAGCATCACGCGAAACATGGGGGAGTTGGGGAGCGTTTTTTTCATAATCAAGTTGAAGACTTCGGTGCCTGTGCAGCACCAGACAAAGTTGAATCGCAATACAGCGCGACCTCTCCGCGCGAGCGTCCCGCTAAATCGGAATACGCCATATCCTGGCCGAGTTCACAGCAGCGAGTCGCCCAACGCTGGGCGTCGACCGGACTCAACCGCTGGGCCAGGTCCGCATCGTAACTCTCAAAAAAACCTAGCACTCCCAAACGCTGCACCGCGGCCAGTTCGGGTGTGTCGCTCGCCATATCAAGGTCATTGAAGAACGTGATCATTACCCCGTTTGTCACCAAAGTATGCTGCAGTCGACGCACGTTCACGTTGGCCGGATCAACGCCCTCCCGCGCGGCTAATATCACCGCCCATGCGGCGGATTCGGCGAGGTGCATCAGCGTCGGAGTCTGCCGGATTGTGCCCCATCCGACATGAGTCGCCGAAACCGTCGTCACGACCAACAGGTTGTCCATCTCAGGCGGCAACATCACCCCGAACGGCACCTGTCCCGGTCGAGAGACTTCCATTTGAAACAGCTGACCGTCGGCCAATGAACCGTCGACTCGCTCCGTCGTGCAAGCCAACGAATCCAACGAAAATTCGGTGATCCCGATCGAATCCTCATGCACCGGCGCACGTGCGGAACCGGGGACCAACAGCGCGTCATGCTCGGTGAAAGTCGCGCGTCCCATCAGCCGCCGGGCTTCCCTTATGTAAAGTTGCGGCGGCACATGGTCGGTGTCGGTGAACTCATCCGCCGCCATGCCCCAAGTCTCCGCATGGACGCGCACGTCCGTGGGCACGGCGGGATCGTTCTGCAAGAACCACATCAACCCCAGCGCATGATCACGATGGCGATCGGCGATGGCAACGCGTGTGGCGTCGTCACCGGTCGGGTATTCCCGTCCCTCCCCGGTCAAATTCGTCGCGTTCCAACTGCGTTTGCGATGAGGCAACGCATGGCCGTGGAACACGTGATCCTGTGCAACCATATCGTGCAAAGACTCGATCAGAAACCGATGGTGGAACGGTAACCTCAGCCGAGCCTTTTCCTCCGGGGGAAGCAAAATTGGAGCAAACGCCTCACGGTCATAACCGACCGGAGGTGCAGTCAATCGACGCCGATTCGTCGGGTCGTCCGTCAAACAAAACCGGTAACTGTAAGACTGGATATTTCTGTCGTCCTCTCCTGTACTTCCCGCCCCCGGTTCCGACGTCGTTGCCCCGGCCGGGACCAAATTGAGCAGTCCTTCCACCGCGGCACGGGGATGTTGACCGCGCATCCATCGCGTGAATACACGTCCCGCACGCGGTTCGCCATAGTCCTCCCGGGACTCGCGGCCAATGCGGTGTGGTGCCCCGGCCAATGCCATGAAGTCACCTTCGTAACCAGCCTCCACGAAGGACGTCGCCTCCAGGCACAGTTTTCGGTCACCTTCCGCTGCCCGAAAGGTGACCCGCCGCACGCGCTGGCTATTCCGCTCGACCGCCACGGGGACCCACTGCCGAAGAACCGTGATGCCCCGTTCCGCCGCTACCCACTGTTCCAGTAGCGCCTCCATCACATGCGGTTCGTAGGTCACCATGCCACCGCCCGTGCAGGTCTGCCAGGCCGCGGATCCTCCACCGTCGTTCACTTGATAATACGCTTTGATTGCCGCCACCAATTCGCCCAGCAGTGGCGCGCGATTCCCCCGGTAGTGAGTCTCAATCGCCCCGAGTGAGGGCAGACTGCCACCGATGTGCCGACCCGATGCGACCAGCGCAACCGAAAGCCCTTCACGCGCCGCACGCACGGCGACGACGATACCGGGAGCCGTCGCCCCCACCACCAAAAGGTCGAATGTCTTGTCGGGTTCCATTAGAAGCTTAAAAGACAGGACGAAAGAATCATCGAACGCTCAAATAGTATTTGGAGGCACCAAAATAGAACCACCTTCCAGTCATTGATTCAAAACCATGCCCCAGATTGGATCCGCACCATGCTCCCCCATGCCCCTGCTACCTTTGTGGCGCTCGCACTCGCCGCCATCACTCCCCTATTCGCCTCGACTGATGTTCGCCCGGAATTGAAGACCATTCCAAGCGTCGAAAACCAAATTGTGATCGGGTCTACCCACGCGGCACCCAAACACGTCGAACAGACGGTGATCCGCACCTACAAGCACAAGCTCAACGCGCCTTTGGCGAGTTACCTGAACGATCAATTGCTATTCGATGCGTTTGCGGGCGACTATTCTGCTTACCTCGAAAAAGCCATTCAGGAATCAGGTTCGAGTGATGAGAGAAAAAAGTTTCTGCAGGCAAGTCGGGTGCACTTGGCAATTCTCTACGGGGATTCGGTCAAAGCTCTGGATGCGGCCCAATTTTTGAAAGATAAACAGGCTGACCCAAGAGCGAAGGCCATGACGGGATTGCTAACCAAGGCCATCATCGCTGCAAAGGACAGTGCGCCAGATGATTTGTGGAGTCCTTACGTGATCGCCGTACAACGTCAGTTTTCCGCTCAATTGGCCCTGGCTTCCCCGCAGCCCACGGTTGGTGAACTTCAGGTCATGAGTAAAAAATACGCAGCCATGGAAGCTGGTAACATAGTGAATGAATTTTTGGAAAAACATCAGGTTACAGTAGATGCGGCAGGGCATTTGGATCTGGAAGCGGCCGACGCATTAACAAGAGTTCGACACCAGGTTCTTGATATCCTGCCACTGACACGGGCCATTCGCGCGGCTATTGAGGGACAAATTCACCACCTCGAATCGCCAGACTGGTATGAAATATCAGGAGTGGAGAAACAAATGCTAGTTCCGGCTACCATGAAGCATCCGAAAAATTCTGAGGGCTCCATGATCGAACTGAAGAATGGGGATATTTTGTTTATGTGGTCGCAGTTTACAGATGTGAGCCGGATGACGCCTGAAGAGAATCCGCCGTCGGCCGGACTACGACGTTCGCCTTTGTCAGATGACGGCTATTGTCGGCTCGCAGCCATGGTATCGAAAAACGGCGGTAAAACTTGGGGTGAACATTGGGTGGCTATCGATGATCGAGATGCGGAAGTAAATATTCTATCCCCTGGCCTCACTAGGTTAACAGACGGACGGTTAATGGTGGCTTATAGCTGGCGCAGTTCGCAGAATAAAACGAACAAGGATCTGGGCGATGCTACTAAACGGATTCGATTTTCGGAGGATGAAGGGACGACCTGGTCGGACTACCGTGAGATTCGTCAAGACCTGGAAGGATATCACACCGGCGCTTACGACAGAAGTTACACTTTGGAATCGGGGCGCATATTGGTTCAACGTCACATGCTCATTCCTAACGAAACCGGGTTTAAGGAAATGGGCACCTATTACTCATATTCTGATGATCATGGTGAAAGCTGGAAACGTTCTGAGGTATTAAGTGATTCAATTAATGGGCACTTCGAGGAAGCCTGCCTTGTTCAGCGTGCTGATGGGAGCTTGCTTCAGGTGCTGCGTGCCTCCAGGGGGCAGTCGTTTTTTTCCGAATCCTGGGATGATGGAGCTTCCTGGACGACTCCGCGACCTTCTGGAGTTGTAAACTCTCGGGCTCCTTCGATTCTCAAACGATTTCCAGATAGTAACGATATTCTCATGCTATGGAATTCCAACTATGTAGAGAAAGCTAGCCATGGTTGGACTCGCACCACACTGCTGGCAGCGGTGAGCGAAGACGGCGGAAAGTCTTGGTCGACACCAAAAGCCCTAGAAGTGGATCGTGAATACCAATGGGCTTATCCCGGTCTGTTGTGGAAAGATGGGGTTGCGCTGATCCACTATTACCGTGGCCCAGCATTTGCCGGCGGCCGAGAAATGGTATTGGCAAGGATTCCAATTGAATGGTTTTATTCGACCGAAGGATCAGAGAATTTTACCCGGTTTTAACCCCCCCTCCCCAACGAGGCACGCGAAAGGAATCCTCCTAACCAGCATGGATCCACAACTTATTTGTAATCGTGAGGATTGCGGTCGTCTCGTGCGAGGATCTCCCGGATCCTTGCAAGTAATTTCATTTGAAGGCATTCTTATCCCAACCCTGAAACTATTTCTTCGCCCACTATGACCTGGATCGACTGGACAATTCTTATTATTTACCTTGGTGGTATTTTGGCGATGGGATTCTATCTCTCTAAAAAGCAGGAGGATGAAAACTCATTTTTTTTAGGTAATCGGAGTATGCCAGCCTGGGCAGTGACGATATCTATTGTTGCAACCTCTTTGAGTGCCGGGAGCTTTGTGGGCCTCCCTCAGGTGGCTTTTACTGGTAATTTGACATTTTTATTGCTTCCAATTGGGAGCACAATTGGAGGAATCGTTGCCGCCGTTTTGGTGGTTCCTACCTTGTACAAAGCGAACACGTTAACCATTTATGGTTATCTTAGAAATCGGTATGGGCCCAAGACCGAAGTGGTCAGCTCTTGGTTTTTCCTAGTCGGTGTATTGCTAGCTCAAGGAGCAAGGCATTTTATTGCATCGATCGTGCTTTCCCTGATGTTGTTTGAATCCTCGGAAACAATTTACCTGCTTATTTCCATTATTATTCTTGGAGTGATAGCGACCATTTACACAGCAGCAGGTGGCATTCATGCAGTCATATGGACTGACGTAGTCCAAGTAGTTATTCTTACTGGAGCTGCAATCGTCACTATCATTTTTCTATTAGTACAAATTCCGGTCGGCATCCCGGAGATGGTCGAAGCATTGAAGATGGCACCGGAAGGAAATAAGCTAAACTGGTGGAACTCAGAGTTCGATCTCTCAATGACTTACACCGTGTGGACGGGACTGATTGCATACATGCTGATGAATATCGCTCAGTATGGATGCGACCAGGATATGGTTCAGCGTATGATGACTTGTAAGTCAGTCAAAGGGGCGACTTGGTCGACGATCCTATCCCGTGTTATTTCATTTCCGATCGTTATATTATTTCTTATTATCGGTTTACTCTTATATTTATTTTATGCTCGACCTGATATCATGGGTGTCTCGCTACCTCCGGACGTCGTTACGGATACAAAAAATGTTTTACCCCAGTATATTCTTACTCATCTACCTCGGGGAATCGTTGGTCTCGCCGTGGCAGGAATGCTGGCCGCATCGATGAGTAGTTTTGATTCGGCGGCCAATGCTATGGCGAGTACCATTCAGGGCAATTTGAGAAAGCAAAAGAGGCTCGGTAAGGATGGCTCAATTGAAGACAAGGCTCTCTCTCTTTTGCAGTCCAGACAAACCGTCTATTGGATGGGTGGCGGTCTCACGATTTTTGCTATCTTGGCGGTATTTCTTCAGAAAGCGGGAGGTCAGGGCTTGATCGATTTTTCTCTCGGGGTACTGACCTTTGCATACTCGGGATTATTTGGGGTCTTCATGGGGGCTATTTTAACCAAACGTGGTAATGAAAAATCAGCGGTCCAATCTCTTTGGGCAGGTGGAGCTGTCGTTTTTATGTTTCAGCCCTATGTTATACCTCATTGGAGCAAATTTGTATTTGGTGCTGAAATACAAGTAGCCTGGCCTTGGTGGTTTTTCTTCGGGGCGTTGATTAGTTTCCTTGTTTGTATTTCTGGCGGAAAGCGGGGCAGGAAAGACGAGTCTGAAGCTTCTGAGGTCGCTTCCTAAAATATGACTGAATCTTGAGCCGTATTTTCGGTCTTCGGCATACTCAAACGACGGCAGAGATAATCGGTCGGTCCAGTTATGAGGCCCGAGCCAAACAGGGGGTCTTAGTAAAATTGAAGTTGCTGCCGCAGTGTTGATGGGAACCGATTTGCCTCCGCCCTCCCAGTGAGGCGCTCGAAAGGAATTTCCGATCTGTCGGCAAATGATCAGTATGGCAAACCCATCGTAAGCTTCCGAGAGGCGTCCTTATTGCCGGATGACGATCGTGACGACTTCGTCGTAGCAATCGTCACGATTGCGATGCCGGGGGCAGTTCCACCTCGACCAGTTCAGGAACTCATATTCGTTGAAATATTCAAAGTGTAGCTGCCATTGAAGCTCTCGATTAAGCCGTTTGGCGCGGGGATACCAAGAATGATGAAGCAATACTTCACCTTCTGCTCACGGTACCAAAGGTTCAGCACCAGCTCGGCAAACCCTCATCTTGGTATCGCTGGTAGATTCGCTTATGGTTATACTCCATTCCTTCGCGGCTCGGCAAGTCGAGCTATCCCCCGGCACAGTACCCCAAGGAGATCTCTTGACCGAGTGCCGTCATTCGGCGGCACCCACCGGTATTTTCTCACTTTGAGTATGCGCCCAGTAACTTCTCTCGACCAATCGCAGCTGTCGCGGGCACGCCTCCCGGTCAGCATGCATTTTTTAAGTTAGTCGCCCGCAGAGCGTCTCGCGGCGAAGCCTGCCAGTTCTACAAGTTTACGTTCTGAGTATAACGATGTCCCAGACCTGTCCTGTCACCAATGTGCCGACCCGAGGCGACCAGCGCAACCGAAAGCCCTTCACGCGCCGCACGCACGGCGGCCACAATGCCGGGAGCAGTCGCCCCGACGACGAGAAGATCGAACGTTGTCTTGGATTCCATCAGAAAGTCAGCCGAGCTTGCCACGAAAACTCCGGAGCGGGCCATGCTCTTTCAAAGGCACCCAAAAAGAACCAGTTTGCCGTAATTGCGCCGATCTTCTCCCACCGCTGGACTCGGAGTCATGAACTCCCTTACCTCCGCCGTCTTCACCGCGCTTGTGCTCGCGGTAGTGAACCCCCTCTCCGCTTGGACCAATAACCCGCCCAAATTACGCGACATCCCCGGCATTAAGAAACAAATGGTGGTGGAGTCCACCCTCGCCGCGCCCAAACACGGCGAGCAAACCGTCATCCGTCGTTTGGACGGGAGCCTGCTATTGTTATGGTCGGAGTTTCTCCGCGAAGACATGCTACCGACCAACCAACGACCGCCCGCCTCTCCCCTGCGGCGCGATCCCACCGGCGACGATGGCTACGCCCGGATCAGCGGTAAAACGTCGGATGACCACGGGGAAACTTGGTCAGCGCCTTTTGTTGTGGTGGACGACGCCGACGCACTCGTGAACTGCATATCGCCTGGGCTCACCCGGATGGCCGACGGCCGACTCCTGCTGGCCTACAGCTGGCGCAGCGGCGGCAACGGCAAGGAAAACTACGGAAATTGTGCCAAGATGGTGCGCATCTCTGATGACGACGGCCACACCTGGGGCGAACGCACTCGTATCACCCCGGACAATCACGAATACCACACCGGTTGCCACGACCGCGCCTACACCTTGGCCAGCGGCCGCGTAATGGTGCAATGCCACACCATTCTGCCTCCCGGCGTGGCTCAACCCGGCGAAGACTATCGCCGCACCTGCATGGGCACCTACTTTGCCTATTCGGATGACCATGGTGACAGCTGGCAACGCACGGCTGTGATGCTCGATCCCATCGCCGGTCGCGCTGGTCGCTTTGAGGAAGCGAGCATGGTGCAACGTGCGGACGGCTCCCTGCTCCAGGTGATTCGCAACTGGCACGGGCAATCGTTTGTGGCGACCTCCACCGACGAAGGGACCACCTGGAGCGCTCCGCACCCCTCCGGCGTGATCAGCTCATTGGCACCGAGTTACGTGACGCGCCTGCCCCACTCCGAGGATCTCTTGATGATTTGGAATCCGACGTGGAATCCCGACGAATTTATTTCCGGTCAACGCACCGTACTCGCCTGCGCGGTGAGCCGCGATGGAGGACGCACTTGGGGTTTGCCCAAAGCACTGGAAACCAATCCGGAACAGTGGGCCGAATATCCCGGAGTGCTTTTTGACGGGGACGATGCGCTGGTCTACTATCGCGTGTTCGACAATAATCGTGATCGCTGCGATTTGGTGCAGGCCCGCGTGCCACTGACTTGGTTCTACCAATAGTAGACTTTCAAGATGCCGTTGCTGGGATCGCTGAAATCAATGAGAAAAACTATGAGATAGCCTTGGGCTTCGAACGACTACGCCGCAGGTAGAACAGATTTCACCAAACCTGATATAGGATGGCCGAGCGAGCCGTGAATCCAATCGGAGGGAGTAGATATGTCGACAGTTTCGACTGCCTAATTTTACCTAGTTAAATTAATGAGGGTTCGATCATCTAAGTGAAGGCCGATGGTTTTGCCGCGTCTGCGCTCGATATCTTAGGCTCTTAATTGGTGGCGCGCCCTGATTTGCCGGTAGATTTCGTCGGCGGAGCGTTCACGGCGAGGAACTCTGCGCTGGTGAACTGGCAGCCTTGGTCGGTGTTGAAGATCTCCGGCACGCCGTGCTGGGCGAGTGCGCGTTTGAGCACCCGCACGCAAAACGCCGCATCTAGCGTGTTGGACAACTCCCA
>Ga0209491_10003341_pt1 | contig 26620 bp, 25 predicted proteins | sample BON02_FD_187213 | JGI IMG/M metagenome (GOLD analysis project Ga0209491, IMG submission 187213) | Freshwater microbial communities from Lake Bonney liftoff mats and glacier meltwater in Antarctica - BON-02 (SPAdes) (version 2) | ecosystem: Environmental > Aquatic > Freshwater > Ice > Glacier...
GCCCCACCCAAACCCACCGCCCATTAAAAGCTCCGATCCTCGGAGCACTCAAAAGGCAATGCCACCGAACTTTTGACTGCGGCGAGGATCGCCGCTTTCAATCCACCCTCAAACCCCGCACACCCCAAAAAGCCCGCCCCACCCACCCCCCACCGCCCATTAAAAGCTCCGATCCTCGGAGCACTCAAAAGGTTCCAGCGCTCACAGGCACTTTGTTCTCGTCGTCGCTTGGCCAGCATACTCTCTTCACCACCTTCCAACCACAGAAAGAAATTCTGCACCACAGAAGAAATGAACTTTGGAACCAAAATCAAAGACCTCCGAATTAACACCCAGCTCATTCAACACGCCCAAGACCTCGGCGTCGCGGGCGTCGAACTCTTCTCCGCCGAAGAACTTCCCCTCCTTAAAGGCATCGGACTGGTCTGCGCCGCCACCCGCTCCCACACCTTCGTTCGCGGGATGAACAACCAGGGACACCACCCCGAGTGCTTCGCCGCTCTCGAAAAAGCCAATCGTGGCCACGGGTGCCGCCGGCTTCCCCAATGTCATGACCTTCACCGGCATGTCCGACATTTCCAGCAGAACCAACGGCAGCGTCGTCTCACTCGAAGAGGGCACCAAAAACTGCCTCGAAGGCTTCAAAAGAATGGCCAAGCTCGCCGAGAAACAGAAGGTCACGATGGTTCTTGAACCCCTCAACCCACGCGTCACCGGGACCATGAAAGGCCATCCGGGTTATCAGGGCGATCACGTCGATTACTGCGTGGAGATTGTCCGCGCCGTTTCCTCCCCCGGACTCCAACAACAAGACCATCCCGCACAACGCGCCCGCCCGCCAGATCATCTTCGAAGTCTCCGGCAGCATCCGCTTCCCCGCCATCCTCAAGGGACACGACAAGCTCATCGGCAAGGACCTCTTCGATATCAAAAACGATCCTTCCGAAAAGACCGACATCGCCGCCCGGCATCCCGACATCGTCAAGGAACTCAAAGCCCTTCAACCAGGCCCTCCAATAATCCCCAAGGATCCGCCTGATCCGCAGTTAAAAATCCCCCCAGTCATCAGGTCGATTACTGGGCCGGGCTATTCCGGGCAGGAGGCCCCCGCATTTTGCGACAAGCTTCGGGGCCACGGGGAGTTCGCAATCGTCGTTGGCCCCGCCCTGCAAGCCTCCATCGCAACGGGCAAACCGCAGGCGATGGGGCCGGACGTCGCAATTTCGGAACAAGGTGCGGAGTTTAGCGGAAATGGAAAAACTCTTTCGCGACCTTGGTCGGGTTATGATAACAGAATAGCTGATGAAAGCCCAAAGCCTCTCCTTTCTCCTCGCGATACCTGCATTTTCCTTGGAACCTGCACCTTCTTCGCTCTTCAAAAAAGAGACCATCGATTCCAAAATCACGGTGGGATACGGTCTCGCCATCGCCGACGTGGATGGCGATGGCAAAGACGACATCCTCCTCGCCGACTCCGGCCAGACTGTTTGCTACCAGAACCCGGAGTGGACGAAGCATGTCCTCACCGAAAAACTCACTTCAAAGGATCACGTTTGCCTTTGTGCCGCCGATCTCACGGGAGATGGCAAGGCCGAGATTGCGGTGGGAGCCGAATGGGATCCCGGCGACACCAAAAACAGCGGAGCCGTCTTCCATCTGAAATCGCAACCCGATTGCTTCCAACCCCGCAAGGCCCACCGGCTTCATCACGAACCCACCGTTCACCGCATGCACTGGGTTGCCGAAGAGCATGGAAAACACTTTCTCGCGGTCCTCCCTCTCCATGGCCCCGGCAATGTCAATGGCGAGGGCGAGGGAATCAACTTCCTTGGCTACCGACCCGAGATCGATCCCAACAAAGATTGGCAAACCTTCCTCATCCACAAAGGCTTTCACCTCGCCCACAACTTCGATCCCGTTCCCTGGGGAAGCTCCAAAAATGAAAGCATCCTCGTGGCCTGCAAGGAAGGCGTCCATCTCCTCAGCCCCGCCGCAAAGGAATGGTCCGCCACCCCCATGACCGAAAAAGGGGCAGGCGAAGTGCGCCTCGGCAGGCTTCCCAACGGAAAGCGTTTCATCGTCACCGTCGAACCGATGCACGGGAACGAAGTGGTGATCAATCCCGAGAGCGACAGCGGACTCTGGTCCCAAAACCGAATCGTCATTGATGATACCCTCAACCAAGGCCACGCCCTCGTGGCCGGGGACTTCCTCGGACTGGGCTACGACCAAGTCGTGGCCGGTTGGCGGAATCCCTCGACGGACACCAAAAAAGTGGGACTTCGACTCTACCTCCCCGCGACCGAGGACGGCTCAACGTGGAAGCTCCATTCAGTCATTGATGACAACCAAATGGCCTGTGAAGACTTGAAAGCAGCTGACTTGGATCAAGATGGCGACCTCGATCTCGTCGCCTCGGGACGCGCCACCAAAAATGTCATCATCTACTGGAACCAATCCGCCAAAAAATAACGCGTCACAAGGCTTCCCCATTTTTGGTAAAACGATGACGACGCCCGTAAGCTTCCCGAATTCAAACCCGTATCCAACCAATCATGAATCGTCGTCACCTTCTCCGCTCCTCCACCTTCGCCGGCACCTACTCACTCCTTTCGCCCCTCGCTCACGCTGCCGGAGTCAACGGCGAACTCCGCGTCGTGGTCATCGGCGTCAAGGGACGTGGTGCCAGCCATATCAACGCGGTTCTCTCGCACCAAAAGGCCCGTCTCGTCGGCTTGTGTGACATCGACTCCGATCAACTGGACCGCAAAGTCGCCGAACTCTCCAAGCGCTCAAAATTGTCCGGTCTCAAAACCTATAGCGACTATCGCAAGGTTTGTGAGGATCCCGATGTCGATGCCGTTTGCATTGCCACCTGCAACCACACCCACGCCGTCATCGCCCTCACCGCTGCCGCCGCTGGCAAGCACGCCTACACCGAGAAACCCATCTCACACAACGTCTGGGAGGGGCAAAAACTCGCCGACGGACAGGCCAAATACGGAACCGTGATTGCCCACGGATTCCAACGCCGCTCCGAAACCTCCTGGGCCGAGGCCTTCGAATGGCTCAAGGCCGGAAACATCGGCAAGCTCACCCTCGCCCGCGGATTCTGCTACAAGCCCCGCAAGTCCATCGGCAAGGTCGATTCACCGGTCAAGGCCCCCAAGACCGTCGACTACGACCTCTGGTCCGGTCCGCGCGAAATACTCCCCATCCGGCGCAGCCAGTTCCACTACGACTGGCATTGGCAATCCCCCTACGGCAATGGCGACCTCGGTAACCAGGGTCCCCACCAACTCGACGTCTGCCGCTGGGCCCTCGGCGATCCCATGCACCTTCCACCCGCCATCATCAGCATCGGTGGCCGCTACGGATACATCGACGATGGCGACACCGCCAACACCCAAATCCTCTACGTTGATCACAAACCCGCTCCCATCCTCTTCGAAGTCCGGGGCCTTCCCAAGAAAGGACTGGATTGGAAAAACGGCATGCCCGACTACAAGGGCGTCACGATTGGCAACGTCATTGAGTATGAAGGAGGCTCCCTCCTCGGAGGTCACAACTCCGGCTGCAAAATCGTCGACAAAGAGGGCAAGACCCTCAAGGAATTCAAAGGCGGCAAGGATCACATCCACAACTTCATCGATGCCTGCCACAGCGGAAAACAGGATCCCATGCACGGTGCCGAAAATGGCCACCACTCGTCCGCCCTCGCCCATATCGGTGCCCACGCTCTCCGGCTCGGCCAAGAACTCCCGGCCGACCAAATCAAGGCCTCGTTAACCAAGACCCCGGCCGTCGCCGAAGCCTTTGATCGTATGATGGAGCACTTCGAAGCCAATGGCATCGGAGCGACCCGCCCGGGCCTCGGCGCACCGCTGACCACCGACGGGAAATCCTTCACCGGTGAATTCGCGGCCGCTGCCAACCAACTCGACCGTGAACACTACCGCGCCGGCCACACCCTGCCGAACGCTTAACAACTAAGAGCGCTCACAAGGCTGGCGGCATTGATCCCGAGTTCGTCCATGACCACGTTGCCGGGAGCGGAGATCCCGAAGCGGTCGATGCCAATCACAGTGCCTTCAAGACCGACATACTTATACCAGAGTCCGGTCACGCCGGCTTCGATCGCGGCACGCTTGGTGCAGGAAGCGGGAAGAACGGACTCCTTGTATTCTGCGGACTGGCGGTCGAAGCGCTCAAGGCAGGGAGCGGAAACCACGCGGCATCCGGCACCCAGTTCCTTGGCCGCATTAAGGGCATGCTCCACTTCGGAACCCGTCGCAAGAATGATACAACACAGGTCGTCCTCTTCCTTCTTGAGAATGTAGGCACCCTTCAAGACTCCGTCGCGGCGGGCTTCAACAGAAGCATAGTCGTTCAGGGAGAGGACTTTCTGACGACTCAGAACGAGTGCCGTCGGGCCATCGGTGCGCTCCATGGCAGCAATCCAGGATCCGGCGGTCTCTTCCTGATCAGCAGGACGAATGACGTCGAGGTTGGGAATGACACGAAGTCCCGACACCGTCTCGACCGGCTGGTGGGTCGGGCCGTCCTCACCCACGCCCACGGAGTCGTGTGTGAAAATATACGTGACAGGCAGCTTGGACAGGCTGGCGAGACGGATGGCAGGACGGAGGTAGTCGGCAAAGACACAGAAGGTCGCGCCGCTGATGCGGAAGAGACCGTCATAAGCAACTCCGTTGCAGATCGCCCCCATTCCGTGCTCACGGATTCCGAACCAAATGTTGCGACCGGCAGGATTGGAACCCGAGTAATCTCCGCCGTCCTTGAGGTAGTTCTTGGTCGAGCCGAAGAGGTCGGCCGAGCCGGTGATGACCTGGGGCATGGCCTTCGCCACGGCATTGATGACCACTCCGCCGGCACCACGGGTGGCGTCGGCATAATCGTCCGGGAAAGCGGGAATGTGCTCGGAAAGATCAGTCGGGACCGCCTTGGCAACTCCGTCCTCCAGCTCGGTGGCGAGTTCGGGATTGGCCCCCGACCAAGCGGCATAGATAGCCTCCCATGCCGCAAATTCAGCAGCCTTCTGTTCGGCCTGCGCGGCGAAGTAGGCTTTGGTCTCCTTGGAAACGAAGAAGTGCTCGTCAGGAAGACCCAGTCCCTTGCGGGCCGCGTCGGCAAACTTAGCACCACCTTCACCGTGACCACCGGCAGTTCCGGCAACTTCGGGAACTCCTTTTGCAATCGTGGTCCTGGCAATGATGACGGTGGGCTTGCCGTTGTCACTTTCCTTGGCGGCCGTGAAGGCGGCGAAGAAAGCGGCCATGTCGTGCCCATCGACGGTGACGGCGTCCCAATTGAGACTCTGAAAATAGTTCTCGGTGTCCCACCGCTGCGTCACCTTGGCCATGGCGTCGAGGGTGACGTCATTGGAATCATAAATGAGAATGAGGTTATCGAGTTCATTGTGACCGGCGAAAGCGATGGCTTCCTGGGACACCCCTTCCTGAAGACAGCCGTCACCAGCGAGCGCAACGACGTGATGGTCGAAGATGGTGTGCTCGGCCGTATTAAAGCGGGCCGCAGCGCGCTTCCCGGAGAGAGCATAGCCCACGGCATTACCCACACCCTGGCCGAGAGGTCCGGTGGTCGCTTCCACCCCTTCGGTCTCATCATACTCGGGGTGTCCCGGAGTGTTGGAGTGAAGCGTCCGGAAAGAAGCAAGGTCGTTGCTGCCGACGTTATATCCGGCAAGGTGGAGCCAGCTGTAGATGAACATGGAGCCGTGACCGGCAGAGAGGATAAAGCGGTCGCGGTTGAGCCACTTGGGAGCGGCCGGATTAAACCGGAGACCTTCGCCAAAAAGAACGGCACCCAGATCGGCACATCCGAGAGGAAGACCAAGGTGACCGGAGGAACAGGCGTGGACGGCATCGATGGCAAGTCCGCGGGCTTCGGTGGCGGCCCGGGTGAGTGCTTCTGTATTCATGTGGAACGAACCTCACTAAACTCACGGGCTTCAATCAAGCCGTAATGCAGAAGGAAACGCCCTTTCCTATGGGTTGCCCATCGAAAACATGAATTAAACCCACCAATATTTAAGCTTTCTTGACCAATCACTCCCCAACCGCGAAAGTGATTCCGTGAATCCCCATCCCCCCATCCCCGGGCTTGCCGGCAAGCTCCTTTTAGCCAATCCCTCGCTAAGGGACGGCCCCTTCCACAAGGCCGTGATCCTCCTTGGCGAACATTCCCCTGAGGAAGGAGCCTTTGGGCTGATCCTCAACCAACCAACCGGCCAAACGGTGGGAAACCTCCTGAATAGCGACGATTTCGCGACCCTCGCCGACGTCGCGGTCCATCATGGCGGCCCCGCCGCGCGCGAACATCTAACCTTTGCCGCTTTCTGGGAAAAGGATGACCTCTTCGACTTTGCCATCCGGATTTCAGCCGAAGAAGCGGCCGCCTATGTTCCCCTTCCGGGAACGATCGTGCGGGCTTTTGTCGGCTATTCCGGATGGACCAAGGACCAGCTCGAAGGCGAAATGGATCGCGAATCGTGGGCCATTCTCGATCCCGACCCCCAACACCTGTCCGAGATCCACGATATCACGCTCTGGAAAAAGCTCATGAGCAAGATCTCTCCCTACCACCGCCTGCTTGCCGACGCCCCGGCAGAGGTGATGGCGAACTAGCAGTCTGTCGGACTGAGACGATTCGAGTAAACCATTTTAGAATTTGAGGGCAAATCGCGATGACTGAGCTGAGTGTATTGGAATACTCGAAGCGAAGTCGGTGCGATTTGAACCCAATTATAAAATGAATTTGCCGGATTGGATAAGTCCAACAGGCTGCTAGTCTTGAGAAGCCTTGAAAAGGAGGAAACCGCTCATGACTCCTCCCCGGGACGCAATGACCCTGAGCCAGTCATCCCCAATCACAAAATTGAAGTCTTCCTCCCCGACGAACCCGGATTCAACTCCGGCCTCGCCTTCCGCTGCCAGGGAGCCCTTTCCGCGATGAAGAAAGTCTACGCCCGCACCCGCACCCCCCCCCGGCACCGGCAGCTTCATGCCGCCCAAGAAGTAGTCATTCAGCTCCCTGATTTCAGCCTTTCGCTCGCAGGACTGGGAAGGCACTCTCGCGACCTTCCTCATGGACTTCTCCATCAAAGATCTCTTTCTCAAAGGCGGCGGCTTCATGTGGCCGATCCTCATTCTCTCCATCATCACGGTCGTGATCGTGCTGGAGCGGCTCATTTACTATTCACTCCACCGCTACCGCACCGGTCAGGTCATTCGTGATCTCGAGAACGGCCAACTCGCCTCGGGAGAACAAAACCCGCTCGTCTCGGTCAGCCGCGTCTTTGCAGAATCTGCCAGTGGTGGCGAAGAGCATTGCCTCAACGTCACCGAGCGCGCCGCCTCGCGCCTCATCAATCATCATGAACGCGGCCTCCGCATGCTTGCCCTCATCGCCGCGATCTCTCCGCTCATCGGCCTCCTCGGCACCGTTTGGGGAATGGTCATCGCCTTCTCAAAAATTGCCAAGCTCGGCGAAACCGTCACGCCCGCCGATTTCGCCGACGGGATCTGGACCGGGCTTCTCACCACCGTGGCGGGCCTCCTCGTCGCCATCCCCGCGATGTCAATGGCCAAGATCTTCGAAGCAAAGGTCGACAAGCTCGTCCACGATCTCAACGAGGTCACCTCCCATCTCCGCGAACGATTTTTCTCCAAGCCCTGAGCCATGCTCATTACCCGCACACGCCGCATCAATGCCGGGATCGATATGACCCCGCTCATCGACGTGGTTTTCCAGCTCCTCATCTTCCTCATGGTGAGCAGCCAGTTCATCAAGCCCGACCTGCGGGTCGAACTCCCCGGCGGACCGCTCGAAACCGCGACCGGAAATCCGGATATGGAAACCCTCTCTCTCGTCATTCTTGCCGACAACACCCTCCTTCTCGAAGGTGAAAAAACCACCCAAGAAGAACTCGGCAGCATGCTCCGCGACGCCATCTGGCATACCAAAATCACCTCGCTCGTCATTCGCAGTGACAAGACCGCTGAGGTGGGAACTTTCCTACCCGTGGTGGAAATTGCGCGGGAAAGTGGTATCCTAACCCTCGCTTACGAAAAAAAGAATGAATCCCCGGAGTAGCCAGCCCCTGATCTGGACATCCGTCGCCCTCTGCACGGCGGCGCTCTATGCGGGCGCTTACAAGTGGGTGCGGGTCCGCATTCCCATCGAGGAGCCGGAAAAAATTGAAATGGCCCTCCTAAATCTCGGGATGCTCCAGGCCGTCGCGGAACCTGCCGAAGAACCCGCTCCCGAGACCATCCCGGAGCCAGAGCCAGCTCCCATCCCGGAGCCCGAACCCGAAACGATTCCAGAGCCGCTGCCGGAACCCGCTCCCGAGCCCGAGCCGGAGCCTCCAACGCCGCCCAAAGTCGTCGAACCCACTCCCCCGCCCGAACCCAAGGTGGATCCCGAAATTGTCCAAAAACAGCGCGAGGCCGAAGCCGCCCGCCTCGCCAAGCAAAAACAGCAACGCATCGCCACCCAAAGAGCGATCGAGGAAAAACGTCAACGCCAAGCCGGTGCCCTCCGCGCCGAAGCCGCTCGCAAAAAAGCGGCCGCCGCAAAGACGGCCCTCGCCAAAAAAATCACCAGTAAACCCTCCGCCATCAGCCAACCCCGGCCCAGCTACCCTTCTTCCGCCCGACGCGCCGGACACGAAGGCACGGTCACGGTATCCTTCACCGTGGGCACCAACGGCCGGGTCTCTTCCATCCGGGTCACGAACTCGAGCGGACACCAAAGTCTCGACAGCGCAGCCGTCAGCACCATCAGCAAGTGGAAATTCAAACCGGCCCGCAACGGCCTCGGAGAAGCCACCAGCTACAAATACGCCATCCCCGTCCCCTTCCGTCTGAAATAGCCTCAACTCTTGAGTTTTTTGTGAAGCGAGCTTCGCCCGGCGACTTGACGAACGCGGGAAAGTTGGACCGCGTTTTTGCATCAACGACCTCACCAACATTTGCGGCGAGCGGGTTCTCCACATCATTTTTGCTTAGAACCTGCCCGCCAGCAAACGCTGCCCCAGCGCCACGCAGCCCAGCACGCCCGCATCATCGCCCAAGGCAGGGGGCACAATGAAGTTCACGAGATCGCCACGAAGTTGCTCGTAGGCAAGATAACCATCCACCAAACGCAAAAGCTCGGCACGCACCAGCGGAAAAAGTTGCCTCTGGTGCATCACTCCGCCCCCCAGGATGATGACCTCGGGAGGAGCAATCATAAGAAGATTCAAACAGGCCTGCGCCAAATAGAACGCCTCGATTTCCCATGCCGGATGATCGACAGGCAATTCCTCGGCCGGAATCCCCCAACGTTGACTCATCGAAGTCCCGGCCGCCAATCCTTCCAAACAATCTTGGTGGAACGGACAGGATCCCTTGAAATCATCTTTTGCGTGCCGGGACACCCGCATGTGCCCCATTTCAGGATGTCCGATGCCATGAAGGATTCCGCCATCGATCAACAAAGCCCCGCCAATTCCGGTCCCCACGGTGAGGTAAGCCGCATGCTTCATCCCCTGCGCCGCCCCCCAGGTCACCTCGCCATAAAGCGAGGCCGCGACATCCGTCTCGAAAACCGCAGGAACCCCGAGAGCCTTTTGAAGAGGCCCGAGAAGATCGGTTTGGGACCAATGAGGCTTCGGAGTGGCCGTGATCAATCCATAAGTCGGAGAGGCTGGATCAAGATCGGCCGGCCCGAATGTTCCCACCACGAGGGCCTCAGGACTCCCAAATTCTTCGCTAGCCCGGGCAAAGCAAGAAAGCAAGCGCGCGATCGTTTCCTCCGGAGTCCTGGTCGGAATCCGCTCGCGACCAAGGATCTCCCCCGGCCCCCTCGAAAGGGCCGCGACCATTTTGGTCCCTCCGGACTCTAGGGTGGCGATCAATGGGCGGGACATCGTGGCGGGCAAGTTCAAGAAAGGACACTTCTCTTGCCAAAATGAACTAGCAGGAATCCCCAAAAAAAACAACCGCTCCCATCATCGGACGAAAAAGATCAGTCAGGGCTTGTCATTAACTCCTCGGCACGTTAGCCACCTCCTGTGGCTGACTTTCGCTTTGAAAACCTTGAGGTCTGGAAAATGGCAACCGAAATCGGACATCGCCTCGGTGACCTTGCCGAAGAACTGGAATCGAAAGACCAGGGATTTCACGCGAATGCTCTCCGGAAAAGAAGTTGCCAGATCTCTGGAATCCTTGCCGAAGGCAGTAGCTGCCCCGGTAAATTCGAGTTCGCGGGCTTTGTCGGCGAAGCCCGGGGAGCGACGCTGGCCATCGCCAATGAGATCATTTTCCTCGCCGGGCGTGATCTTATGAGCGAAGCGGACGAGGCTGAACTCGTCGGCATGCTGAAACGTGAAGCCAAGATGTTGGAGAACTTCCGCAGCAGCCTGGAGCGGGCCGACCGTCCCGAGACCACGTTGGCCGAACGCTAAGGAACAGCGAGGGAAAGCATCCATCATCCCGCCCCCCCGGCCTCCCTAAACAAAACTCTTTGCCAAGCGGATTTCCCTTGGCAGGGTAAAGCCTCGACATGAGCGATTTTCTCGTTATCGGCACCGGCATCGCCGGACTCTCCTTCGCAATTAAAGCCGCCGAGCACGGAACGGTCACCATCATCACCAAGGGAAAACTCCTCGACTCCAACACCGCTTGGGCCCAAGGTGGAATTTCTGCGGTCCTGCCCCCCGAACTCCGGGATCAGGGAGACAACTGTGAAAAACATGTCGCCGATACCCTGGATGCCGGAGCCGGACTTTGCCACGAGGACGCCGTCCGCACCATCATCGCGGAAGCTGCCGAAACCATCGGGGAGCTGGTTACCTGGGGCACCGACTTTGACAAGGACGCAGAAGATCCCGACCGCTTCTCCCTGGGAAAAGAAGGCGGACACTCGAAACGCCGCATCCTCCACGCCAAGGACACAACCGGTCGCGAGATCGCCACTTCGCTCGTGGAAACGGTCAGAAAAACACCCAATATCATCCTTCTCGAAGATCACTACGCCATCGACCTCATCACCACCGGCAAACTGGGCTCGGTGACTGACGATCGTGTTCTCGGGGCCTACGTGCTCGAAACCCACACCAAGCAGGTTCACATTCTCACCTCTCCCCGCGTCATTCTCGCCACCGGTGGTTGCGGAAAGACCTACCTCTACACCACCAACCCCGACTCCGCGACGGGCGATGGACTCGCGATGTCCTGGCGCGCCGGAGCCTCCATCGCCAACATGGAGTTTATCCAATTTCATCCCACCTGTTTTTACAACCCGGCCGCCACCGGCCCGGAAGCCCGGTCTTTCCTCGTCTCGGAAGCCGTGCGCGGTGAAGGGGCCGTTCTCATCAATGGCGAAGGACACCCATTCGTCAACGATCACGATCCGCGTGGCTCCCTGGCCCCCCGCGATATCGTGGCCCGCGCCATTGATACCGAGATCAAACGCACCGGCGCGGCCTGTGTTTTTCTTGACGTCTCCCCGCTCGGCGAACACTTCGCCGAGCGCTTCCCCTTCATCCACAAAACGCTCCTCGCCTTCGGTCACGATGCCCTCCTGAAGCCCATCCCGGTCGTGCCCGCCGCCCACTATCAATGCGGTGGCGTGGTCACCGACCTCCATGGCAAGACCTCCATCCGCGGACTCTACGCGATCGGCGAAGTCGCCTGCACCGGCCTCCACGGAGCCAACCGCCTGGCCTCCAACAGCCTGCTCGAAGGCAACGTGATGGCCCGCCGCGCTCTCGCCGAAATCATGCGCCTCTACCCTCCCGGCAAAGAAGTCCCGACCTCCCCGGAGATCCCGGCGTGGGAAAGCGGCGACGCCGCCCCACCCGATGAATTAGTCAACATTTACCACGCCTGGGACGAACTTCGCCGCACCATGCAGGATTATGTCTCCATCGTCCGCACCGACAACCGGCTCCGCCGCGCCTCCTATCGCCTTCGCAACCTGCGTCGCGAAGTGAAGGAATTCTACTGGGGACACACCGTGACGCCCGACATTCTTGAACTCCGCAACCTCGTCGCGACCGCTTCGCTCATCATCGACTCCGCCTTCCTCCGCAAGGAGTCACGCGGTTCGCATCACACCCTCGACTACCCGGACACCGAGTCCCGCTTCGACCACGACACCGTCCTGAGACGGTTCTAAATCGAAGCGGTGTTGGACCTACTCTCCGCCCTTCCCTTTCAGGAGGCGGAAGAGTTCGGACTCGGTGGAGAGAATCATGGTGGTGTTTTCATCAAGAATCTTGTCGTAGGCCTCCAGGGTTTTCACGAATTCATAGAAATCCTCGCGCTCCGAGGTCCCCCCGAAAGCCTCGGCATAGATCCGGGTCGATTCCGCATCGGCTTCACCCAAAATGGATTGCACCTTGGCATAAGATTCCGATTCAATCTTCTTCACCTCACGCTCCATCTTACCCTTGATACGGGCCGCTTCACCGGCACCCTCTGAACGAAATCGCTCGGCAATCTGCTGACGCTCGGAAATCATGCGCTGATAAATCTGCGGAGCAACTTCACTGTTGTAGTTGATTCGCTTGAAACGGAGATCGAGGAGATTGATTCCAAAGTCCGCAAGCTTGGCCCTGGCGGTTTCAAAGACCTTCTGCTCGATCTCACGACGACCGGTCACGATCGGCTCGAAATCCACCAACTCATCATCCTGCAAACCCGCCGTATCGGGAACCCGGTCCTTGGTGGAACGGACCACTTCGATAAGATCATTCTTGGCCACCGCGTTGCGCGTCTCCGAGCCCAAGATGTCGTCAAGACGCGAAAGGGCACTCCGCTCGTCTCGCAGCTTCTGGAAGTAGGCCAGTGGATCTGAGATTTCCCAACGGGCGAAGGTATCGACCTGAATGTAGGTCTTGTCCCGGGTGGGCATCTGCGAACTCTGCCCGTCCCAGGCCAGGACCCGCTTCTCCAAGACATTCACCTTCTGCACGAAAGGTAGCTTGAAATGAAGGCCGGCATCCGACACCGGCTCGCCCACGGGCTTGCCAAACTGGGTCAGAATGACCTGCTGATCCTCCCTTACGGTGTAAATCGTCCCTGTCACAAAAAGCAGCACCGTTAAAACGATCACGGCAATAATTAATCCATAGAATTTTTTCATCGAGTTCCTCCTTTTCCATTCAAAGCGTTGTTAAGATCGAGAAGAGGGACCGGCTTTGTCGTTCCTTCGTCCATAATAAATTTCCCTTTGAGGCGGGGAAGAACCTCCTGCATTTTCTCCAGGTAAAGTCGCTGACGGGTAATCGCCGGGGCCTTCTCATATTCCTTGTAAAGAGCCAGAAAACGCTCGGCGTTACCGGTTGCTTCGTTGACCCGCTTCAGCTTGTCACCCTCGGCGCTGCTGATTTTCTGGTCGGCCTCGCCTTGGGTTCTGGGAACCTCCTTGTTATACATCCCATTGGCAACGTTGATCTGCTTGGCTTTATCCTGCTGGGCCTGGTTCACCTCATTGAAGGACGATTGCACCGGGCGCGGCGGGTTCACATTCTTTAATTGAAGTTGGTCAATCTTGAGACCCAGTCCGTAGGAATCGACCAGCTTCTGCAGCTTCACCAAGGCCTCGTCCTCAATGGCCTGACGACCAATCGTGATCACTTCATCAACCGTGCGGTCACCGACCACTTCACGCATCACGGATTCCGAGGCATCACGCATCGTGTCCTCGGGATCGCGAACGTGGAAAAGGTAGGCTTCGGGATCGTCGATCCGATATTGCACCACCCATTCAACCAGCGCCGAGTTCTTGTCGCCCGTGATCATGGACTGCTCCGCTTCATGCTCCGCCGGTCTCGTTTGATACCGATTTGTGGATCCGGCGGTGCCGAATCCAAACTCCATCTTCAACGTCCGTGCCACCGGAATGATCTCCTTGGTTTCAAACCAAAAAGGCATTTTAAAATGGAGACCGGAGGGCTCGGTCCGGTTGTATTTCCCAAAGCGGAGGACCACCGCTTCAGAATCGGCAGGCACCGTAAAGTAACTGCTGAACACCCCGCCGACCACCACGATCGCAGGAATGATCAGGCCTGCCCGGGAAAGAAGTTTTTTGGCAACCCCCCGCGCGGCTTCGGCATCAATTCGTATTTCTGACATCAGACCGACAGCCTCGCCCGAACTTCCAAATCAGCAACGATAATCTCATCCTGAAATTCTCATCACCTCCTTTTGAAGGGCAAACCAGCGACCTGTTGAAAAAATCCACTGCTCTTTTGACCGCCGGATGGGTGCATGCCGACTGACTACGCACCGCTCAGTTCATGCACGGTCACTTCTGGTCCTACGAGATCTTTCAGGTGGGCGTGATGGGAAAAAATTAAAATCTGGGTTTTCTGACTCAATTCCCGAAGAACCGGGAGAAGAGCCCTGGTCCGGGCATCATCGAAAGTCATGAGGAGGTCATCAAGGATCAGCGGAATCGCGGGATGATTCTCCAGATGGAGATCAATCGCGGCCAACCTCAACGCCAGATAAAGTTGATCCCCGGTGCCTTCGGAAAGGCCCGGGGTCCCGACCGCCTCACCCCCGACGCGCAGAGCAATGAGCTGGGGGTTCCCTTTTTCATCAAGCTGGGCAGCCACTTTTTCAAACGCTCCATCAGTCAGTTGCTGAAAAAACCGGGACGTCTTTTCAATCATCGGGCCTTGCGTTTTTTGGCGATAGGACTCGACCTGTTGTTTCAGAAAATCAATGGCATAGTGCAACTGCCGAAATCGCTCCGTGTCCGCCACAATCGTCGAGAGGGCATCCGCTGCCGCCTGCTGGTGGCTCGCCGCAAGATCACTCGCTTTCATCAATTCCTCCTGTCGCCGCAGATGATCGTTATACGCCCCCTTGGCTGAATCACGTTCACTCTGGAGACGACTTTCCTGCTCTTCCAGACTAGCCCTTTCCTCAATCAAGGCCGCGATCTCAATCGCTTCCAGCTCACCGACAAAATCGGCGACCGGCGTGGCCCCGGCGAGATTTTTAAGCGTCGTTTGTTGCTCCTCCAAGCGGACGAGCAATGAGCGACGCTTCTCCTCCTGAATCATGACCCTTTCCAGTTCTGTTGATCCCGCTTGCTCATGCAGCGCCCCCTGAGTTGCGAGATGGGTCTCGTGAGCCAGTTGAAGCGCAGGGAGCTTTTCCAGAGATCCCTCCAATTGGGAGTGCAAGGTCTCGGCACGATTCCGGTGCCCCGCCGCCTCTTCGTAGCGTCGATGCAGATTGGATTCAGAAGGCTCGGACTTTAAAGCCGCTGCCGTGGATCCAAGGAGCCTGGCATATTCGTCAACAAAGCTCTTCTTTGACTCAAGTTCTTGCGTCAGCACCCGAAGCTTCAAAATCTCTTCCCGATAGCGAGTTTGCTCCGAGAGAGTTTCCAGAGCCGCCGCAAACGTAATATCCTCAGATAACCCTGCCCCTCTCCTTGCGACTTCCCAAGCCTTCCTCGCCTTCTCCAGCTTGTGGGCCAAAGCTTCCTTCTCCCCCACGCCTTGCTCATGTCTGATCTCATTCTTCGAGACCAATTTCTGAATGGCACTCCTCTCTCCCTCCTGCTGGTTCGCCTGATTCAAGGCCGACTTCGCAGCCCGATACACCTGATTGAAATCCGTCCCGCCAAGCTCCTTTAAAAGAGACGCCTCCTGGTCGCGTATCGCGCAGATTTCGACTTCACCTTCAGCCGACTCTCGTAAAAGCCCGCAAAGTTTCTCCCAATCTTCCCGCCATTCAAGAAGCCCCGCCGGGGACTGCCCGGGCACGATGGCGTGACGGGACTCCCACCCCGCCTTCCAATCCGCATGTCGTTGATGCCAGCTCTCGAGATCAGAGGTGAGATCGGCCTGCTTGGCCTTCAAGACGCTGATTTTCGCTTGATGCCCGGCCGCCTTGGCCAGGTGGTCGGCATCATCACGCAGCGCATCCGCAATGGTATCTGCTTCCCCGATCGCCGGCCCCAGATCCGCATCGACCTTCTTGCTTTCTAAAATCTTCCTCCATAATTCATCCCGCTCCTCCCGGGATTTCCCAAGATCAGCGAGCGAGTAAATGGCGGCTTGCGAGGCAAGATGGGACAAGCTCGCACTTTCCTCGGTGAGATCATTCCTGACGGACTCGAAACGACTCTCAAGCTCACGAATCTTCTCAAGAATTTGCACCCGTTGCCGCTCTTCATCTTGAATCACCTTTGGTCCCACAACCTTGGCCGTGAGCGGGTCTCCCTGAATGGCAAGACGCTCGATAAGCCGGTCCTGCTCCTTGCGCCGAAGGCTCGCCTTCTTTTCTAGGCCGTCGCGCAATTGATACCCGGCAGCAAAGGCATCGAGGCGGCAACAGCGATCCTCGAGGTCCTCAAGATCCGTGGCACCCTCATACTTGGCAAGCTGCTCACGCTGCGCCTTCAGTTCAATATCAAGATTTTCGAGCGCACGCTCCAGTTCATCAGATCGCGAAGAGATCTCGTGCAAATTCGCGACAGCCTCCTTCACCAAGGCACGATCCGTGGCCCGGACCGCCGGAAACTTTTCGGGATCATCCTCACCATCCAGTTGATCACGCAGGCTCGCCACACCGGACTGCAGAGCGGGCAACCCATCGAGATCCTCATGATATTTTTCCGCCCGACGATGGAGGATCTCCAGGTCCGGGGCACACCGTAAAACAGGAGCGAAATCCGGGATTTCCTCAAGATGTCTTCGAGTCGTCTCGATCTGTGATTCCTGCAGCCGAAGCGCTTGAGAACTCACCGAGAGATTCTTTTCAAGCTCACGAACCCTCATCGCAAAATCAGACGGAAGTTCAGGGCCGGTGAGCTTGTCGAGTTGCTCCTTCAGCTCGTTGATCGCGCCCAGCACCGGGATCGCGCTGAGGGCATTATCGACGAAGGCCCAACGAACCCGGTGCTCTCGCAGGAATTGGTCCTTCCCATCAAAGGCTTCCTTGGCGGCCGCAATTTCCGTCTTCAGAAACTTCCAAGCGGTCGCCGAGGTGCTCTCGGCTTTGGCGGACCGCTCGGCCTCCTTGAAAGCGGTCACGGCAGGGAGAATGGTAGTGCCTTTCCGCGAAGCTCCTTTGCAGAGGGCGTTCGCTTCGGTCTCGAGCGATTTGATGGCCTCATCAATGGGTGACCCCCCCAAACTGGCTGAAAAGATGGCGGTTCCTAGATCACCCTCGCCGGAAAGAAGCTTCGCGGCGCCCCTCCGCAACGACTCGGTATCGAGGCCGAACATATGCTCGAAAAACTCCTCGTTAACGGCCCCCAGGAAGGAATCAAGAGAGTGGTCAGGAAGGGTATTTTGGCTCTCATCGAGAAGGGTGTTTTTGGTCCCCTTCTTCCGCAGGAAGGTCAGCTGATCCTTTCCCTGCGAAATTGTGGCACCGATGAGCAATTTGGGATTGGGATGAAGAAAATTGTCCGTGGTTCGGGTTGGAATTCCGAAAAAGAGATGGCGAATTGCCCGAAGGAGAGAAGACTTCCCGGCTTCGTTGGCACCGTATATCAGATGAACGTCGTACTGGGACGACGGAAGCTCCAGTGAGAAATTATTGAAGGGGCCGAAGGCCGGGATCGTGAGTTGATCGAAGCGCATCTGACTATTCGATGTGGCTGGTGGCAATGCTGTGAAGAACGATCGCGGAGACTTTTTCTCTGAGGGAGTCGTTCTTTCGTTCCGATTCAAGAGCCTCCAATGCCGCAGCCGGAAGCTTCCCCTCAAGCACGGACACCGCAGCAGGTCTTTCCAGGGGATCAAAGTCGTCCAAGGCCCTCAGGACCAGCGCCGTTAAATCATCCCGGGAGGCCAGCTCCGCCGGGTCATAGGTGGGAGTGGTTCGAAGCTTAAGCCGCTCCATCCAGAGTTGCCCGGGATCGATCTCACCCGCCAGGCTGAGGCATTCAGCCTGCCATTGACTCATTTGAGAATGAAGGACGCCATGAAGTTCCGTGGCCCCGGTCAGAGTCAGCCTCATCGCGAGGAGTCGCTCACCCACTTCCTGCAGGGCCGCAGAAAACCGGGCCGCGATTTTCGCCCTGAGATCGTCGGGCGAAACAACTTCAGCGAGATCGATTTCGAGATGAACCCAACGAACCACGTCGAGCGGTTCAAAGGAATGTGAAATCACCTCCAACGAGTCATTGACCTCAACGAGATAACACCCCCGGGGTCCGGGTTCATTGATTTTACGCCCCTGGGTATTTCCCGAATAGACAATCCACGGCGACTCCTGGATCACCGCAGGTTGATGGATGTGACCGAGGGCCCAGTATTGGTAGGCTTTCTGATTGAGGTCAGCGAGCGAACACGGAGCATAAGTGTCATGCTCGGTGCTCCCTGCGAGGCTGGTGTGAAGGAGCCCGATATTAAAGCGGTCCGGTTGGGCGACGGGATACTCTGCCGCGAGATTCTCCTGCACGCTCGCATTGGCAAATCCCTGGCCATGAATCGCAAGCGGAAGAGTGGCATGAAGAATAGTGGCGGCCCGCTTGAGCGGGAAAGTTTGCACGTTCTCAGGCGAAGTGAGCGTTTTCGTGATGACCGAACCCGCATCGTGATTGCCACGAATCGTAAAAACAGGAATACGACGTGCCAAAAGTCGCTGCATTTGGCGGTTGAAGAAGAGCGCGGTGTCGTAGTCCTTCTGGTCGCCATCGTAAAGATCACCGGCGATGAGGAGGAAATCGACCTCCTTCTCAAGCGCCAGCGTGACGAGGTTCTCAAGGGCCCGCCGGGTGGCCCCCCGAATCTTTTCGACAGGTGCGCCCTCGTATCGCGAAAGGCCTCGCAAAGGGCTGTCAAGATGGAGGTCAGCGGCGTGGATGAAGGAAAACATGAGACAGGAGGAACCTGCCGACCGGGAGCAAATTGGTCGAGCGATGAATCTCAAAGAGCGACCTTTTCTCGTTGGAAAAGACCCGGTTTGGGCAAAACGAAAAACCTTCTTCCCGCTAGATTCTCCGGGGCCTTCGCCCCCAAGAACTCCTCCGGGGAGCAAAACACCCGTATCGCCGCAAAGACCTACCGCAAACGCCGCGAAACCGGACTCAAGGCCGTCGAACTCAAAATCAACACCACGAAAGACTCCCCCGACGACGACTTTTGAGCGAAAATGATATCGCATGGCAGCGGGGGGGGGCGACGCCATTCCGAACCTTCACGATGCCGACCCGTTTTTTCACCAACCGCGAAACAAACACCCTTCTCAACAAATTCGAGAGGATCTTTGAGCACAACCCGGACCTCGTTCGCTTCGATGCTCTGGCTGGCTACCTCCAGGCTTCTGGATATTCTTGCGCAGAAAAAAAATCGTCAGGTATCAAGACCTCACTAAAAATGAACCCCCTCATCCAAGCGGCCGACGAACTCCGCAAGGAGCTTCGCGGTCTCAAATTTCCCGAGCCTGTTGCTTGCACCTACAATCCCCTCAAATACGCGTGGAAAAGGCATTGCGACTACCTCACCAAGTTTGGGGCAGGAAAAAAGAAGGCTCTCTTTCTCGGCATGAGTCCAGGGCCCTATGGCATGGCTCAAACCGGCGTTCCTTTTGGCGAATTCCCCCACGTCCGGGATTGGATGAAGATTTCCGGCCCGGTGTCAAAACCCGATCCCAGGCATAGAAAACGCCCGCACCTTCAACCGCCTCCTCATGAAGGAATACCTCGCCGAATTCCACGGCGAACACCCGGCCTGACCCAGATTGAGCCTCATTTCCAATGTTCTTGCTCTCAAGACATAAATAGGCAAGTCTGCCTCATGAGAACGAAAATTGCCCCCCCAATTCTCTTGCGATTCTCTTGTCGAGCGCCCCAAAATCTCCGCCGCCAAACGGAAAACCTCCATGAAGGACCTCGTCATTCAGGGCCTCGAGGCCATTCCCGCCGAAAACGAACCCGCCTCTTCAACCGATTCCGCCCTCAAGCGCCTCCAGTCAGGCTACGCCCTCGGTGCCTCACCTCGCAGCCGGGAGGACACCCATGCCCGCTCAAACCAGCCGTCAATTCCTCGACACCAACATCCTCCCCTACGCCTACGATCAGCAGGCCGGAGAAAAGCGGGAAAAGGCCGCAGCTATCGTCCGCAACGCCCTCCTCGCCCCCGCCCACATCATCGAAGACCTCAACCACGGCCAAGCCTTCGCCACCACCACCGCCCAAAACCCCTTCTTAATGACATATTTCCCAGAAACTGACGGTCCCTGGATCGAGTGTCATGTCTTAATTAATTTCGGAGTCGTTCCTAAAGATCACGATTCACACTCCCGCTCGCACTGCTAATAATTCCGGCAAATGTCTGATCCCCACGATCCCTTTCGCGAAGCCCGTCAACAAGGCGCAACCTTAAAGTGTCCCTTTCAAGGCGAAGAGATCCCCATGATTCTTCGCCACGCCGACGTCCGCGCGGCCGCCAAGGACTGGCAGACTTTCAGCTCGGACGCGCCCTTCCGTGTCCCCATTCCCTCCGAAGAAAATCTGCGCTCGATGCGCCAACTCCCCATCGAAACCAACCCGCCCGCACACCGCGAATACCGCGCCATCGTCGCCCCCTTCTTCAATCGATCCAAAACGCCGGAGGTCATCGCAAAGGTGGAACACCTCATCGACGAACTCCTGACCCTGGCGCTGAGCGCGGAATCCCTCGAAGTCGTCAAGGAGTTCGCCCTGCCCATCCAGTCCCGCGCCCTCACCTGCCTTCTCAATGTTCCCGGGTCGGAAGCCGACATCTACACTGGTTGGGGCATGCACGTTTTCAGCGGTGAAGGAACCTCGTTCGAAGACTACCTCTCTGACGCTCTCGATAAAGCAGCGGCCGATCCCGGTGACGATTTCTTCAGCGCCCTCACCCGGGCCACCTATCAAGGCCGCCCCCTCACCCGCGAAGAAATGATGGGCTTCGCCAACCTCACCTTCGCCGGCGGTCGCGACACCATCATTCACAGCATCTCCTCCGTCATGGCCTATTTCGGCGAGCACCCGGAAGCCCTCGCCAAGCTCCGGGAAAACCCGAAAGACGTCGTCATCGCCGGAGAGGAATTTTTTCGCGCCTTCATGCCGCTCACCCAGATCGGGCGCGTTTGCCCGGTCGAAACCCGGGTCCACGACACCACCGTCCCGCAAAACGGGCGGGTCGCTCTCGGCTGGGCCTCTGCCAATTTCGACGAAGCCGTTTTCAAGAATCCCGCTACCATTCAACTTGATCGCAAACCGAATCCCCATGTCTCATTTGGCTTTGGAACCCATCTCTGCATCGGGGCTCCGCACGCCCGACTCATCGTAAGAACCCTCATCCAGACCCTTGTTCAAAAAGTTCAACGCCTCGAAATTCTCGAAGCCGTCCCCCATCTCGAGCAGACGGAGGGCTACACCCGTCGGAATGGATATCACTCACTCAAAATGAAGCTTGTTGAAATTCCAAGCCACTCAAAGCCCCCAAACTCTTCTTCCGGATGCGAAAGGAATGATTCGCTGAAAAAAATGTAACCTCTCCGACATTTGCGGTAATTACTGGCAGACCATGGCTAGCAATGATCCGTCCGAAGCCTTCGTCCGGACTCTGACCAGCAATCAGAACCGGATTGGGGGTTTTAATTCAGGCGTCGCGACTCCGCTCCGATTCGTGGACCCTGGTCTCGAGCGCTCTGAAACGTTGAGTAGTCGGAACATCGTGCTTTGACTTGTCGCAGCCTCAGACATCCGGACCTACCCTCGCTACCTGTGGGCTGACAAGCCTGAGCGAGGAAAATCGATGACCCCGTGCTGGCGTTTCCACCCGGCGGCGTCCATTCTGAGGCCATGCCGCAGATCCAGCTTCCCGTCTTTCCCGTCAGCCGCACCGCCCTCACTGGCGAACTCGCTTTCGAGCAGCGCGACAGCCAGGTATATTACTTCAATGGCCACCTCCCGGTCTTCACCCATCCCGTCGAGGACATCGCCTCGTTCCGCTTTTTCACCAGCCAGCTCATCGCCAACGGCAGCGCGTCGCAAGGCGAGATCTCCAAGGCCTTCGGCGTGCCGGTCATCACCGTGAAGCGGGCTTGCAAAAAACTCCGCCTCGAAGGAGCCGCCGCCTACCTCCCTTGCTTCACCCTCATCTTTGACCGCGAAGGCTACAGCCCCGCCTTCTGCAAAGAACTCTGGGAAGACACCCTCAAGATCGTGGCCTACCGCGCTGAGCCCGCCCTCGCACAGATCCTGGCAGAGACCATGCTCACCCATCACCGAGATGAAGCCCGAGGCCCGGCGCAGCAGATCATCGCGACCGCAGCCAACCTGCCGCCCCGACCCGGAGGAGGGCACCCTCACCGTGGAAATCCATAGCCTGAGCCCCCCCCCGCGACAACACCGCACTGGAAAACCTGTGCGCCGAACTAACCGAAAGCCGAAAAACCGTCCACTGGACAAACCAGGCGCCCGGCGCGAAGGTCAAAAGACCTGTTATGGAAACCGAAAGCCATGACCGCTCGCACCTATGCGACACCCATCGCGAAGAGGTCGCCAGCATCGCCACCCACGCGGCGGGTCTTGTTTTCAGCGTAGTGGCGCTGGTGATCATGCTGGCCTTGGCATTGGGAGATGCACTCAAGGTCGTTTCTGCGGCGGTATTCGGGGTGTCGCTCATTGGACTGTATGCCTCGTCCACGCTCTATCACATCGCGAACACGCACCGGTGGAAGGCGCGTTTCCAGACGCTCGACCACATCTGTATCTATCTGCTCATCGCCGGTTCCTACACCCCCTTCACCCTGATCACGCTCCGCGGACCGTGGGGTTGGCCGATTTTCGGTGCGGTCTGGACCATGGCCATCGGCGGGATTTTCATGAAAACCTTGTGGAAGGGGCAAAAGGATCACTGGTTCTCCACCGCCCTCTATCTGCTGATGGGATGGCTCATCGTGCTCGCGATCGGGCCGCTGGCCAGGCAATTGCCCGCCGCAGGGGTCGGCTGGCTCGTTGCCGGCGGGCTGGCCTACACGCTCGGGGTGGGTTTTTTCTCCTGGCACCGGCTGCCGTTCAATCATGCCATCTGGCATCTGTTCGTTCTAACCGGGAGCGTCTGCCACGTGCTCGCCGTGAGCCTGTTCGTGCTTCCTTGAATCCAGTGAATGCCGACAGACCGGTGGAAGCCTCATATCCCTCCAATCCCAATGACCCCATTCGGACTTCCATCCGCAGACGCGCGGTGGTTGGATGACTGGAAGGGCCTTCCGAAATCCATCGGCTACCTGGAGAAAATGAAGGCCGCGAACCCCATCCTGATCCCACGGAACCACCGCATCGCGCAAGCGATCCAAGCCGCTTGCCAAGATGACTTCGCACTGTTCCACCGCCGGCCTCGCCGATGCCCTGGAAAAGCCGTTTGAGGAAAGCCCGGAAAACTCCGATCTGGAAGCCGCACCCCTGCCCCATGAGAAGGTGACGAACACCTTCTGCGGGACCTGAGGCAGGGCATCTCAATCCGGTCTCGCGCCCCCCTCCCTTTCCCGCCCGCCGGTCCGGCTTGGACGGGCGTAGCGGAGCCTCAGACATACAGCGGCAACATTGCAAAATGATCCCCGTTTCGCATAATGCCCTGGAATGGGATGCCCGGTGCCGCGCCGATCCCTGCAATTCATTGGCTTTTCCCCATGGCACTCCGATTGCGATAGGGTATTTGAACATGAACAATTCACTAAACATACTCACCATGAACCTCAAAACCACCTCGACAATTCTCTCGGCCTCGGCTTTCGCCTTGTTCTTGACCTCTTGCGAGTCCCCCCAGGAAGAGCTGCGCGAGGACAAGGTCTTGGAAAAGGCCGACCAGATTGAGGAGAAAGCCGATGCCATCCGGGATACAGCAGAGGATAGGGCCGACGCGCTCGAAGATGAAGCCGACGTGGTCCGTGAAGCGGAGTAACCCGCCGGAGACAAGTGCGGTACAGATATCCCGCGCCTTTCCCCCGTCCGGAAAGGTGCAGAGCACCACCAGCACCACCAGCACCACCAGCACCACCAGCACCACCAGCACCACCAGCATCCCCGCCGCCGCCGGATCGCCGTCCGACATGGCGTCGCGCCCGGCGCTCCGGTCTCGGCGGATTCGTAGAGGGCGTCGATGATGAGCATCAGCTTGTGCGCCTGTTCCGCAGTGTCGAAAGGCTCAGCCACTCCGTTGATCGTGTCGATGACGTTGGCGGCGGAATTGATCCGGCCCATATCCTCGCAGGCCTCGGTGATGATGGCGCGGTTGACGCTGTTGCCGTTTTCCTGGCGAGCGGGTGCGAGAGCAATGGAACACCACTGTTTTCAAAACTTAGCAGTCCTTGTTCCGCGCGCCAAGCATTCGACATGGCCCTGCGGACCAAGCAACAAGACCGCAGGCTTGTAGGTCTTTTGGACAGGAGTGAACGCGACGTGCCCCGCAGGGGCGAGGCGGCGGAGTCCCTTGGATGCCTCGACTCCGGAGACGGAACGCGACGTGCCCCGCAGGGGCGAGGCGGCGGAGTCCCCGAATCAATTCTGACTCATCCGCCAGTGGCCTTTTCTGGCACGACTTGCTTTGTGGACCGAAAACCACAGCGCCTGCGAAAACCACACTAGGCCCCCCCCAGCACCGAAGGGACCCACGCGTAGTACTCCACGGTCCCGAAGGGACGCACCCGTAGGACTCCACAGTCCCGAAGGGACGCACGCGTAGGACTCCACAGCCCCGAAGGGATGCACGCGCATGGGTTCCACAGTCCCGAAGGGACGCAGGCATTTAGCCGCCAGCCTGGGCTGGCGGTCCCAAGCACCATCGATTCAGAAAGCTCCGAAGGTGCGCAGGCAGACCACGCATCACCCACCGCCCCTCACCGAAAACGATCTCGCCCCTCACCCTTCCAGGCAGCATCACCCACCGCCCCCTCACCGAAAACTCCGCCACCGACCGACGGCCCGCAGGAATCGTTGATGGTGATTCATTGCGCTCGGCTTGGCCCTGGAGTCTTCGAACCCAAAATCCTAGGCGATGCCCGGCGGCCACCCTGCACCTCGGAGAGCTTTTCCCCTTCGAGATACTCCTCCACTGAAATCAAGGGATCAGTTTTCAAGTCGGTTGCCATCCCGCTTCGATCCTCCTTGAAATGAGCCGAAGCAAGCCTCCGCGCCTGGGAACACCGGTCGTCCGCAACCAAGTAGCACATGCGTCCCGCTTGTGTTCCCCGCCCCCAACCTCCGCCAAAGGCCAAGGGAGGGGGTGGACTGGGGGAGCGGGGCATGTTGCGGTGGGCTGCTTGCAAGCCCGTGACGCCGAAGCGTTGGGACTGGCGAACCTACGACAGCCAGAACCCTCCGGACTGGACACCCGGGGCGGGCGTGAGTGGCAGAGCGCCGGAGCTTGGCGACGGACTTTGCCGCGCAAAGTCCGTAAGGACCGATGCCGCCGAGGAGGGGCCGGGGTCAACAAGAATAGAGGTCGGGCGGCGAAAAGTTTCTTGTTGAGGCCGGACCCGACCGGCGGCAGTGCGAGCCGATTTACTCCGAACTCGCCACGTAACTTACCCGATGCACGCTCTTGCCGCTCCGATTCCGGCGGGGGCCGGAGTCATGATGTGGAGGCTTTGCGCAACATGATGACGGAGGGGCGGTGCGGAGCTTTGGGGCGAGCGGAGCGAGAGTGCCGGGAGGGGCACTGCGACGGCAGGAGCACCCTTTTGAACTGACCCGACGCTAGGAGGCTAGTCCTGTTCAGAGCACGGGCGAGTCACCCAGATCGACGAACCCGAAAACCCCTAAATCAGAACCAAAAGCTCGGGATCGGGGGTGGGTCTACCAACCTCTGCGATAGCAGCTATTTGAGGCGCCTCCCCCACCACCGATCACGAGCGAACCGAGAGACGAGCGGGCGGTGGGCATGAGGAGAGGAACGACGAAAGCGACGCGAGGAGCGGTGACCAAAGAGCACGGGAGGAACGTGTGAACCACAACGGAGGGAGCGGCTGGCACAATCGAGAGGAACGAGATAGACTGGAGCGGAGCGACAGCCCCGCGAGGGGGGCGACCGGAGGGGAGCATCAAAAGGATGATGTGGCGAAGGATGAGCCGCTGAAGACTGACCGCCAGCCCAGCGACCGCCCTCCGCACAGAAGCGCGCGAGCGGAGGCGCGATGTCTGCGACAGGGCGCTTGCCGCCCCGCAGACAGCGTGCCGGAGCGGTCGAGTTGCCGGACGAAGGTGCTTAGGACTTTCGAACCACCGACAGGCTTACGACGTCGATCACCGGAAAGAGCTTGGCAGATGGCTTTAAGAGGTGACCGCACCTCGGAATGAGCTACCACTACGACGACTTTGTCCCCGTTTGATAATCCCCCGCTAAGCGAAAGACTCCGTAGGTATAGGGACTAAGTCATCTGCCTTTTTCGGGTGTCTGACACCCTGACCCCAGTGGTCGTAAAACTCCACCACAGCGTGGAAATCCTACCAAGAGGTAGTGTAAATCTTTGTCTGTAAAAGCTCTCCGCACAGCCCAAGTCCGCCGCAAGGCAGCCGATGGAGCGTAGCGGAATCGGCTGCCTTGCGGCGGCGCGCCGAACCACCCCCGTCTCACAGGGGT
>Ga0209491_10003347_pt1 | contig 26590 bp, 25 predicted proteins | sample BON02_FD_187213 | JGI IMG/M metagenome (GOLD analysis project Ga0209491, IMG submission 187213) | Freshwater microbial communities from Lake Bonney liftoff mats and glacier meltwater in Antarctica - BON-02 (SPAdes) (version 2) | ecosystem: Environmental > Aquatic > Freshwater > Ice > Glacier...
CGCAATCGACCGCTTCATCGAACTGCACAACGAAGCAGATGCCAAGCCCTTCAAATGGCGCGCAAACCCGGACGAAATTATTGCTGCCAGAAATCGGGGGTTCCAATTGTTGGAATCAATCCACTAGCGTCTTGAAAGATTACAAAGGGCGCATCCCATGACCAAATCCCATAGTGGCGGCTGTCTGTGTGGCAAAGTCCGTTACGCAACCGACGCGTCTTTGCGCGATGTGGTCTTTTGCCACTGCACCCAATGCCGCCGCCAGACCGGGCTATATTTCGCCGCCACCGCCGCCCCATGGGACTCTCTGGTGCTGACCGGGGCCGATGATCTGCGTTGGTTTGCCGCATCGGACTTTGCCAAGCGCGGCTTTTCCGGCACCTGTGGCGCGGCCTTGTTCTGGAAACCCAATGACTTGCCGCATGTCGCCATTCTGGCCGGATCGCTGGATGATCCCACCGGCTTAAAGGCCAGCTGCCATATCTTTACCGCCGACAAGGGCTGCTTTTACGAGATCCCTGACGGCTTGCCGCAATTTCCGCGCGACGCGCCCGATCTGCCGGTGGCCGCCCCTTAGGCCTGCGTTGCACCGCCCCACGCTTGGCTGTAAAGACGGCCCCTAGCACGCCCAAAGGGGGCCACCATGGCAGACGCAAAGAAGCTGTTCATCAAGACCTATGGCTGTCAGATGAACGTCTATGACAGTGAGCGGATGGCCGAGGCAATGGGCGCCGAAGGCTATGTGCCCACCGATTCCGTCGATGACGCCGATATGGTTCTGCTCAACACTTGCCATATCCGCGAAAAGGCCAGTGAAAAGCTGTATTCCGACCTTGGCCGCCTGAAACCGCTGAAAGCCGCCCGCCCGAATCTGAAGATCACCGTGGCAGGTTGCGTGGCACAAGCTGAGGGCGCCGAGATTCAGCGCCGGATGCCGCTTGTTGATATCGTCGTCGGCCCGCAGGCCTATCACCGCCTGCCCGCCATGGTGCGCGCCGGCGGCCAATCGGTTGATACCGATTTCCCGCCCGAGGATAAGTTCGACCATCTGCCCCAGCGTAAAGCCTATCGCGGCCCCACCGCTTTTCTGACCGTGCAAGAGGGCTGCGATAAATTCTGTGCCTTTTGCGTGGTGCCGTATACGCGTGGGGCCGAAGTCAGCCGCCCGCCGTCGCGGCTGCTAGACGAGACCCGCAATCTGATCGACCGGGGCGTGCGCGAAGTCACCCTGTTGGGCCAGAACGTCAACGCGTGGACGGCCGATGGCTGGGGCCTTGGCCGTCTGATCCGCGAATTGGCCGCCCTGCCGGGGTTGGACCGGATTCGCTATACCACCAGCCACCCAAATGACATGGCCGATGATCTGATCTCCGCCCATGCCGAAGTGCCGCAGTTGATGCCTTACCTGCATCTGCCGGTGCAATCCGGCTCTGACCGCATCCTAAAGGCGATGAACCGCAAGCATACCGCCGCGCATTACATTGACCTGATCGGGCGGATTCGCGCCGCGCGGCCGGATATCTTGCTGACGTCTGATTTCATCGTGGGCTTTCCGGGCGAAAGTGATGCCGATTTTCAGGCCACAATGGATCTGATCGAAACGATTGGCTTTGGCATGGCCTACAGCTTCAAATACTCCTCTCGCCCCGGCACGCCCGCGGCGGAAAAGCCCAACGTTCCCGATGACATCGCCACAGACCGGTTGGCCCGGCTGCAAGCACTTTTGACGGCCCAGCAGCGCGCCGCGCAAACGGCGATGGTGGGCCAAGAGATCACCGTGCTTTATGAAAAACCGGGCCGACTGCCCGGCCAGATGGTGGGCAAATCGCAACACCTGATGGCGGTGCATGTCGAAGACACCAGCGGCAAAGTGGGCGATCTGGTGCGCGCCACAGTGACGGCGGCGGTTACCAACTCCTTGTCCGCACGGCGAATTCCCGACTGACACAGGCGGGCCAAGCATTGTTTCCAATTCAGGGGTAATTGGCAGTTATCCACAGGATATTGTGGATAATCGGGAACGGACCGCCATATAAATGCCATTGGGATAGCCGAATCGCCTTTACTTAAGAGGGCGCGGACGTCAATTCTCCGTGAAGCTGTAATTATTGGTGAAGGGGGCCCTGGCTGTGAAACGTTATTCACACGCAGTGCGTATGATGTTGGGAGGTCTGGCTTTTGCGGCTGGACTTGGCGGGGCTACGGCCGCGCTTGCGCAAAATGGTCCGGTCGTATTCGGTCAAATCGAATGGGGTGTATGGGTCGACGACGACGGCTGCATGCATTGGTGGGCAGATGGTGGCCTTGAAGGTTACATGGTGCCGCGCCGTGACCCGAAGACCGGCAAGCCGGTCTGTCTGAAAAAGAACACGTGTTTGGTTGAAAATACCGACACTTGGTTCCTCACCGACAGCGCCAAGCTGACGGCCCATGGGCGGGACCGGTTGCGCCAGTTCTTCAGCCAGGCGGGCGCTTTCGGCTACGCCATCTATGGCCACACCGACAGCCGCGCTTCGGATGAATACAACATGGATCTGTCGCAGCGCCGCGCGCAGGCCGTTGGCGAAGTGGCCCGGTCGGTCGGGGCTTCGGTAGAACGTCAGTTGGGCTTTGGTGAGCGTCAGCCGATTGCTTCCAACGGCAGCTCTGCCGGCATGGCGAAAAATCGCCGCGTCGAAATCGTTTGCTACCAGTGGTGATGAATATGAAAAACATCATGAAACTTAGCATGGGTCTTGGCGCAGCATTCCTGCTCTCTGGCTGCATCACCGAAACCTTCTTGGGCACTGAACGGTACCGCGGCGCGGATTCGATCATCGCCACCGGTCAGGATCAGGGCATGGATACGGGCATTTTGGTGAACGGCCGCGCGGCCATCGCCTATGACCCCGATGGCTGCCAGAACTGGATCATGGATGACGGATTGGAAGGTTATTCCAGCCCGCGCTACGACCCGGTCTCGGGCCTGCCGGTCTGCAACAACCTCTATCCCCCCGGAACGGTGGTCAATGACTACCAGACCGGCACCGCAGGTGTGCAGGACCGCGTCTCTGGCACGGGCCGCAAAACGGTTGTTGTCCGCCGCTAAGCGCCTTTGCATCGTAAAAAGAAGGGGCCGCAGTTTTCGCTGCGGCCCTTTTCATTTGCGCGCGCCCGCCTATTTCCCATTCATAAGCGCCGCGCGGGAACACAAGATCTGGTAACAAGACCGAAACCCCTTGCCAGATCGCGGGCCCTGTCGCAGTCTTGTCAAAAGGCGCTTCACAATGAAGGAGATCCTGCTTGGGCATCAGCGCGCTGACCCCCCCGACAAAGCCCGAGGATATGGTGGAAACCATCCTCGAATTTCCCGACAATCGGCTGTTGATCGACCTGTGCGGTGAATTCGACCGCAATCTGGCGCAGGTTGAGCATCAGATGGGCGTGCATATCCTGCGCCGCGGCAACCGCCTTGCAGTGATCGGTGACCCCACTGGCCGCGAACAGGCCGCCGCCGTCTTGCGCAGCCTCTATGTGCGGCTAGAGGCCGGTCGCGGCCTTGCCGCTGGCGATATTGACGGTGCCATGCGAATGGCACAGCCCAGCCAGCAGCCCGATGGCCACCAGGCCGAACTCTTCAAAACCGGGATCGAACTGCGCACCCACAAAAAAGCCGTGGAACCCCGGACCGAAGCGCAAAAAACTTATGTTGCCAACCTCTTCCAGAACGAGCTTGGCTTTGGCATCGGCCCCGCAGGCACCGGCAAAACCTATCTTGCCGTGGCTGTCGGCGTCACGATGTTCCTTGCTGGTGCGGTTGAGCGGATCGTCCTGTCGCGCCCTGCGGTCGAGGCGGGCGAACGCTTGGGCTTTCTGCCCGGCGATATGAAGGAAAAAGTCGATCCCTATATGCAGCCGCTTTACGACGCGCTGAATGATTTTCTGCCCGCCAAACAGATCGAAAAGCTGATCCAGGAAAAGCGGATCGAAATCGCCCCGCTGGCCTTCATGCGCGGCCGCACGCTCTCGAACGCTTTCGTGGTTCTGGACGAGGCGCAAAACGCCACCCCCATGCAGATGAAGATGTTCCTGACCCGTCTGGGCGAAGGCTCGCGCATGGTCATCACCGGCGATCGCACTCAGGTCGATCTGCCGCGTGGCACCGCCTCGGGGCTGGCCGAGGCCGAGCGGATCCTGAACGGCGTCAAAGGGGTTACCTTCAACTACTTCACCTCCAAAGACGTGGTCCGCCACCCCCTCGTCGCCCGCATCATCGAGGCGTATGAGCGCGACCCCGACAGCATCGCCTGACCGAAGGAAAAAAGGGGCGCTGCCCCCGACGGGCACCTTCAAGCAGGTACCCGTGCCGCCGGGATATTGTTGCAAAGAGGAAGACAAAAAGCCGATTAGCCCCTTCCCCCGTGAAGAAATACCCGGACTTCCGTCGCAGACGCACCAACGAAAGTGACTCCATCAACCGGCTCTGCTGCACAAACAGGGGGATTACCCCGTGACTCCAACGGGATCGCTGGAGGGCATGAGCACGCCGACTTACAAGACCAAAATTTGCCTGTCCCCCTTCTGTAAAACAGAGCACACATAGGGCCGATAACATCCCGCCGGAGGCTCCACCCTATAGACGGATCACCGGCGGCGCAGGCGGATCACCACATCGACGCGGGCAATCTCGGTGCCCTCAGGCGCCGTGGGCAGGCCAGTGATCTTCAGATCTTCTTTGGGCGCATCGGTCAATTGGGCGGTCTCTTCCCAATAGAAATGCGGGTGATCATCGGTGCGGGTATCAAAATAGCTTTTGGAGCCGTCAACCACCACTTCGGCCATCAGCCCCGCATCGCAAAAGGCGCGCAGTGTGTTGTAGACGGTGGCAAGGCTGACTTTCTCGCCCGCAGCACCGACCAGCGCGAAAAGCCCCTCGGCCGTTACATGCCGATCCTGGCCATCGCCCACCAGCAGACCGGCAAGGGTCAACCGCTGACGGGTCGGGCGCAAGCCCCCTTTGGCAAGCCAATCAGCGCATTTGGTTTCGGTTTGCGGCGTCATGCGGCCTCGCTTGGTATCTTTACCCAATATGGGCCGTGTCCCCCCGGATTTCAATTCAAAACCCGCAAAAACCGCGCGGATCGGGTTGCGCAGGCGCCCAAGGCTTCGCCACACTTGCTTCCTGATCGGGCGGTCTGTTAGATAAGGCCAAGTTTACGACCAACAAAGGATGCGCTGAACATGGGTCTTTATCCGACAAGTTTTGACAAGGAAGACCTGCTGAAATGTTCGCGAGGAGAGCTGTTTGGCCCCGGCAACGCGCAATTGCCAGCGCCTCCGATGCTGATGATGGACCGGATCACCGAGATTTCCGAAGATGGCGGCGCGCATGGCAAGGGCCATGTGGTCGCCGAATTCGACATCACCCCCGACCTGTGGTTTTTCGACTGCCACTTCCCCGGCAATCCGATCATGCCTGGCTGCCTTGGGCTGGACGGGTTGTGGCAACTCACCGGCTTCAATCTCGGCTGGCGCGGCTGGCTTGGGCGCGGCTATGCGCTGGGGGTGGGTGAGGTCAAGCTGACCGGGATGGTGCGGCCTGACCGCAAACGGCTGACGTATTTCGTTGATTTCACCAAGGCGATCCAGAGCCGCCGATTGACGATGGGCGTGGCCAACGGAAGGGTCGAGGCGGATGGCGAGGTGATCTATCTGGTGACGGATATGAAAGTGGCGCTGAGCGAGGCGTGAAAGCGATATCCCAATAGATGCCAGACGCATGACCTTGAAAAGGTCAACGAGGTTTAGAGATGGATGGAAAAGGCGCGCACTCAAAGGAAGCATTCCCAAGAATTGGGACAATCGAGTCTCCGTCACTGTTCTCGGATGGCGACAAGCTGCTTTTGAGCTACGAAGTTGCACCGGTTGACGGTGGCGGAACCGTTATCCTTCAATTCGATGATGTGCTGCACTTTGAACAAAACCCTATGAACGTGGAAGGCATTTCGGGGGCAAGGTTTCCAACGTCGGCCTGGCAGTTTACAGAAGTGCTGGACAGTGACCGGGCGCAGAAATGGCAAGCTCTTCGCCCTCGTTTCTGGACAGTTTCTTTCAACGATGTGACCGTCGAAATCTTGTTCGGCACCGTTCAATTGGCCCAAGAATCCAAAGATGAAGTCAACCCCGGTATCGCGTTGATGCGATACTTGGGAAATCAGATGGGCGTCCGGTGATGGTCCCTTGCATCCCTTCAGGGGTGAGCGCTATTGAAACCCGATCGTGCCCGCCCGTTTCGGCTGGTTTTTTCCCGGCAGTTGGCCGCCCCCTTCGGGGCAAGTAGCGCGGGGACAAAGGCAAACCGCCTTGCCCCCCTTCCCCCTCTGCAATAAACAGAAGCCAAGCATCTTGAGGAGGCAACCCATGCGCCGCGTCGTCATCACCGGGATCGGTATCGTATCGTCCATCGGCAATTCCGCAGCCGAAGTCGAGGCCAGCCTGCGGGCGGGCAAGTCCGGCATCGTCTTTGCGCCCGATTATGCCGAGCGCGGGTTTCGCAGCCAGATCCACGGCCAGCCGAATATCGTGCTGGAGGATCACATCGACAAGCGCGACCTGCGGTTTATGGGCGACGGGGCGGCCTATAACTTCATCGCGATGGATCAGGCGGTAAAGGATTCGGGGCTGGAGCCTTCGGATGTGTCCAACGAACGCACCGGCATCATCGTCGGCTCCGGTGGCCCATCGACCAAATCGTTCTTCAAGGCCCATAACATCGTGCGCGATAGTGGCAGCCCCAAGCGGATCGGGCCCTTTGGCGTGACCAAGGGCATGTCCTCGACCACCTCGGCCTGCCTTGCCACACCGTTCAAGATCAAGGGCGTGAATTATTCGATCACCTCGGCCTGTTCCACCTCGGCCCATTGCATCGGCAATGGCACCGAATTGATCCAGATGGGCAAGCAAGACATTGTTTTCGCAGGCGGCGGCGAAGAACTGGACTGGACCCTGTCCTGCCTCTTCGACGCAATGGGCGCGATGTCGTCCAAATATAACGACGCCCCAGCCACGGCCAGCCGCACCTATGACGCCACGCGCGACGGCTTTGTGATTGCCGGCGGCGGCGGTGTTGTGGTGCTGGAAGAGTTGAACCACGCCCTGGCGCGCGGTGCCAAGATCTATGCCGAAGTCACCGGTTACGGTGCCACATCTGATGGCCATGACATGGTGGCCCCTTCCGGCGAAGGCGGCATGCGGTCGATGAAACTGGCCCTATCCACCCTGCCAACGGGCCGCAAGATCGACTATATCAACAGCCACGGCACCTCGACCGTCGCGGGCGATGTGACCGAGATGGAAGCCATCCGCACCGTCTTTGGCCGGGGCAAAACGCCGCCCGTCGCCTCGACCAAATCGCTGACCGGGCATTCTTTGGGCGCAACAGGCGTGCATGAGGCGATCTATTCGCTGCTGATGATGCAGGGCCGGTTCATCGCGGCCTCGGCCAACGTGACCACGCTGGACCCAGCTTTGGACGCGTCAGAGATCGTCACCACCCTGCGCGAGAATGTCGATATCGACTCGGCTCTGTCGAACTCCTTTGGCTTTGGCGGCACCAATGCCACCTTGGTCATGTCCAAGTATCTGGCCTGATTTAAGAAGTCCTAAAGGAGCGGCAGAATGGCACAGCTGATGACAGGCAAGCGCGGGCTGATCATGGGCGTCGCCAATGAACGCTCGATCGCTTGGGGCATAGCGCAGACCTTGCATGCTGAGGGCGCAGAGCTGGCGTTCTCCTATCAGGGCGACGCGTTCGGCAAGCGACTGGCACCGCTGGCGGCCTCGGTTGGATCCGACTTCATGGTCGATGTGGATGTGACGGATGAGGCGTCTTTGGACGCCTGCTTTGCCTCCCTTGGCGAACGCTGGGACAGTCTGGATTTCGTCGTCCACGCCATCGCGTTTTCTGACAAAACCGAACTGACCGGCCGCTTTGTGAACACCTCTCGCGGCAATTTCCTGAATTCGCTGAATATTTCCTGCTTTAGCTTTATCGATATCGCCCGGCGGGCCGAACCGATGATGCCAAATGGCGGCTCGCTGATCACCCTGACCTTCCAAGGCTCCAACCGCGTTTCGCCCAATTACAACGTGATGGGCGTGGCCAAGGCAGCGCTGGAATCCGCCACCCGCTACCTCGCCAATGACCTTGGCCCCCGCCAGATCCGCGTTAACGCGATCTCTCCGGGCCCAATGAAAACCCTTGCCGGATCGGCCATCGGCGGCGCCCGCGCCACCTTTCGCCACACCGAAGAAAACGCCCCCATGCGCGCCAATGCGACACTAGAGGCCATCGGCGGCACCGCCGCCTGGCTCTGCTCAGACTACGGCCGCGCCACCACGGGCGAGGTCATCCACGTCGACGGCGGCTACCACATCCTTGGATTCCCACAGGCTGAACACCTCTAGCGCTTCCTCTCTGCACAAATATCCTCGGGGGGGATGCCATTGGTTGAAAACCAATGGCATTGGGGGGCAGACAGCCCCCCTGCCCTGCCCGCCAAAGGCGCTAGCCATTCAAATCCTTCAACAACCGCCCGTGCTTGCGCACCTCAGTCAGCACATCGCCAAAACTCACCAGCCCCTTGCCGCGCAGCATCGGCACCAGTTTCAAAAACGCATCCGCCGTCGCCACGGTGTCGCCAATCGCCGTATGCCGGGCCTCTTGCGGGATGGTGATGCCAAGGCGGTGGGTCAAAGCATCCAGTGAATGCACCTCATGCTGGCCATAGACCACGGCAGACAACAGCACCGTATCCAACACCGGATTGTCAAACCTCAGACCAATCTTGCCCTCAACCCGGCGCAGGAATTCCATATCAAACGGCGCGTTATGGGCGATCAGCACTGCGCCTTCGGTAAACTTATGAAACCGCGCGGCGACCTCTTCGATAAAGGGCGCGTCCACCACCATCGCCTCAGAAATCCCATGCACCTCGGTCGAGGACAGCGGAATCCCCCGGCGCGGATTGACCAGCGTGTCAAACACTTCACCGTCGACCCGGCGGCCATTGACGATGCGCACAGCGGCAATCTGCACGATCTCATCGCCCTGCCCCGGCAAGAGACCGGTGGTTTCGGTATCAAACACCACGCAGGTCAGATCGGATAGCGCGGTATCAGCCACCACCGAATTGCTCGCCTTGTCCAGCAAATCAAAGTCATAGACCACCCGACGTTGCACCGGCTTTGGCCGCTGCGTCACCCGCCGCGCCTGACGGATCGGCAAGCACAGGCTTTGCAAGGCACCAAAGGGCTCTGGCCAGATCTCTGTCGCATGGGTCGCCAGCACCGAACGGCTGATGATATCCGGCACCGCCCGATCCAGCGGCTCTTCCAGCCAAGCCTCAAGCAGCCGCATTGAAAGGGGTTGCCCCACCCAGACCAGCCGGATCATAGCGCCCGCATCCTCTTCGACGATGCTCAATCGCAGCGCCTGCGCCAGCCCGGCGGCGCGGATATGCACAGCGATATCGTCCAAAAGCGAGATCACCTCAAACCCGTTGCAGCGCAGCAAAAGATCGGCGGTGACGGTTTCCAGTGCCAGATCATGGGCCTGCAACCGGGCCTTCAGACTGTCGGCCAGATCGGTAGCGCGGGTCATCGTCAGCGGCCAATGGTCTTGCCGCGCCTCATCATGGCGGGCCGACAACTCGGTCACCGCCCCCACCAGTGCCTGCACCTCTTGGCGCAGGGCCGCGTCCATTGGGCCGGGCCCGGCCTGACCTTCGGGGATCACTGCCAGCAAAGTTGACAGGTTGGCGGCGGGACGCCGCGCGCGGTCCAACACTTCGGTCAAGAGCGCGTCTTGCCGGGCTTGGGCCGCCAGATCGGCGGTCACATCGCGCAGGGTCAGCACATAGCCCGCCCCTTGCGGCAACAGCCGCATCCTGGCCTGCAGCACCTGCGCGCCTGTGGTTGTGCTGCATAAAAGATCGGTCGCCGCATCGTCATCGCCCGAGGCAACAAGCCGCGCATGGGCATGACGCACCGGGCCCTCGCGCAGAAAATCAAACAGGCGGCGGTCAAGGCCGGGTGCGGCCCCGGCCGCCATCAGATCCACCGCCGGACCGTTGTAGAAGACCAGCGCATGGTTGCCTGAACACAGCAAAACCCCCACCGGCACATCCGACAACAGCGCCTCAAGCCGGGCTTTTTGCTCGGCCAAAGTCGCCGTTTCGCCGGCCACCGATTCCGCCAAGGCATTGCGGGTCTCTGACAGGCTGGTGGCGGCGGCGGTGGCGGCAGGCGCCAGATCGCCCAGATACCGCGCGATGGCGGCGTTCATTTCCCCGGTCACATCGGCATGGGCGCGGGCGCGTAAAGATCCCGCAAGTATATCAATGGGTTTCGCCACGTTCAGATCGAACAGATACCAAATTCCAGCAATCAGCCCCAGAATGCCAAAGCCCGCAACGACACCGGCCTGCACAAATCCAACCAGCGCCGCAGGGTCAGCACCCAGCCGATGATAGCCCATCCACAGCCCCAGCCCCAGCGCCGCCAAAGCGCCGGCCAGCAACAGCGCAAAGAACAAAAATACCCGGATGCGCAGCGACAGGCGGGTCAGCATCGCCTAACCCTCCGGCGTCAAAAGACGGCGCACCTCGTCGCGCAACTCTTTCAACTCAAAGGGTTTGGTGATGAACCCATCCGCCCCGATCGCCAGCCCCTTGCGGCGTTCAATTGACGATCCGCGCGCGGTCATCATCAGGATCTTGACCGCCTTCAACAACGGGTCCAGTCGGACAGTCTGGCAAATCTCATAGCCCGAAGCCCCCGGCAGCATCACATCCAGCAACACCAGATCGGGCTGCATGGCGCGGATCTTGGGCAAGGCCGCATCGCCATCAGCAACACGATCATGGGTATAACCTTCGCGGGTCAGCAGGAAATCCAGCGCGAGGGCGATGTTGTCCTCATCCTCAACCACCAGAACGCTGTGCTTTCGCCCAGAGTTTAACCCGGTGTGCAGCGTGGTGATGTCGGCCATTTCAACCCTCCTTGCAGGCGACCTCTTGCAGCTTGTCGTCGATAGCGACAGGCATCCATTCGGCCCCGGTCATCGTGGCATCATCGGCAATCACCACGCCCGCCGTCAGCATCACCTGACGATTGCCCGCGCAATCCACCGCCATCAGGCGCTGTTCGGGGGCTTTCCAGCGGGCAAAAGAGTAAAGCGTGACAATATGCAGGCTGGCTTGTTGCGGGTGCGAGATGGTCTTGGCCAAGTCCATCGCCAGAAAGCGCATCTTGATGGGTTTCAGATAGGTCCATGGCCGCAGCGGCATTGCCTCTTCCTGCACATCCACAACCACAAAGCTGGCGGGCAATTCCGCACTGACGCGGGTGAACCAGTTGTATTCGCTCCATACAGTAAAGCAGATCAGGCCCATGGCGGCCGCAAAGGGCACGAACCATTGTGGCAAGGATGGCACCCAGCGGCGCAGCGCCCAGGCCATCAAGCCGCAGACGGCGGCGGCGACAAGCGCGGCGATCAGTTCAAAGGCCATATCAGCTCCTGACGCCGCGGGACGATCCCACGGCCGATTGCATGGTGCGCACGACGACAAAGGCGTCGCGCAGGTGGCTACGCTCAAAGTCCGAAAGTTCGGACGGCGCGATGAAGTTATCCGGCCGCTCGCCCGCGCGGATGCGCCGCGATTGGTGGTGCAGGCGGGTCTCGGCGATCAGATCATAAGCCTCGATCAGATCCTTGCCGCCAGAAGGCGAAATGATGCCCGCCTCAACCGCCGCTTCCAGCCTTGCCCGCGTGTTGACCATGGGCAGTTGGCCGATCAGCGCATAGATACGGCCAAGGTCCACAACGGGCACGACGCCGTTCATCTTCAGGTCGATGTGGTTCTTATGCTCGCCGGAGCGAATGGTGGCAATGCCGCGCAACAGGCCAAGGGGCGGCTGATGCGTCAGGCTGTTGGCAATCATGTGGGCGGTGAAAATCGAGTTTTTGGCAGCCATCTCCATCACGTCGCTCTGAAGATCGGTGAACAGGCCAGCGGTGCCGCCGATAGGCCGCAGATCAAACATCACCGAGGCCAGCATCTGCGCCATCGGGTCCGGCACGGCCACCCATTTGCGGAAATATTCGCGCCAGACATGCACCCTTTGGCACCATTGCGGGTTGGTCGCCATCATATCGCCGGGGCAATAGAAATAGCCGCAGGCATCCAAGCCGTCGCTGACAATCCTGGCCAGCTGCGCAAAATACCCCATATCCGCTTCGGTCGCCGCATCGTCGATCATCAGGCAATTGTCCTGATCTGACACGCCGGTCTGTTCCTGCCGACCTTGGCTGCCGCAGGCCAGCCACAAAAACGGCACCGGCGCGGGGCCAAGCTGCGCTTCGGCCATGGCCAGCAAGCGCCGGGTGACGGTATCGCCAATATCGGTGATCAGGCGGGTGGTCACCTCATGCGCGGTATTACCGCCGATCAACTGCGCCAGCAGTTTGGGGATGCGGGCGGTGGTCTCGGCCAACTCGGCCACCGTCGCCGCCGTGGCGGCATCGCGCACCAAAAGTGAGGAAGACACCGCCTGAAACCGCGTCAGATCGGTCTGCGTGATCATGCCGACCAACTGGCCATGATCCACCACCGGCAAATGGCCAACGCGGTGTTCCAGCATCATATTGAGCACATCAGAGCCCAGCGAGTCCGGCGTCAGGGTCAGGGGGTGTTTCGCCATCACCGTGCTGACCGGGGCCGACGGGTCCACCCCTTCAGCCAGCACCTTATTGGTGAAATCCCGCGCGGTGACAATGCCCAGCAGCACGCCGCCCTGCGCGATCGCCACGCAAGAGATATGGGCGTCGCGCATCACTTGCGCCGCCGCCCGGATCGTCATGTCAGGCGGCACAGAGACCGGCGCACGGGCAATCAGATCGCCGACTTTGCGGGTCGAGATGTCGGCCTCTTTCGGCGCGACATGGCGGCCCCAGTCGAAAAAGCGGGCAACGGCGGGATAGCTGGCGATCAGGCGGCGGAATTCGGCCTCTGGCAACATCAGGATATCGGCAAGACCTGTGGCCCGCGCCGTGGTCACTGCCAGCCCGTCACGCAAAAGCCCGCGTTCGCCAAAACTGTTGCGCGGGCCCAAAAGCGAAACCAACCCGCCAGACGGCTCCAGCACCTCAACCGAGCCATGCAGGATCAGGTAGATCCCGGCCAGCGGCTCTCCCGCCGTATAGATCAGGGATTGATCGGCATACTCCCTGCGGCTGAAGGAAGTGGCGACGCACGCCATCTCGTCCCGCGGCAGGCTGTCATAGGGGTGGACCGTTTCCAGAAAGGCCAGAAGGGGGACGGTATCGGGGTCCATGGTGGTCCTTGAAAAAAGGGTGCGCCCCCGAGGTTACCCCCGGAGGCGCGTTTTGGTTAGTGCGATTGGGCCAAACCTGCGCCCTTGGGCACACGGATCGATTCAATCAGGTCAACCACATGCGCCGGAGGCGCCTTGGTGGCCATCGAGACCGCATAGGCGACGCCAAAGTTCACCAGCGCACCGATGGTGCCGATGGACAATGGCGAGATGCCGAAGAAGTAGTTGGCCGCCACGTTCTCATAGGTGTTGGTTCCCGGAATGAAGAACCAGCCCAGGTAGAGGAAGATGTAGACGGCGGTAAAGATCAGACCCGCCAGCATCCCGGTAATTGCGCCTTCCTTGTTGATGCGCTTTGAGAAGATGCCCATCATCAAGACCGGGAAGATCGTCGCTGCCGCCAGACCGAAGGCCAGCGCAACCACCTGAGCCGCAAAGCCCGGAGGGTTCAGACCCAGATAGGTTGCAACCACAATGGCAAAGCCCATGGCAACGCGGGCCGCCAGAAGTTCGCCCTTTTCCGAGATGTTCGGATTGATCGAACCCTTGATCAGATCGTGGCTGATGGCGGAAGAAATCGCCAGCAGCAGACCTGCCGCAGTGGACAGTGCCGCAGCCAGACCGCCAGCAGCGACCAACGCAATGACCCAACCCGGCAAAGCCGCGATTTCAGGGTTGGCAAGAACCATGATGTCATTGTCGACCTTGGTCAGTTCGTTGCCGACCAGACCCAGTTCTGCCAGTGACTTGCCACCCAGCATTGCTTCGCCCAAAGCGGCGTCGCGTGCCGTGGTTGCTGCAACGATCGCGGCTTCCAATGGCGCCTTGTCGGCATCGGCAGCAGCATCAGCCAGCGCCGTGGTTGCAGCGGTCAATGCCTTGTTGGCATCGGCAACTGCTTTCGGCTCGTTGAAGTACTGGATCAGACCATCGCCGTTCTTATCGGCATAGTCCAGAAGGCCCGTTGCCTTCCAGGTGTTGACCCATGCCAGTTCCGGCTTGGAGTCGATGTCAGCCAGCGACACAGCCGGAGCGGACAACGCGGTGCTTTGCACACCACCTGGCCAGAACGTCGTGGTCAGGTTCAGACGCGCCATCGCGCCCACGGCCGGAGCCACGGTGTAGAGAAGTGCAATGAACACCAATGCCCAACCGGCAGACGAACGCGCATCAGCGACCTTCGGCACGGTGAAGAAGCGGATGATGACATGCGGCAAACCCGCAGTGCCGATCATCAGCGACATGGTGAAGAGAACCATGTTGAACATGTTGGTGGTGTCAGCAGTATAGGCGGTAAAGCCCAGTTCCGTCACCAGACTGTCCAACTTGGCCAGCATGGTCACTTCGCCGCCCGTTGGCGCATAGCCACCGATCAGGCCCAGCTGCGGCAGGAAGCTGCCCGTCAGGGACATCGAGATGAACAGCGCAGGCACGGTGTAGGCGATGATCAGCACGACATACTGGGCAACCTGCGTATAGGTGATGCCCTTCATCCCGCCCAGAACGGCATAGGCGAAAACGATCGCTGCACCGATATAAAGGCCGGTATCCGTCGAAACTTCCAAAAAGCGCGAGAAGGTCACGCCAACGCCGCGCATCTGCCCGATAACATAGGTCACCGAGATGATGATCAGGCAGATAACAGCCACCAGACGCGCGCCGCCGGAATAGAAGCGGTCGCCGATGAATTCCGGCACAGTGAACTTGCCGAATTTCCGCAGGTAAGGTGCCAGCAGCAGGGCCAACAGCACATAGCCGCCGGTCCAGCCCATCAAGAAGGCCGATTGCTGATAGCCGCCCGCAGGGGCCAGCGCGATGATGCCGGCCATCGAGATGAACGAGGCCGCCGACATCCAGTCTGCGCCCGTCGCCATGCCGTTCATGACAGGGTGAACGCCCTGTCCGGCAGCGTAGAATTCTGCGGTGGTGCCCGCGCGGGCCCAGATCGCGATCCCGATGTAGAGGACGAACGTCGCGCCCACTACAAGGAGGTTGAGGGTGAATTGATCCATCTGTCCCTGTTCCCCTATTCGTCTACGCCATGTTCCCGATCAACCTTGTTCATCACCTTTGCGTAGGTGAAGATCAGGATCAGGAACACGTAGATCGAGCCTTGTTGTGCGAACCAAAAGCCCAGATCGGCGCCGCCGATCATGATGCCCGAAAGTGCTGGTCGCAGGATGATGCCAAGCCCGAAAGAGCATGCAAACCAGATCACCAAAGAAATCAGGATGATCTTAACGTTTGCTGCCCAATAGGCGTTGGCAGATGTTTTATCCGCCATAAGAGTTACTCCCTGTTGTGTCGTCCCTGTCTCTCCCACGGCCCCGGATCGTCCGGGGCTGCGGGCCGTTCGTTTATGCAGCCACTCGCCCGACGATGGTGCAAAGCACGGCGCGGATGTCGGCGATGGCCCCCATCGCGTCGATCCGTTCCAAGACCTTGCGCCCGTCGTAATAGGCGATCAGCGGAGCCGTCTGGGCGTGATAGGCGCGCAGGCGCTCCCCCACCGTTTCGGCGTTGTCGTCAGCCCGGCGTTTCATCGCCGTGCCGCCGCATTTGTCACAAACGCCCGGCTTAGCGGGCTGCTTGAATTCGTCATGATAGCCTTCGCCGCAGCCACCACAGGTATAGCGGCCAGAGATCCGGGCGATCATCGCGCGGTCCTCAACCTCAAGGCTGATCGCGGCGGTCACGCGCTGGCCAGTTTCGGCCAACAGAGTGTCCAGCGCGGCCGCCTGCCCATCGGTGCGCGGAAAGCCGTCAAGGATCACCCCCTTGGCCACATCAGGCTGTGCCATCCGGTCGCGCAAAATGGCCAGCACAATATCATCAGACACCAGCCCGCCTGCCGCCATCACCGCTTTGGCCTGCTTGCCGGCCTCGGTGCCCCGCGCCACCGCCGCGCGCAACAGATCACCGGTCGACAGCTGGATCAGACCAAAGTCCTCCTCCAGCATCCGCGCTTGCGTTCCTTTGCCAGCCCCCGGAGGGCCCAACAAGATCACGACGAGGGCCCTAGTGTCTGGTGGCTTTGCCTCTGCCATCCCCATCAGCCCTTGTTCATCCGGTTCTCAATCAACTCTTCCACCACCGACGGATCGGCCAGCGTTGAGATATCGCCCAAAGCGCCAAAGTCATTCTCGGCAATCTTGCGCAGGATGCGGCGCATGATCTTGCCCGAACGGGTCTTGGGCAGCCCCGGAGCCCATTGCAGCAGATCAGGCTTGGCAATCGGCCCGATCTGGGTGCGAACCCAAGCTTCCAGATCTTTGCGCAGCGCGTCCGTCGGCTCCACATCCCGCATCAAGGTGACATAGGCATAGATGCCTTGGCCCTTGATATCATGTGGAAATCCGACCACCGCAGCCTCGGCCACCTTTTCATGCGCCACCAGCGCCGATTCCACCTCGGCGGTGCCCATCCGGTGGCCCGAGACGTTGATCACGTCATCGACCCGGCCGGTGATCCAGTAATAGCCATCAGCGTCGCGGCGGCAGCCGTCGCCGGTAAAGTAAAAGCCTTTGTATTGGCTGAAATAGGCCTCTTCAAACCGCTCATGGTCACCCCAAAGCGTGCGCATCTGTCCAGGCCAACTGTCCTTGATGCACAAAACGCCTTCGGCCTCGGTCGCCTCTTGCACGGCGGCGGTGGCCGGGTCCAAAACGATGGGGGTGATGCCAAAGAACGGCAAGGTGGCCGAGCCCGGCTTGGTCGGAATAGCCCCGGGCAAAGGCGTCAGCATATGACCGCCGGTTTCGGTCTGCCAAAAGGTGTCGACGATCGGGCGCTGACCCTTGCCGACATGCTGGTTATACCAATTCCACGCCTCGGGGTTAATCGGCTCACCCACCGTGCCCAGCACTTTCAGGCTGGAAAGGTCGTGCTTTTCAACCCATTCCGTGCCCATCCCCATCAGGCTGCGGATCGCGGTGGGGGCGGTGTAGAACTGGTTAACCTTATGCTTGGCACAGACCTCCCAGAACCGTCCGGCATCGGGATAGGTCGGCACGCCTTCAAACATCACCGTAGTCGCGCCATTGGCCAAGGGGCCATAGATGATATAGCTGTGGCCGGTGACCCAACCCACATCGGCGGTGCACCAGAACACATCGCCATCATGGTAATCAAACGTCATCTGATGGGTCATCGAGGCGTAAACCAGATAGCCGCCAGAGGTATGCACAACCCCCTTCGGCTTGCCCGTGCTGCCCGAGGTATACAGGATAAACAGCGGATCTTCGGCGCCCATTTCAACATAGGGGCAATAGGGCTTGGCCCAGGCCATCTGCTGCTTCAGATCAATATCGCGGCCTTCGGTCCAGCTGGTCTGATCGCCGGTATGCTTCACAACCAGGCATTTCACCTTATCGCTGCAATGCAACAGCGCCTTGTCGGTGTTGTCCTTTAGCGCCGTTTTCTTGCCACCACGCGGCGCGAAATCGGCGGTGATCACCACCTTGGCCTCGGAATCATTGATCCGGTTGGCCAAAGCATCCGGCGAAAAGCCTGCGAAAACGATGGAATGGATCGCCCCGATCCGCGCGCAGGCCAGCATCGCATAGGCGGCCTCTGGGATCATCGGCAGATATAAAACAACCCGGTCGCCGCGCGAAACGCCCAGCGATTTCAGCACATTGGCCATGCGTGAGGTTTCCTCAAGCAGCTTGGCATAGGTGATGTGCAGCGAAGGGGTCTTCGGATCGTCCGGCTCCCAAATGATCGCGGTCTGCTGGGCGCGGGAAATCATATGGCGATCAATGCAATTCGCGCTGACGTTCAGCGTGCCGTCTTGAAACCATTTGATGTCGATCTTGCCCGGCTCAAAGCTGGTCGCCTTGACCTTGGTGTAAGGTTTGATCCAGTCCACGCGCAGACCTTCCTCGGCCCAAAAGGCGTCCGGGTCAGCAACCGATGCGGCATAGCGCTTGGCATAATGTTCGGCGTCAACATGCGCCTTTGCCACAAAATACGCCGGGGCAGCATACATGCCCTTGGCATCCGGTTGCATGGTCATTGCGATTCCCTCTCTAATGGCAGCCGGATCAAAATCTGCACGGTCACGGCTTTGCAGAACAGACGCAGCTTTCCCAGCCACCCTAGCGCTTCGTCAACTTTTTTATAACCCACTTTGTTGCAATCATTTTCTTGTAAATTTTTTGACCTCATCACTGTTAAGTGAGTAAATATGTCGAATTGAGGTGGAAATTAGGCACGTATTTTCAGCATCCTGCACCTTCACAGCCGCGTGAGGGTTCTCACCTTGCACAGCCAATGGGCAGCCGCGCCCGAAAACAGGCATTTTGCGGCGATCAATGCAGCGGCAGGAAACACAACCCTTGCGGGCAAATGATTCGCCCTTACTCTGCCCCCAAAACGCGCCGCGCAGACAGCGCCGCAAAGGCCTGCGCATCGGGCAGGAACTCGGCCTGCACCCCATGCGCCAGCAGCCCCTTTTGCACGCCCGCGCTGGCCCCCAGCAGGCATAGCCCGCCTCCCTTGCGCTGCATCTTTTGCGCCAGAACGGCAAAACTGCGCGCGCCAGAACTGTCAATCAGCGGCACTTGGCTCAGGTCAATTCCCAGCAGACGAGGTTGGCTGGCGATGCGGTCCAGCACTTGGCCAATCTGCGCGGCCGATCCAAAAAACACCGGGCCACGCAGCAGGTAAATCAGCGCATCGGCGGGCAAAGGCACCTCTGCCGGGGCCTCCTCCGCCTGCACCTCAATCCCTTCGGACATCCGCTTGATGAAAACCAGCCCGGCCAAGGCAAAGCCCACCAAAATCCCCTCCGTCAGGTCGCGAAACACCACCAGCCCCAGCGTCACTGCCACAATCAGCGCATCCCCGCGTGAGCCGCGGATCAGCGCCCAGATCTCGGCCCGCTCGATCATCCCCCAAGCCACCACGGCCAGCACCCCGGCCAGCGCGGCCAAAGGGATATAACCCGCCAAAGGCGCCGCCAGCGCCATGAACGCCAGCACGAACAGCGCATGCAGCATCCCCGACACCGGCCCACGCGATCCCGCCCGCACATTCGTCGCCGTGCGCGCAATCGTCCCGGTCACGCAAAAACCGCCAAACAGCGCAGCGCCAATGTTCGCCACGCCCTGCCCCACCAACTCGGCGTTAGACCGATGCCGCGCCCCCGTCATGCCATCAGCCACCACCGCTGACAGCAACGATTCAATCGCCCCCAGCAGCGCGAAAGACGCAGCCCATGGCAGGGCCGCGCGCAGGGCGTCAGCGGACAAAACTGGCAGCTCTGGCATCGGCGGCAAGTTCGGCAGCGCGCCAAACCGGCTGGCAATCGTCTCAACCGGCAAGCCCAGACCCGCCACCACCGCAGAGGCCACCACCACAGCGATCAGCATCCCCGGCCAGCGCGGACGAAGCCGCCGCAGCCCGGCAATCATGGCCACGCTAACCACCGCAACCCCCACCGCCGCCGGGGTAAAACTGCCCCGCGCGGCCCAAAGGGTTTCCAACTTGGCCAAGATCTCGCCTGGCTCAGCCACCACCTGTAGCCCCAGTAGATCCTTGATTTGGCTGGCAAAGATGATCACCCCGATCCCGGCGGTGAACCCCACCGTCACCGGATAGGGAATATAGCGGATGTAACTGCCCAACCGCAGCGCCCCCGCCGCAATCAACAAAAACCCCGACAGGAACGTCGCCGTGATCAGCCCCGGCACGCCGGTCGCCATCACGCACGCACTGATCAAAACGATAAACGCCCCCGCCGGCCCGCCAACCTGATACCGGCTGCCGCCAAGGGCCGAGACCAAAAACCCCCCGACAATCGCCGTGTAAAGCCCCCGCTCCGGCCCCACCCCGCTGGCAATCGCAATCGCCATCGACAAGGGCAGCGCCACAATGGCCACGGTCAGCCCGGCCAAGGCATCGGCGCGCAGGGCGTCGCGGCCATAGCCTTCGCGCCAGACGGTCACGATCTTGGGTAAATACTCAGTTGGGTGTGTATGGGGCATGATCCACGCATGGCGCTTGATGGGTCCAAGGAACACCCGCACCGCCCGACTGTCAATGGGGACCGCCAATGCCCCCGCCTAACCCGGCAAAGCGCACTGGTGACCGCAGCCTTTGCCCGCACCTTTCGGCCCGTGCCCGAAAATAATCGCGCCCAAGCCCCGAAAACAGTCATAAGATCAGCCGAAGTTTGAAACGCGCAAAGGGGAAAGAGGCAATGTTTGACTGGCACGCAGAACCGATCAGCCGCGCAACACCGGTCGACAAGGACTACAGGTCCACCCAGAATGTCCGGCGCTTTATGATCCTGCAATGCGGAGCGTCCTTCAAGTTCGACCGCCGCTTTATGGCGTGGATAAAGGATGGCACCCCTAAAACCATGGGCGACGTGGCGGACAGATGGCGCGATGGGCGCGACTGACAGGCCGCACAATTTACATCCAACACCCGGAAACCGAAAAGGGCGGCCCGAAGGCCGCCCTTTCCCTCCCCTGACCCTTGATCAGATCAAACCGGCACATCCATCCGCAAGACCACGGTGGCCTTGCCACGCACGGCCTCTCCCCAGCGCAGATGGGCTTGCACGCCGCCCGCGCCCTGCCCCGGCAGCGCGTTGGGGAACATATACCGCGCGGCGTTGGCGGCCGTGGTGATCGCCCCTTCGGGCATCACCGATTCCACCATGCGGATGCGACCTTCGAACGGGATATAGCCGTCTGAGCTGACCACCCAAGTATCCGCCGCCGTGTTCTGCGTATGGCTGACCACGATCGGGTTCTGAATCGTCTGCGCCACTTGGTTAAAGGTATTCCCCTCAACCCGCACATTGCGCGAGCGGGTGAAATCCAACCCCGCAAAAGACGTATCCACCTTTTCCACCCGGTCCACCACGGCGTTGAACACCCGGAATGTGTTGTTCACCATGCTGAAACCGTTGAAGAAATGGCCCGCGCCATAGGGCTTTACGACCACCCACCGAAACGCCGCCGACACATCCGAGGCAATAAAGATATTGCCCATCAGGGCCAACCCACCAAAAGAAAACTCGTTGTTGAAGGCAGGCTCCGGGTCATGCTCATTGCCCCATTCGATAAAGCAATTGTCGATGTAATTGCCCGCCACCACCGTCGCCACATTGGTCTGCGTGAACACCAGACCCGCCAGACGCACCCCCGCAGGCGCATCATCACCCTGAAAGAAATGGTTGTTGTAGATCATATGGCTGGTGCCGTTCATCACCGCGAAATGCTTGAACCGCACGATCCGGTTGTTGCGCATCTTCACGTCATTGGCCTGCACATTCACCGCAATTGTCGTGCGGTTTTGGGCATCCAACGCCTGCTCATTCGACAGGAACTGGCAGTAATCGATGAACATCCCCTGACACCCCGCCCCGGTCGAGGTGATGCCCCGGTGCAAAGGCCGGTTGAACGTGCAGCTGTCATAGCGAAAAACTGACCCGGCCTGCGCCATCATCACGCCCGACGACAGGCCCAGACAGTTGAACTCCAGCTCCTGCACCTCAAACCGCGACAACAGCGAGAAGCCGCTGAAATCCAACAGATATTTGAACCGGGTAAAGGTATAGGTGCGGGTGCCCGCCGCCCCGTACAAGGGTTGCGACAGGGTGATTGTGCCCGCACCAATATTCTTGGCGCGCACATAAACCTCGCGCCCCACCCCGGTCGCCTCCACCAATGCGCCAACCGGCACATTGGCCACATTGGCCACGCCCGTCAGCGTGGTCGAACTGGCCACCGAATAGGTCGCAACCGATGTCACCACCGTCGGCGCCCAAGCGGTCGAGGTCACCGCATTCAGCGCGCCATTACGCAAAACCCGGCGGTTGGAGAAACTGCTCAGGCCAGAGATGTCGGCCACATCAATCGGCTCGCTCAGATCAACCCGGCGGCCCGACATGTCAAAGGTGACGTGATCGGAAAAGAAGAACAGCGCCTGCAACGCCTTTTTAAAGCCATCCACATCGCCGCCAAACGCCCGCGAATAGGTCTCAAGATCAAAGTTGCGGGTCAGGATCAGGCGATTGGCAGCCGGCTGCGTGACTGTGCCCTGAAACCGGATCGGCGAGTTGATCGTCAGATTCCCGGTCAGCGCATAAGTCCCGGCAGAGACCAAAATCGTCCGCCCCGCCGCTGCCGCATCCGCCGCCTGAAAGGCCCCGCTGTCATTGGCCACGCCATTGCCGATCGCGCCATAATCGCGCACATCCACCATATCCAGCATGTCGCGAATAAAGACCGAGGTGACATCCTCAACCTCCAGATCCTCCACCCGGACCACGCCGCCATTGGTGCCGGTCAGATCCAGCCCGATATGGGCGAACACCGCCGTATTACCCCAGGCCATATCCACACCGGGGCGATTTCCCGCGCCGACAATGGCGGTGATGGTGACGATCTCGCCATACTGTGTCAGCGTGACGGCAGCTCCCGCCTGCACAATGCCCGAGACGTTGGTATTGCCAATATTGCCGACCCAGGCGGCAATCCGCACGGCTGGCAAGTTGCCCGAAATCGCCTTCACTTTCGCCGTGACGCGCAGATACATATCCGGCCGCAGCGGTGTCTGCGCAAAAGAGCGCAGCCTTTGCGTCGTTTGTGTCTTCAGCTGCTCCAGACAGCTGCCAAAATCCTGATCGCTGGCAACCAAAGACGCATTGGCAGCACCCTGATAAGACGCGTCTCCCGGCCGCCCGTTGCTGCTGGACCACAGGTTCAACCCTGCCGAAAACTGCGGCGGCATCAGAACCAGCCCTTCGGTAATCGCCTTGTTCATATCCGTTTCCCTTGCCTCGTTGCCGGTGATCACGGCTGACGCAAACAGGCCAAAACCTTGCGCCGCCAATGGCAAAGGGAAGTATCAACGAAGGGTTAACGCGGCCTCAGCCCGCCGCCCGTTGTCTGGACGAAAGGCGCAACGCCAGCCCGTCCCCTCGGGCGCCCAAATTCGATTGGGTGGGGGGGGCATCCGAGGGGATGCCTGCGGGCCCTCAAGCCCCCAGATCATTGCCGGGCAACAACTGCACAGCATTGATCTTCCAGCCCTCATCCGTCTCGATCATCTGATAATCCAGCGCATGCCCGCGCCCTTCGGCATCAGTCACATAAACCCGCTGCCACAGGGCCCCCGCAACCTCGCGCAAATCCCCCATCTGCACGGCACTGGGCCGGTAGACCATCGGATAGGCTTTTTGGACCATCAGACCAAAATTGTCAGAGCTGCCAAAAATGGTTTTGATATTGGGACTGGCAAAAGTGAAAGCGCCAGTCAGATCATCAGCCAGAAAGGCGGTGATCTGGCCTTGGATCGTGCCTTGAATAGGGGCTTCCTGCGCGGTGGCAGGCAGGGCCAAAGCGAGGCAAAAGGCAGGCACAAGGAACAGGCGCATTGCGATCTCCTTCAGGTGGCCGAAGGGCCATCTGGAAAGAATAGCACGCTGGCGCTTTGCGTCAAATCAAAGGTCAGGCGGGGATCAACTCCCCCGCCAACCCCCGCTCGATCAAGGCGATACTTTCCTCAACCCCATACAGCGCCACGAACCCGCCAAAGCGCGGTCCGTCGCTGGCGCCCAACAGCACTTCATACAGCGCCTTGAACCAGTCGCGCAGCGGCTCGAACCCATGCTCTTTGCCCACCGCAAAGACCATCGACTGCAAAGCCTCGTCGTCCAGGCCCCCGTCCCAGACCCGCAGCCGCGCCACCAGATCCTCCATCGCCGCCCTCTCCCGCGCATCCGGCAGACGAAACACGCGGCTAGGCGCGATCTTGTCGGCAAAATACCGCACCGCATAGCCCGCTGCCGCATCCAGATCAGGATGCGTCTCAGGCGCCGCATCCGGCGCATAGCGCTTGATGAACCCCCAAAGCCCCTTGGCATCGGCAGCCCCGGAAACCGAGGCGAGGTTCAAAAGCATCCCGAACGTCACCACCATATGGCTGACCGGCACCTGCCCGCCGTGAATGTGCCAAACCGGATTGGCCGCTTGCTGCTCTACCGTCTGATCGGCATAGGCGCGCAACTGCTGGTGATATTCATCGACAGCCCGCGGGATCACATCGAAATGCATCCGCTTGGCCGTCTTCGGCTTTTGATACATGAAATACGACAAGGACTCGGTCGCCGCATAAGTCAGCCACTCATCAATCGTCAGCCCATTGCCCTTGGATTTGGAAATCTTCTGCCCCTGATCATCCAAAAACAGCTCATAACTCATATGGTTCGGCTTGCGCCCCCCCAGAACCTCGCAAATTCCGTCATAGATGGGGGTATTGGTCGAGTGATCCTTGCCATACATCTCAAAGTCCACATCCAAGGCTGCCCAGCGCGCCCCGAAATCCGGCTTCCATTGCAGTTTCACATTGCCGCCCGTCACCGGCAGCGTCCACTCGCGCCCCGTCTCATCGTCAAAGGTGATGGTGCCATCGGCCGCATTCACCTCTTTCATCGGCACATAAAGAACCCGCCCCGTCTCGGGGTGAATCGGCAAAAACGCCGAATACGTCTGCTGCCGCTCTTCCCGCAACGACGCCAGCATAATGGCCATGATCCGGTCATACCGCTCGGCACACAGCCGCAAAGTATCGTCAAACCGGCCGGATTTATAAAACTCGGTGGCCGAGATGAACTCATACTCAAAGCCAAACGTATCCAGAAACCGCCGCAACATCGCGTTGTTATGATCGCCAAAACTGGCAAACTCGCCATAGGGATCGGGCACCGATGTCAAAGGCAACTGCATATGCTGGCGCAACATGTCTTGCTGCGGCACATTCTCGGGCACCTTGCGCATGCCATCCACATCGTCCGAAAAACAAATCAACCGCGTCGGAATATCAGAGATAATCTCGAACGCCCGGCGGATCATCGTCGTCCGCGCCACCTCGCCAAACGTCCCTATATGCGGCAGACCGGACGGCCCATAGCCCGTCTCAAACAAAACATAGCCCTTGGCCGGGGCCTTTTTCTCAAACCGTTTCAGAACCGCGCGGGCCTCTTCAAAGGGCCAAGCTTTGGATGTCATCGCCGCATCGCGCAGGGAAGTCATGGGGAATACTCCTGAAACCGCCGGAACCAGCCGCCCCGGCCCCTGTCCTCTATTGCCGTGGCCCTTCCCCGTCAATATTCTATGCCGCAACTGCAAAGGAGACCGCAGATGTCCGACAGCTTTTCAATGTCCCCTCAGGACGCGCTTGTGGCGGTGATGATCGCCTGCTCTGCCGCCGATGAACACATGCGCACGGCCGAGTTGGTGGCGATCCAGCGGATGGTCAACCACATGCCGGTCTTTGCCAACTATGACACTGACCGCATTGGCCGCGTCAGCCAGACCGTGTTCGATCTGTTTGAGGAGGAAGACGGCCTTGATGCCCTTTTCGGCCTGATCCGCGACGCGCTGCCCGAACGGCTGTTTGAAACTGCCTATGCGCTGGCCTGCGATGTGGTCACCGCCGATGGCCGCCACAGCGAACAGGAACTGCGCATGCTGGAAGAAGTGCGCGAGGAATTGCGGGTTGACCGCCTGCACGCCGCCGCCATCGAATGGGGCGCCCGCGTCCGCCACATGGAACCCTGACCGCACTTGCATAACATCCGCCCGGCGCCTTGCAGGGTGCGCTTCTGCCCCCCGCCCCACGCGAGGGCCGCGCCCTCCCTCGGGCGGGCGCGGCAACGTCCGTTCATCGCGGTTTATCCCTCAACCCCTCCAACACCAGTTGCTGGCGACATCGCAGAAACGCGCTTCCAAAGGTGAGGGAGGGCGCGGTCCGGCGGCGCAAGCCCTGCGATTTAGGGCCATAGCTTTCTATTGCAACAAACCGGTGTTTGTCAAAGGAGTTGTCCGCCGATTTCGTGCAGCGTCTCTGATTTCAGGGGCGCTGATTTCGGGTTCTGGGTTGAGCCAGACGGGTCCTGCGGGTTGCCAGTTGCGGGTTTTGCCTGACCAGCGTTCCGGGTTTTGCGCGCGGGCCTTTGCATAGAGCATGGCGCGGTTTGCCAGCGTCGCTCGATCATGGCCCCCGTGGCGCGCGGCGGGGTGACGAAGCGGATGGCGCTGTGCAGATGCTCGCCGTTATACCAACTGGCGATTGGACCTGTCGCGGTTTCGTTCCGGTCAGGTTCTCATGTTAGGCGGCCTTGCGTTCGAAGGCCACGGGGCTTTTCCAACCTAAGGCTGAATGCCGACGGCGTGGATTGTAGAAGCCGTTGATG
>Ga0209491_10003348_pt1 | contig 26589 bp, 10 predicted proteins | sample BON02_FD_187213 | JGI IMG/M metagenome (GOLD analysis project Ga0209491, IMG submission 187213) | Freshwater microbial communities from Lake Bonney liftoff mats and glacier meltwater in Antarctica - BON-02 (SPAdes) (version 2) | ecosystem: Environmental > Aquatic > Freshwater > Ice > Glacier...
GCGCAGGACAACGAAACAGGCGGGCGGGCGGGGGGGGCGGGGCAGCGGCGTCGTCGCTGTTGACGTTCTTATTTTTTTCCTCTCTCTCTCCCTCCTCCTTGAAAAATCAAAATATCTCATCTCTCCTCAGTAGTAGTTGCCCACCAGCCGCCGGTGCACCGCCGTCCGCGCCTCTGCCTTGAGCACGTCCCCGCCCGTCACCTCGGCGTACGTGACCCAGTGGTCCGGCGTCTCCAGCCGCGAGACCACGCGGCACTCGGCGTAAGCGATGCCGCCCGCGAGCGCCGGGCTGCCGTTGGCGGCGGTGAATGTGTCGACGCCGGCAAAGCGGTCCTCGCCCGGCGCGAACCGACGCAAAAAGTGCTTCATGGGCCCCTGGTAGTCGTCTTCGCCCAAAACGTTGAGCACGAAGGCGTCGCCGACCTGTAAAAGAGATTCCATGGCGCGGTCCTTGGCCACGGCGACAGTCAGGCCGAGCGGCTCGAAGGAGGCCTGGCTCACCCACGAGGCAACCATTGCGCCGCGCGCGCCGACGCCGGCGCCGCCGCCGTTACCGTCTCCGTTGCCGTTGCCGTTGCCGTTCCCAGTCCCGTCGCCCGTCGCCGCCGCCGCGCTCGCGCGCTGCGCCGCCGTGACGACGTACAGGCCCGAGGCCAGCCGCCCCAGCGCTTTTGCGACGTCCGGCGGCATGGCCGCCTTCAAGGCCTGGGCGCGGTCCTTTGACGTCAGCGCCTGCGCGAGGCGGGCGCCCGCCTCTTCGAACGCCTGGTACGTGGCCTGCGTGGGCCGCTCGCGCACGCGGAGCGTGCCCATGCTGTTGCTGCCGCCGCCGGAGGCGCCGCGCCGCGCGGCGGCCGCGGCCGACGCCTCCGCCGCCATTTCCTCTGTCATGGCGCCGTCACCGTCATCGGCCGCAGGAGCAGGCGGCGGCGGCGCGGCGGGCGCCGCCGCCGCGAGCGGCTCGGCCCCGGCCGCCACGAGCGACTGCATCAGCACGTCCACGGGCTCGTCCCGCCCGCCGAACGACTCGGCTACCAGCACCTTGGCGCCCTGCTTGATCGCCGACGCCAGGGCCGACAGAGCGCGGCGCGCGCCCTCGTCGCCCGACGGCGGCGCCATCAAGACAACCGCCTTAGCTCTGCTGGCCGCCGCGACCACGTCCTGCGGGTCTACCGACAGCACGTCGATCATGTCCGTGACGCACTCGCCCGCCTTGGTGACCCCGCGCGCCAGCGTCTGGCTCAGGCGGTCGGAGAAGCCGTAGTCGGCCGAATAAAGGACGGCGACCGACGGCGCGCCGCCCTTTAGCGCCTTTTCGCTCCAGTCGCGGTAGTAGCCGACGAGCTGCTCCGTCGAGTGGCGCAGCACGGGGCCGTGCCCGGTGGCGACCGTGTGGTAGGGCAGGTTGGCGCACTTGCGCAGGGCGGTGGTGACGGACTTGGCGTTGGGGCGCATGAGGCAGTCGTAGTAGAAGCCTGTTTTATTGGTTTGTTTTGTTTTGTTCGGTTTGTTTTTTTTGATCGGCGTTTTTTGGGGGGTCGCCGTCGTATTTTGTTTTTGGTTTGCGGGGGGGTTGGGGGGTTTGGTGAGTGTGAAGGATTTGGAATCGTTGTGCGCGTTGTGCGAGAGTAGGGGCGCGCCCTCGCGCTCCTCCTGCTCACTACGAAGCGCCTCCGACGGCCCAAAACGACCAAGGATGGCGCGAGAGAAGGACGACGCCTCTCGACAAACGACCAAGGATGGCGCGAGACAAAACACCGCCCCGCAAAAAAGAAAGAAAATAAACAAACACACAACTCACGAAAGTGCGGCAGCAAGCCGGGCACGTCCGAGTCGTACGGCGCGCGCGCGCAGTAGTGCGCGCCGAACGCGTCGCACGTGTACATCACCCCGGTCGCACGGTCGAACGAGAACATGGTGTCGGGCCAGTGCAGGTTGGGCGCCAAAACAAATTCGAGCTCGTGCCCGCCGCCCAGATCCAAAATCTCTCCGCCTTTTACCGCCCGCTCGCGCGTCATCGCCGCGCCGGCCTCTGCCGGCACCAATCCCCTCAAAAAGGACAGGCACACTTTTGAGCCGACGACCGTGGCCTCGGGGAAATCGCGCAAGACGGCGGGCACGAGGCCGCTGTGGTCGGGCTCGGTGTGCGAGCAGACGACGTGGTCGACGCGGTCGCGCCCCGCTTTTTTCAGCGCGGCGCGCAGGGCCGCGGGAAAGAGGCCGGCGAACTTCTCGTGCGAGGCGTCGACCAGGGCGGTATGGGTGGCGCCGAAGATCAGGTAGGCGTTGTAGGTGGTGCCGCGCTCGAGGCTGTTTGTTTTTGGTTTTGCGAAGGTTTTCGTGGGTTTTTGTGGGTGTGTTGGGGTTTTGGTTTTGATGAGCGCGGGGCGGAAAAAACGGGGGGGGGGGCGGGAAAAACGGGGGGGGGCGCGCGTCGTCGTTTCCCCTCGAGGAGCGCGCGCGTTCTGTGTGGGGTAGGGGGTCCGTCCCGGCCCCGTTCACGCGAACGCAACGTTCAGGCGACGACGCGATGGCGACAGGCCGACCGACTGACACCAAACGAAGGAAAGGAGAAGGAGGAGAAGGAGAAGGAAAAAGAAACAAGACGCGAAAAAAAAAAGCGGAGGCCCTCCCTTGTCTCTGCTCCCTTGCCACCTCACCCAAACTCAATGTCGAAGCGGTCGCGGTCCCAGTCGAGCGACCGGATGCAGACGGTGTCCTCGGCCAGGTCGAACGTCTGAGTCTGCAGGCGCTTGCCGCCGCCCCACAGCGCGACCTCGGAGAACTCGCCGGCCACGCCCGGGGCGGCGCCGGCGGGCGGCGGGCCGAGCGGCTCGATCGAGGTGGGCGGCAGGGGCGCGAGGGTGGCGGCGGCGGCGGCGACGGGCGGCGCGGGGCAGAGGCGGCGGCCGCGGGCGGCGGCGGCGCTCGGGGCCGCGGCCGAGGGGCGGGGCGCCCGCTGCGGCGATTTTTTTTGGTTGTCGTGTGTCAGATGGGCAATTGGGGGTTGAGTGAGCGGGTTGGAGACATAGAGGGCAGAGTTGGACATGCGCGTGCCCTCTCTTGGCCGGCGGCCCGGGCGTGTGTGTGGCGCGCGCGAGGCACAAAACCACTCACCAGCGAGGAGGGGGAGGAAAGGGGGAGCCTGGCGACAGCGGCAGGCTTGGCGCCCGCCGCCGCCGCCGTGGCGACGGGGACCGCGCAGCGGCCGAGCTGCATCTTGCTGAAGTTAGTGAGGACGGCTGGCGGGGTCGCGCGTGAGGCGAGGAAAGAGGAGGAAAATATCTTCTGTCCCACAGACACAGGCTTTGCCACAGAATCGTCGGGGTGGAGCAATTCTCTTGGTGGTGTGGTTGTGGATGTTGTTGGTGATGCGGCGCAGGTCTAGCGCTGTCGAGCGTCTGGATTGGACGTGTTTGCGTGCACACGTTGTACTAGGGAGAAGCGCGGCTTTCTATCGACGAGCGACAAGCGGCGCCGACGAGCGACAAGCGGCGCCGACGACCGGAGCCGACAACGCGCCGCTTCGACGCCAGAACCGACGCGCCAACGTACATTTGCATCGTTTCAGCTCCCCCATGCGTCTCCCCGCGCCCCCGGATCGCTTGCGCCCCTGCAGATGCATTCTGTGCCCGGCGTTTTACGAAGCTTCTAGGGCGCGAGAAGCGTTCCATGATCCCGGCGATCGACTCGCGATTCGATCGATCGAACAACTCTCGCCCCGCACCCTCCTCCTCCTCCACGTCCTACCCCTCCTCTCAGCATCAGCCGCACATCATGCACCACCCCGCCATGTCGGCCCTCGCGCCTCCGCAGCCCTGGCGTCCGCCCTCGCTCGCCGGGCCGCATCGCTCGCGCCGCGGCGTTTTCGGTTCGCCGACGCCGACGCCGACAACGCCGACGCTCGCAGCGGCAACCAGCGGCAGCAGCAGCAGCGGCACCCGGCGCCGCTCCTCCGCCCCTCCTCCTCCCCCCCAAGTCCCCGGATGGGGCCGCGAGTCCGCCGCCAGCGCCACGGCCACGGCTCCCAAGCCGACGACCCCGCACGGCGCCCTGCACCGCGCCGAGCGCGTGGCCAAGCGCCGTGCCGAGCGCGCGCTCGAGGAGGCGACGGCGCGGGCCGAGGGGCGCGGCGGCAGCGATGGCGGCGGCAGCAGCGACCGCGGCCCCTCTCCCCCGCCGCCGCCGCTGCTCCGGCCCTTCTTGCCCGTCGCGCTCGAGTACGTCGCGGCCAAGCGCCGCGAGGGGGGCGCCGGCGCAGGCGGGGGCGCGGAGGAACCCGGGGCGGCGGCTCCAGGCGTCGGCGGCGGCGGCGGCGGGAGGAAGCGCAGCGGCCGCTTCTCTGCCCCCGCCGCCGCCCGCGCCCCCGCCTCGCGCGGCGCCCGGCGCTCCGCCGAGCGCGCCCTGCTCGAGCACCACACCGCCGCCTTCGGCGCCGCCCTGGACGCCGAGTTCGAGGAGGAGTGGGCCGAGGCCGAGGCGCGCCTGCACTCCTGGCCGCGCGAGAGGCTCGAGGACGAGGGGCTGGCGCTGTTCGGCGCCTGGGCCGAGCCGGACGGCGCGCTGATGTCGGACGCGGTCGTGCGGCTGGCGGTTCCCTCGAGGGCGGCGGCGTCGTCGGAGGGCGAGGGGCGCTGGCGGCAGCAGCGGCAACAGCAGCGGCGGCGGGGCGGCGACGGCGACGGCGGCGGCGACGGCGGCGGCAACGGCGACGGCGGCGGCGGCGGCCGGCCGCGCGGGTTTGAGTGGGAGGCGCTCCCTCACCACGTCTTCTCCTCGGGGGACATCGTGCTGCTGACGCGCACGCACGATCGAGCGGCGGCGCCGGCGGCGGCCTCGGCGACGGCGGCGGGAGGCGGCGCGCGCCAGGGAGGCCGCGACCGCGACGGCCGCCGCCGCGCGCTCCCGTCGCTCGCGCGGGCAGGCGGCCACGCGCGCAGCCCGGCCGCCGCCGCCATCGCCTCCCTGGCGGGGGCCGACGGCATCGAGGCCGTGGTCGTCGACGTGGCGTTGCGCTGGCTGCGCGTGGCCCTGCCGCAGCAGGCCGCCGGCGCCGTCGCGGGCGGGGGATGGCGCGTAGACCTGTTTGCCAACGCCGCGTCGCACGAGCGCAGCGTCGCCGCACTGGCGCGCTTTGCGGCGCCGGCGGCGGCGGCGACGGGGGCCGGGCGGGCGCCCTCGTCGTCGACGTCGCCGAGGGCCCGCGCCGCCGGCAGCAGAAGGGGCGGCGGCGGCGCCGCCTCCGCCGCCGTCCTGGACAGGGCCTTGGACGCGCAGGCGTCCTCCCCCGCGTCCGCGCGCCCGCCCACGGCCGAGGAGGAGGAGGGGTGGCTGGCCCTGTGGCGCGCTCTGTCGGGCGCCGTGCCCGCGGGCGGCTCGCCGGAGGCCGCCGCCGCCCTGCCGCCGCCCTGGCTGCGGACGTCCTCCCCCTCGTCCTCCTCCTCGTCCGCCGGCCGCCCCGCCAAGCAGATGCTGCAGCAGCTGTCGCGCTCGCGCCTGGCCGCGGGCGCGCGCGTCGCGGCCGAGGCGGCCGCGCGCGGCGAGCTCAACCCAAGCCAGCGGGCGGCCGTCGAGGCGGCGCTGGGGAGGACGCTCACGCTCTGGCAGGGGCCGCCGGGCACGGGCAAGACGGCGACGCTGCTGCGGCTGGTGTCGGCGCTGCTGGCGGCCCTGCCGCCGCGCGCGCAGGTGCTGGTGACGGCGGCGTCCAACGTGGCGGTGGACAACATCGTGGCCGGGCTCCTGGAGATGGGGGAGCCCGTCTCTTCTGCCCCTGCTGCTGCTGCCGCGGACGAGGGCACCGGCGGCGGAAACGGCGCGAGCGGCGGCGGCGGCAGCGCGAGCGCCCCCCTGCCGCCGCCGACCTGGATCGTGCGCGTCGGCCAGCCGGCCAAGATGAACCCAGCCCTGCGCGCCGTGTCCCTCGACGCCGCCGTCGCCGAGACGGCCCTCGGCAAGCGCGCCGCCAGCCTGCGCGCCCAGGCGGCCAAGGCTGCAGTAGCAACGACGGGCGCGCCGGGGGCGGGGGCAGCGGCGGGGGCGAAGAGGGCGGCCGCGGCGGCGGCCCCAACCTCCGGCGCCGGCGGCCAGCGCGCGGGCCTCTGGGCCGCCGCCGCCGAGGCCGAGTCCGCGGCCACCGACGCCGTCCTCGCCCGCGCCCGCGTCGTCGCCGCCACGTGCGTCGGCTCCGGCGAGGCGCGCCTGGCCGGCCGCCGCTTTGCCGTCGTGTGCCTCGACGAGGCGACGCAGGCGACCGAGCCGGCCGCCCTCGTCGCGCTCGCCGGCCGCGCCCAGGCTTGCGTGTTGGTGGGCGACCAGGCGCAGCTGCCGCCGACGGTCCGCTCCCTCGCGGCCGGGGAATTGGGCCTGGGCGACAGCCTGTTTGAGCGCCTGCTGCGCATGGGCGTGCGCGCCTCTTTGCTGGACACGCAGTACCGAATGCACCCGGGCATCGCCGAGTTTCCATCAAAGGCGTTTTACGGCTCGAGGCTGCGGTCGGCGCCGGCGGCCGGCGAGCGGCCCGCCGTCTCGGGGCTGCGGTGGCCGCGGCCGGAGCTGCCGGTCGTGTTTTTGCAGGTGGACGGACCGGAGCGGCGGGCGTCGATGGCGGGCTGGGATTACGGCGACGGGAACGCGGGAGAGGAGGGGGACGCCGAGGGGGAGGAACGGCGCGGGCGGGCGGCGGGAAGGCCGCCGTCGTCGGCGTCGTCGTCGTTTTCGTTTGAGAACCGCGCCGAGGCGGCGGTCGTGCTCGCGGCGCTGCGGGCCGCCCTGTCGCCCGCGGCCCGGCGCTCGCGCGAGGGAGAGGCAGGGGGGGACGATGCGGCGGCGGCGCCGGTCGTGCCGCTGCGCGGCGCCCACGACGCCTGCGTCATCTCGCCCTACGCGGGCCAGGTGCGGCTCGTCTCGGCGGCGCTGGCGGCGGCGGCGGCAGAGGACGCGGCCGCGCGCGACGAGGACAGAGCGCCGGCGGCCTTGGGCGGCACCGACTCTACCGCCTCTGGTTCGCCGCCGCCGCCCCCGGCTCGCCGCCGCGCTTTCTCTCCGCCCCCCCGCCGCCCGTCCGACGGCGGCCCCGACCCCGCCCCCGAACCCGCCCCTCCTTCGCCGCCGCCGCCCTCCTTCGCGCTCTCCTCGGTCGAGGTGCGCAGCGTCGACGGCTTCCAGGGGCGCGAGAAGGAGCTCGTCGTCTTTTCGGCCGTCCGCAGCAACGCGCGCGCCGCCGTCGGGTTTCTGGCGGACCGCCGCCGGTCGAACGTCGCCCTGACGCGCGCGCGCCGGTCGCTGGTGGTCGTGGGCGACGCGCGCACGCTCGCCCAAGGGGACGCGACGTGGCGCGCGTGGCTGGCGTGGGCGGCGCGCGAGGGCGTGGTGCTGTCGGCGCCGGCCGACGTCGCGCGGTTTTTGGGGCGGTAGGGCGGGGGGCAAGGGGGGAGGGGGGGCGATCGAGCGGCGGCGAAGAGAAAAGAAACAAACGGGAAGCACATCCGTTTGTTACACCGCGAGATAGCGCACTCGTGATGGTGCGCTATCTTTTGGGAAAAGGAAAGGTTGGGGCGTTCAGTTCTGTACGGGGCAATGCCGGGATGCGGAACGCTCAACGGCCCCGAGCACAGCAGCACGATCTCTACCGGCGTGAGCCAGGAAGGGCGTGGGTGCCCTCACGAGAAATAAGCAGGGCGGCGGCCGCGCGAGACAGATAGCGTGTGATTTTTGTGAGTTGCATCCCGGGGTCTGCGTGTCTCAGCAGCCCTTTGTACTACGGTTCCTAGCCACGTAGGGTGGCGCCCTACATCTAAATTTCGAAGTGTTTTGAGTTTATTCGCGCCCCCGGCGCGCGTGCGGAATGAGGCGCCCGCGGGGGACGCAGTGTTTTTTTTCTTTTCCGAGCGGCGCCGGAGACGTCTGTGCGACCCTTGGTCTAGGTCGACACGGCCCGGGCCAAAAGATAAAAAAGGGAATGAAGGGCTTCGCAGGGGAGAAGACAAGGGAGGGGAAGGGGGGGGGTAGGGGGGGAAAGTGGGGGGGGAGGAGAGGGGTGAAAGTTTTTTTCTCAATCGCCGGAGGAAAAAAAAGGGCCGCTCGCCGTTTGCCGCGCGCTCGCTCTCTCCCTCTTCTCTCGCGTCCCGTCCTCGTCGTCGTCGTCGTCGTCGATGGTGTGTCCCTCGGTCTCAGTGTCAGTTTTTTCCTGCTGCTGCTGCATCTGCTGGCTTGCCGCTGCGGTTGGTTGGTGGTGTGTGTCTCTCTCCCTTGTCGCTCCTCCGTTCATTCACGCCGCCGTCTGCCCGCGCAGCGCCGCCTCGGCCGCCTTCTTGATCGACAGCGCCGCGCGCAGGCTCGGCCGCGACTGCAGGCCGCCGCCGCCGCCGCCGCGCGCACCGCCCGCCGCGCCGGCCTCCTCGCCGCTTGACGTCGCGTTGAGGCCAAAGTCCTGCGTCTGCTGGGCCACCCCGACGTCCATGGAGGGCGTGTGCGACAGCACGCGCGCCAGCCGCTGCCGCGCCGTCGCCGTCGGCGCCAGCGGCGGCTCGGCCGCCGCCGTCGTGGGCACCGCGGGCGTCGCCGCGCGCCGCGCCACCGTCTCGGCCGCCGTCTCGCCGCCCGCCTTGGCCGCCGCGTCGCCCCGCTTCTGCGCCTCGGCCGCCTCCTCGGCCGCCTTGGCGTCGTACGCCGACCGGTACTCCACGCTGATGGGCCGCGGCAGGTCGCTCTCCGCCATCGGTCGGCCGTTCCAGTGCGCCCAAGCCGGGTGGACGTCGTGAATGTCGCGCAGCGCGCGCCAGTAGCCCACGCCCGCCTTCATCCCGCCGCCCACGCCGATCTGCAGCACGCGCTCGCCCTTGGCGACCGACTCGCACGACTCGACGTAGGCCCACGTGTACCAGGTGCTGGCGCTGCTGGTGTTGCCAAACTCGGACAGCGAGGCGAACGAGGGCATCATGGCCGCGGCCGGGAGGCGCAGGCCCGACTGGATGCCGCGGAGGATGGCGTAGCCGCCCGCGTGCAGCAAAAACTTGTCCGCGCAGCGGGTGTAGTCGGGTACGTAGTCGGGCTCGTCGCGCCCGAACACGTGCTTGCGCACCAGGCTGGCCGCCGCCTCGCCGTACTGGCCCCACGTCATGATCTTCGGCGTGATGGCGCGCACCGCCTTCTCGAGCGCGCGCGCCGCCTCGGACGGCAGGTCCTTGGTCAGGTGCATGCCGTTGACGCCCTTGTCGTCGGGGCCCCAGTGCATGCACTCGAACGCCCGGTCCGACGCGCCCGTGTGCACGCGCACCGCGTGCATCAGCTGGTACTTGGCGCCGCGCCGCTCGGCCGCCGTGCCGCCGCTCGACAGAAGCGCGGCGGCGCCGCCCATGCGGAACAGCGCGTTGGCCACCAGCGCGTGGCGGTTGAGGCCCGGGTAGAAAGCGTGCGTGACCATCTCAGACGAGATGAATAGCGCGCGCTTGCCCGGGTGCGCCTGCAAGAGGTCGCGCACCAGCGAAAGTCCGACAACACCCGTCGCGCAACCCATCCCGCCGAGGTGGTAGGCCTCGATGTCCTCGCGCATCTTGAACGTGTTGACCACGAGGCTCGCCAGGGACGGGGTGGGGCAGTAGATGGAGCAGTTGGTCACGAGGATGTCGATGTCCGTGGGGCGCAAGCCGGTCTTGTCGAGCAGGTCGGTCACAAGGCCGGTCGTCACCATCTTGGCCTCCTCGGCCGCCGCGTCGAGGTCAGTCAGCGGCGTCTCGGCGTAGATGGGGTTGAGCCACGCCGGCAGGTAGGTGCGCTTGGAGTTGATGCCCGCTTTCAGGAAGACCTTGGACACAAACTCGTGCTTCTCAGGGGTGCAGCACTGTTTTTGGGGGGGCGGTTGGAGGTTGTTTTCTTGGAGGGGAGGGAGGGCGGGTGTGAGCGTCTTGGCGTTTTCGGCGGCGGCGCGCGGCGGCGCGCGGCCGCGGGAAGCTGGGGGGTTGCGGCGGCGGCGGCGGCTCTTGCGTGGCTCTCCAATGAGGGGCGGGCGCGCGCGCCGCCTCTGATTGGTCCCGGCGGCGCGCGTCGACGTATCTCTCGAGAGCGGAAGGAGGGGGGAGGGGGGGGGGCGCGCGCGTCCTTCGTGTGTCGCGAAGAAGGAGAAACGGGGGCCTCTCCCGCCAGAGAGGGGGGGGAAACGGGTTGAAAGTTGCGGAGAGTCCCCACGTCTCCTCCTCCCTCGTCATCCTTCGTTCATCGGGCGCCCCTTTTTCGCTCGCCCCGCGCGCGCGCGCTCGGCGAACAGACAAACTCACCGCCCACCGCCACGATGCCTTCTGTATGGCGTCAAAGTCGCTGTTGTTGTCAGGGGGGTGTTGGCGGGGGGGGGAAGGGTGAGCCTTGGGGGAAAGGCCTAGAGACCCACCACAGAGGCGCAGGAAGAGTCTCTGGCCCGCCGCCGCCTTGCGCCCGACTCACCATGCGAGCTCCGGGGGCGGCTGGTACACCGAAAAGTCGTGCAGGTACACCGGCGTCTTCGGGGCCGACGGCATCTTTGCTGGGTCGGTCTTCTTCCGTGGAGAGGACCGTCGCTAGCTGCGGTTGCTGCGAGGTTTTTTTGCCTTTGCGAACGTGGGGCTGCTCTTCAAGAGAGATAGAGGTTTGGTGCGTATATACAAGTAACGTGTGATTGATGGTTGCTGTGTTTGTGCTTGTTGTTGTTCTTGTTGCGATTCATCCTAGTCTTATCATCGGGAGGGGGAGAAAGGGAAAGAGAGGGACTCCGGGAAAAAAGTTAGCAGATGTCAAAGAGTGACAGCCTCCCCCTCCCACCCCCCCCCCCCCTCCCCCTCCTACTAGATATGGTGCGCGTCTGAAACAAACAACCAAAAGCAACTCTGCGATCCCTACCACGACGGACGGCGCGAACCATCCCATCGCGTCGCGGCGCGTCGCGGGCGGCGGAGGCAACGTGCGGCGGCGACGGCGGCAGCGAAACGGGCGCCGGGCGGCGAGAGCGGCGGCGCGCCCACGTCGCAGCCACGCGCCGCCGCCGCTCTCTCTCTAGTCACTCTCTCTCTCCCTACTCCGATAGAGTGGTCACCCCAAGGACAAAGCTCCGGTGTGCCCCGAGGGGCCGGCCGGTCGGCCGCAGTGAGTCCGTCCTGCGCCCGGCCACGAGGAAGAGAGGCGGGGCGCCTCGACCCGCCCGCCGCCCGCCGCCGCCGCCCGCTGCCGCCCGGCCCGTCTCGCCGCCGCCTTTTCAGCCCGCGCCCGCGCCCGCGCCCGCCAGTCGCTCCATGGGCGTCCACTCGAGCGACAGCTCCAGGAAGCCCGTCAGTGCGCCGCTCAGCGGCAGGCGCCGGCGCGCGCGCCCGCCCGCCGCGACCGCGTCGGCCACGGCCACGCGCGCGCGCCCTAGGGAGCGGCCGCCGCCGCCGCCGCCGCCGCCGCCGCCGCCGCCGCCGCCGCTTGCGCCCTCCGAGCGCACGTCGAGCACGGTCGCCACCAGCACGCTCGACGCGCTGACGAAGGCAAAGTCGCGCTTCTCGCACCAGCGCGGCGCCGGCTCGCCGCGCGCGACCGACGTGCGCTGCATCAGGCGGCGGCCGGAGGAGGGGGGGGGGGGAAAAACCCCGCCCTGGGCCGCGCCGAGGCCCCCGCCGCCGAGGCCCCCACCCCCGCCCCCCACGCCCCAACCCTTGCCGCCCGCCGTCTCTGCCGCCAAGGAGGGCGCGGGGAGCGGGTCGCACACGCGCAGCTCGACGCACACGTCGGCGTCGTCGCCCGCGCGGCGCCCCTTGCCGACGGCCAGGTCGCCGGCGCGGTCGACGGCGACGGTCAAAAAGCCGCGCGCGAGCGGGTCGGGCGCGCGGCCCGAGGCGGCGGACGCGCTCGCCGTCGACAGGGCGGGGCCGCCGCCGCACCAGGGGCGAGCGGCCGCGGCCCGGTGCGCGGGCGCCAGGAGGGACAGCAGCGCCGCCAGGGGCGGCAGCGCCGCTGCGCCCGTCTTTGCGCCCGCCTCTTCCCGCGCGCTCTCTTGCGACTCGAATGGCAGGTAGGTAGCCTCCAGAAACAGGGTCCCGCGCATCTGCAGCGAGGCCGCCGCGGCCGCCGCGGCCAAGGACGGCGCGGCCGCCGCCGCCGCCTCCTCTTGAGCAACAACGGCGGCGGCGGGAGGCAGGGCGACCGCGCCGCCGCTGCCCCCGCCCCCGCCGCCGCCCCCGCCTCCGCCGCCACCTGCCTCCGCCTCGAGGCCGCCCTCCAGCAGCGCCTGCGGCCGCCGCAGCACCAGGTCCAGCGGCACCGTCTCGCCCGGCAGGTCGCGCACAAAGGTCGCCGCGGCCAGCGGGCCCATGTCTGCCGCGCCGAGCACTCGCGCGCCCTCGGCGCCGAGCAGGCCCGCCCCGGCCATCACGCCGCCGCCGCCCCCCAGCCCGAGCGCCCGCGACAGCGCGCCGGGAAAGCCCGCGGCGCCCTCCTCGCACACGGCCACGACCACGCGCTGGCGCCGCGGGTCGTCGACCAGAAAGTCGAGCAGCTCGCCCTCCTCGCCGCCGCCGCCGCCGCCCCCGCCCCCGCCCGCGCCCCCGCTGCCCCCGCCCTTGCCCCCCCAGGTCGGGTGGCTTGTGCGGCGCGGGCAGGCGGCCGTGCGCTGCGCGCGGCCGTCGCGCACCTCGACGACCACAAAGGGCCGGCGCGCGGGCGCGATGCCGCCGTCGGCCTGCTTGAGGCCCTCGGCGCGCAGCACGCGCAGGCGGAGCACGCCGGCGGGCGCGGGCGCGCGGCTGCCGCCGGGCGCGAGCTCGACGCAGGCGCAGCGCGGGTAGCCAAGGCGCGCGGTCAGGAGGCGGCGGGCGAGGGCGCGCGCCGCGGGGCCGACGAGGGGCAGCGCCATCGCGTCCAGCGCGTAGGAGGAGGAGGGAGAAGGAGAGGAGGCGCCTTTCCCGCCAACGGGCAGCAGCCGCAGCGCCCAGTCGACGTGCGGCTCTGACAGCAGCGTGAGCGACGCGCTGCCGACAAAGGGCGGGTCGGGAGTGATCGGGCGCAGCGTGAGGCGCAGGCGCAGGAGCGCCTGCGGCTCGGCGACCGCGAAGCGCAGGCGCGGGAGGCGCGAGGCCAGCGCGGCGAGCGGGCGGCGCACTGCGGGCGGGAGCGGCGCGGCGCCCAAAAGCAGGTCGACCAGGGAAGCAGAGAAGGTGGCGACAAAGGTGTCGTCGCCCGCTGCCGCCGTCGCCGCCGTCGCCGTCGTCGCCGTCGCCGTCGTCGCCGTCGTCGGAGGCGCCCAGATCAGGTCGTACTCCAGCACCGCCGCGTCCTCCGGGGGCGCGGCCCCCCAGCCGCCGCTGCCGCCGCCGAGCGAGCTCGTGCGCACGCCGCCGAGGCGGGGTGGCGCGCCGCCAAGCGACAGGGACTCGAGCTCGACGCCCGGCGGCAGGGCGGCGCGGGCCGCGGCGACGGCGGCGGCCTCGGCGCGCGCGCGCACCGCGGGCCAGAAGGCCCGCGCGAGCCCGTCGGGCACAGCGATCGGGTCCGAGTCGGGCGACAGCAGCCACGACGGCGCGAGCGCGAGGGCCTCGGAAGACTGGCAGGCGCGCGCGGCGTCGGCGGCGGCGCTTTTTAGCGCCGCGCCCGCCGCCGACGGCAGCAGGGGCACGAGGAGCGAGCGGATGGCGCTCAAGTAGAGCGGCTCGGGCGGCAGCCAGGACTCGGCGTCGTCGTCGTTGTCGGCCTTGTGCACGGGGGTGGCCGCTCGCGGCGCGGATTGTCCTGCCGGCGGCAAAGACATCGCCATTCGTTCTTGCTTTTTGTTTTGAAGGCGAGAGCGAGCCGACGGCGACGATGACGTCACCCCTTTTTTTCGCTCTGCTGTGTTTCGTGCGCCCCGCGCCACAGCGTATCTTTTTGCGAGTGTGTGTGTGTGTGTGTTGTGTGCGATGCTGCGCGCTTTCTCGTTTGTTTTTGCAGATGTGACGAATCCTAAAAGCGGCTAGAACGAAAAGCAATTGCGCGCCAGCCGCCGCAACCGCGCCCTCGGGCCGTTGTGCGCGCCGCCGCCGCCGCTGCCGCCGCCGCCCGGCCCCTCCTCCTCCTCCTGCCGCTCGCGCCTCGTCCTCGCCCACGCCGCCAGCAGATAGTCCTCGCGCGTCAGCTCCAGCGCGCGCACCGCCCCGTCCACGCGCGGCCTCGCGCGCAGCAGCTGCGGCGCGCCGCTCTCCGGCAAGAACCACGCCCACAGCCACGCGCGCAACCGTGCCAGGGCGCCGGGCACGCCGCCCGGCGGCGGCGCGTCGCGGATCGCCGCCGGCAGCGCGGCGCGGGCGGCCGATGCGAGCCTCAGCCGCCGCCGCCGACGCTGTCGCTGCTGCTGCTGCTGGCCCCCTCCTCCCTCCTCTTCCTGCCCGTACCCGGACGCGCGCTGCAGGGCCACGGCTGCGCGGTTCAGGCGGCGCGCGGCCAGCGCGTCGTGCACGGGCACGAGGGCGCCGCGGCGCGAGGCCTCTGCCTCTGCCTCGGCGAGGGCGGCCAGGTCGGACGGCCAGAGGCAGCCGGCGCACCAGGCGCCGCCGCCGCCGCCGCCGCCGGCCGCAGCCGCGTTTGCGTCGTCCTTTTGCCCCTCGCCGCCGTCGAGGCGGCGGCACAGCAAGGGCAGCAGGTCGCGCGCGCGGATGCGGCGCGGGTGCGCGGCGCCGTCGGGGGCGCGCGCGGCGGACGCGGCGAGCGCGGCGAGCGCGGTGGCGTCGCAGGGCGGCGGGCGCTGCTGCTGCTGCGCCTCCTCCTCCCCCTCACCTTGCCGCCCGCTGGCGTCCTCCGGCTCCTTCCCGTCGTCCTTTTGCTCCTCGCGTCCCGGCGCGCCGTCGCCGAGCGGCTGCCGGGACCGGCCGCGCTGGTGGCGGAGGTGGCGGCGGCGGCGCCCGCGGCGGTCCGTCCCGTTGCGCTGGGACGACAGCGGCGGCGGGACCCCGCCCCCCCCTTCCAGCAGCAGCAGCAGCGCGTGGGCGTCGGCCGCCGCGCAGCGCAGCGCCGCCGCCTCTGCCGACAGCGGCGGCCCCGACGCCGCCGCCGCCGCCGCCGGCCGCCCGGCTCGGCCGCCGCCGGCAACGCCGTCCACGGGCGCGCCGATCAGCGCCAGCACGTCGTGCACGAAGCGCTCCTTCTGTGCGTCGAACCCGTCCCCGGCCGGGGCCCCCTCGCCCTGTGGGTCCGCCCCCGATCCCGCGCCTCCCGCTCCTCCCCCGGCGACGACGGGCGGCGGCGCCGCGCACGCGCCCCCGCCGGCCGCCCCGCGCCCCGCGCAGCCCGAGCGCCGCCGCCGCGCCATCGACGGCACCGCGTTGACCTCGAGCAGCCAGGGGCGCAGGTCGGCGCCCAGCACAAAGTCGAGGCCGAAATACTCGAAGGTCCCTCGCGCGGGCGCGCCGCCCGCCAGGGCGTCGGCGCGCATGGCCGGGGCGGCCGCCATCGCGGCCAGGTTGGCGGCCTGGCGCACGTCGCGCCACGCGTCGGCCCAGGCGCGGGGACGGGGGGACGGGCCGGCGGAGGCGTCGGCGGCGGCGCTTGGCGGCGGGCGCGAGAGCAAGCGTCGGCGGCGGCCGCCGCTGCCGCCGCTCTCGCTGTCGCCCTCGTCCTTGTCGCCGTCGTCTCCTCCTGCTCCTCCTCCTCCTCCTCCTGGCCCGTCCACCCACGCCGCGAGGTCCTCCAGCTTCCAGATGCGCGACTTGGTGCGGTCCTGGTTCCACAGGTTGACCACGCCGCCGTCCCCTTGTTGCGCCGCCGCTGCCGCCGTTCCGTCCTTGCCGGGCGCGCCCGGCCGCCGCCGCCGCCCCCCCTTCTCCGCCGCTCCCTCTTTGTCCGCGGGCCCGTCCGAAAAGATGGCAAACCCGCCGTCAAACAGGTACGCGCGCACGGGCGCGACGGACGTGACGGCGAGCCACACGCGCAGGTACGACCGGCGCCCGTCGACGAGCAGCTGGTCGCGCAGGAACGACTGCACGAGGACGGGCATGCCGGCGTCGGCCGGCGGCGGCGGCGCGGGCGTCGTCCCCACGGCGGCGTCGCGGCCTCTGTCGCCGGGCGCCGCCGGCCGCGCGCGCCGCGCCGCCTCGCGCTGCGACAGCAGCGAGACGCCCTTGCCGCGGTGGACCTCGCGCTTGAGCACCCAGGTGGTGTCCGGCGGGAGGCGCGCCGCGCGCAGGTAGGCGCGCCACGCCCAGTACTGGTCGGGCAGGGCGTAGGCGCGAGGCGTGATGGGCGGCAGGGCGGCGGCGGCAATTGCCCTGTTAGAGCTGCTGCTGCTTCTGTGCTGCCGTCCGTCGCTCGCGCCAAGGCGGCGCCCGCGCCCGCCGCCGTCCTCGCCGTCCTTGTCGCCGTCGTCGTCGCCGGCCGCGCCCTGATGCTGCCGCGGCAGCCCTGTGAAGGCCAGCTCGCCGTACGCCGCCTGCAGGGTCTCGACCATGGCGCGCTTGGCCGTTAGCGCGAACGATCCCGGCACGCAGTTGACCCACTGGTGCGGCAGGTATGACGAGGCGGGGGCGGCGGGCTGAGAAGGGCCCCCGGCGCCCGCGCTCGCGTTGCCCGCCGCCGTTCCGCCGCCGCCGCCGCGGGCCCCCCGCTCGGCCGAGAACCGCTGCGCCTCCCGCATGTAAGGCCACGCCATGCGGCACGCCGACCCCACGGTCACGTACAGGTCCCAGCTGTCGGGCGCGTAGTAGCCCTTGATGGACAGGAAGGCGCCCGTGGACTCTCCGGTGACGGCGACGGCGCCGGCCGGCGACCTGGCGGCCTGGTCGCGAAGGACCTCCGTCTCGCCCTCGAGGAACAGGCCCTCGTCGACAAAGACGCGGACCAGGGGTTGAAGCGTGGGGGGCGGGACCTGGGGGCCGGACGCCCGCGCCGGCGCGTCGTCGTCCGCGCGGGCGGCGGGCAGCAGCAGGAGGAGGAGCGGCAGCAGCAGCAGCAGGGGGAGCGTCGCGAGGGGTCGGGGCGTCGGCGGCACGGCGGCGGGGCCGGCGGCGGCGGCGGCGGGGCGTCGCCGGCGCGCCCGGTCAGGCCGCTGGTGCCGCCCGCCGCCGCTGGAGCCGCAGAGCGCGGCCATGCCTGCGGGGGAACGGCTGCCTATGTCCTAGACTTGCTCATGCTGCTGCAGTCAGTTGGATCGATTGCGGAGGGGAGAGCGAGAGAGAATGGGGGCGCGTGTGTGGAGCGCACTGCAATTTGCGATTTGCGATTTGCGTTCTACTGATAGCTGGCGAGGCCGGTGTATGGGGCGCGCGCGTTTAGTGTGTGTGCGAGGAATGAACTTGATGAGGATTGAGCGGCTTTTCGTTGAGCGAGTTGTTCGCGTTTGAGCGTTTGCGGAGGCCTCGGACAGCAGGAGAAACATGAGCAAGATCCCGCTCACACACGCGTCCAGATAGACGAGGTTCCGCCACCACCACCTGAAGAAGCAGACCAACAACAATAACGACAGTCCCATCAGCACACGCGCGGAGCAGAGAAGAGAGACCGAACGATGGGCGACCGAACGAAGAGCTGTCCCGGAACGCGCCCGCCCACCTAGAGAGCAAAGCGCCGAGAGGTCTCAACAAACAGGAAGGCACACACGCCTCGACGCGGCGCCCGCGCGCGCCAAGGCAAGAAGGACAGGCACGAGACACCTCATCAACATCGAAAAGCGACGCGGCGCGCCAAACGCCGCGACCGGCGATCGCGGGGGATCGATGGCGACGCCGCTCGCGGCCGCGGCGGCGGCGGCGCCCCCCGCCCGCCGCGCGCCCCCGCCCCGCCGCGCCCCCGCTCCTCCTCCCACCCCCCCGCCGCCGGCCCCGCCCGTCCCCGCCGCCGCGCCGCCCCCCTCCCACCTGCGCCTCCTCCTCAGGCCCTGGGACGCCTACGCCCGCGCCGTCCGCGCCCACCCCGCCGCCGCCGGCGCGCTCGAGCGTTTGGCGCATTGGTCGGCCTGGGGGCCCGAGCGGCTTTTGTGGGGCGGCGGCGCCGGCGAGGGGGGCAGCGAGGTGGCTTACGAGGCGTTCAACGCGGCCGTGGGGCTGGTGGGCCTGTACAACGAGCACCTGATCGCGACGGACCCCGCGGCGGCGGGGGCGGGGGCGGGGGCGCGCGGCGGCGGCAGGACCGCGGCCAACGGCAACATCAGCGACGCCCGCGACAACAACAATAACGCCGCCGCCCTCGCGGAGGAGGAGGAGGCCCGGCGCCGCCGGCACGCCGCGGGCGAGCGGTGGGCCCTGGCGCTCGCGGCGCTCGAGCAGGTCCAGACGCTCGTCGAGCTCCGGGGGATGCGGCTCGAGGGGCGGCGGCGGCCGTGGGGCGGAGCAGCGGTGGGGGCCTGGGGCGGCGGCGGCGGCGGCGTGTTTGGCCTCGGCGGCGGCGCGTCGGCGCCTCCCGCGGTCCCGGGCGGCGCCGCGCCCCTCGGCAGCCGCTACACGTCGCTCGCGCTCCTCGAGGCGGCCAAGCTGGCGCTGCGGCTCGGCGCCTGGCGCAGCACCGGGGGCAGGCTGTCGCTGGCGGACGGACCCGCCGCCGCCGCCACGGAAGAGGAGAGGGCGGCGGCGGCGGCCGAGGCGCGGCTCAGGGGGGTGCTTGCGGCGCTCGCGCGGCTGCGGGAGCGGCACGAGCGCGCCTTCCTGCTTCTAGCTTGGGAGGACGGCGAGGAGCGTGGAGAGGGAGATGGCTCGTCGTCGGGCGACGACGGTAGCGACGACGATGATAGCGACGACGACGACGATGGCGACGAAGACAGCAACGACGGCGGCGGCGCGAGAGGGCCGTCGTCCTCGTCCTCGTCCGCCGCTCGCTCTGCTTCCGCCTGGCTGTTTGGGCGGGGTCGGTGGCGGGGTCGGTGGTGGCGGCGGTGGCCGCGCGGGCGGAGGCGCCGCGGCGCCGGAGGGGCGGCGGCAACGTCCGCAGCAGGAGCCGACGACGACGAGGAGGAGGAGGAGGGCGGCGGGCCCCGCCTCGGCCGCCGCCGCCGCCTCGCGCGCCTCGCGCGCCGCGAGGAGCGCCGCCTCGCGCGCCGCCGCGCCGCCTTCGAGACCGCGGCCGCCGACTGGCGCGCGCGCCAAGAGGCCGCCTCGCGCGTGCGCGCCGCCGCCGTTGCCCCCGACCGCCCGCCGTGCGCGTGCGCCGGGGCCGGCGCGCTCGTCGGCGACGCGCCTGCCCCGGCTGGGTCTGCCGACCCCCGCGACGCGGCGGCGGCGGCGTGGTTGGAGGGGGGATTTGGTGGCGGCGGCGGCGGCGGTGCTTCGGGGGCCTTGATGGCGCGCCCGCACCGCCACCTGCTCATGTCGACGGGGCAGGCCACGTCAGCGCCCGTGCGGGCGTCGCTGCTACCGGCGGAGGAGGGGCAGGGGGAGGGAGCAGCGGGCAACGGCGGCGGCGGCGGTGGCGGCAGCGGCGGCGGCGGCGGCGGCGGCACCACTGTCGCCGTGCACGCCGCGGCTCTGGCCGCCTTGCTGGACAGCCAGGACGCCGCGGCCGCGGCCGGGGAGGCCCGACGGCGCGCGCTCGCCGCGCGCGTCCGCGCCGCAGGCGGGCTGGCGGGCGACAGCGGCGCGCTGGCCGCGGCCGGTGAGGCGGCGGCGGCGGCGGCCGCCGGGCACATCGAGCGAGCCAGGCAGGAGGAACTGGCGGCGGAGGGGGTCGGGGCGGCGCGCGGCGGCGGCGGCGGCGGCGGCGGCGGCGACGACGGCCGCAGCCCCACGCTCCTGGGCAAGCTGCGCGACATCGCCGCGCTCTACCGCCCGTCCGCCTCTCCTCCTCCTCCCTCTGCCTCCAGAGGCGGCGTCGGCGGCGGGAGCGCGCTCGAGCAAGGGCGTCGGCGGTCGGGCGACACGAAGCAGCAGCACGAGCAGCGGCAGCGGCAACAGTCAGGCGGCCGCGGCGCCGACCTTCCCCCCCGGCGGCCCCCTCTCCCGCCGCCGCCGCCGCCTGCGCGCCTCGTGCTGTTCCCGTCGCTCGCCCCGCCCCACCCTCCCTCCGCCCTGTCGTTTGCCTTTGCCCCCCCGTCGTCGTCGTCGTGGTCGTCGTCTCCATCGTCCGCCGCCGCCGGCGCGGGCGGCGCGCTCGCGCTCGAGGCACGCGTCGCCGCCGTCGGCGCCGCGGGCGTGCGCCTCGGCGAGGCCCTGCACCTCCTCCGCCCGCTCGTCTACGTCCTCCTGCTGCGCAAGCACGGCCCGCGCTCCTGGCGCCCGTGGCTCGCGTCGCTGCTCGCCGAGCTGCTCTCCGGCCTGGCCACGCGCAAAGGCCACGGCCTGTGCGCCGAGGCCTGCGCGCAGGCCGCCCTCCGCGGCGCGGCCTGGCCCCCGCCCGGCAGCGCCCTGCGCTCGCTGGCGCTCCTGGCCGCTCTCGCGGCGCCCCGGTGGCGCCCGGCCGAGGCGGCCGAGCTGCTCGGACGCAGGCTGGCGCTCGGCAGATACCTACTAAGGGCGCCCGCCTACGGCCGCGCGACGCGCCCCGCGCTCGCCGCCTTGGCGCGCGGCCTGCGGTGGGTGCCCCTGGCGGCGCCGGCGTCGCGCTTCGCGCTCGAGCTGGTGGACGGGATGCAGGGGTACTACACCTACGTGGAAGGATGAGGGCTTGGTGCGTTGCTTTGTTTTTGGTTTCGACACTTGAGTTTTCCGGTGGCGCGTTTTTGTCGCGAAGACGCTCCTGCTTGCGTTCCGCGCGTCCGCGTCGCGCGGCGGACGCCGGCCAAACCGCCGAGCGAGCGAATTCGTGTCCCTCCCATTATTGATCGCCAATCCAGATGTCACAGCAGCAACACGATGCCTCCTCGCAAGCGCAAAGCAGCTTCTCTCCAGGCCGCGGAAAGAAGAGGGGGAGGAGGAGGAGGAGGGATGAACGCGTAGGCCCAGCGGGAGCAGCTGATCGCGCGCAACCGCGCGCGCCTGCTGGCCCTGGGCATCGGGGATGCGGTTCGGGAGCTCTCGGCGCTCCGGCCGCCGCCCGCAGCGTCGTCGCCCAAGCAACAGAAGCAGAGCAGCAAGGGCCGCGCGGTCGCCGCCGCGCCGCGCGAGCCGCCGCGCCGCTCCGAGCGCGTGCGCGGCGTCAAGGGGCCGCCCGTCGACAACGCGGCCGAGGAAGCCGAGCGCGGCCTGAGGCGGCGGCGCGGCGAGCAGGTTGAGGAGTCGGCCGCCGCCGCCGCGGCGCGCCGAGCGCGCTCGTCGGCCCTCCGCGCGATGTCCGAGCGGGAGCGCCTGGCGCAGCTCGACCTGGGCGGCCTGGTGGACGTGACCGAGGCCGAGGCCGTGTTTGTTGTGTGGTCGGGGTCCACGGGCAAGCACTACACCGTGCGCCTCGTGGACGCAGCGGCGGCGACGGCGGCGGCGACGGCAGCGGCGGCGGCGACGGCGGCGACGGCGCCGACAACGGGCGCGGCCGAGGCGCGCGGCAACAAGAAGGGCAAGAAGGGCGGCCAGGGCAAGGGCAGCGAGGAGGCGCGTCGCATGGCGGCTTCGTGCGAGTGCATGGACTTTCGCTGCCGCCGGCGCGACTGCAAGCACATCCTCCTCTGCGCGCGCGAGGTGGGGCTGCTCTCGGAGGCGGCAGGCGGCGCGGCGGCGGCGGCGGGCCGCGCGGGCGTGGTGCGCAAAGGCGAGGACTGGCGCGCAGCGCGGTCGAGAAGCTCGGGCGCGCCTCGGAGGCGGACGTCGAGGCCGTCAGGCGCGCAAGGACGCGGCGCGCGGGCGGCGCCAGAAGAAAGCGGCGGCGGGCGACGAGGACGAGGCCGGGGCGGCGGCGCTGTCGGGGGCGGCTGCCGACTTGGCCGCCGCTGCCGCTGGGCGCCTGCAGTGGCCAGGGGCGCGCTCCCGTTCATGTGAGGGGGATCCAACGAGCATTGTCTTTCTGTCTCCCGCGCGCGCGCACCAAAACGACAACGACAACATCGCCCGGCCGAGGAGAGACCCGAAAGCTGTTTTTCAGTGCCCCCTTCCGTTTGCGTGCACACGTCACCCCCGCCCTCCCGTGGACCCGCGCACTAGAGCCGCGCACGACAGACGCACATCGTTGTCGACGACCTGCAACCCTCCCCTCTGGCCATTGATTCGGTCGCCATCTTGCGCGCGCACACTTTCCCGACGACGACGGCGCGCACACTTTCCCGACGACCTGCGTGTCACAAGGGTCTCTCTCCTGCCGTCCGGCCACTCCCACTCAATCAGGGCGCACGCGCGCGCGGAGCCAAGATGCCCGGCCGGGTCGGGTTCATCCACTACCCGAGCGTGGAAAGCCTGGCCCCGCGCCAGGAGGAGGCGCAGGCGGCAGCAGCAAAAGGCCCGTTCGCGCCGCTGTCGGCGGCGGCGGCGGCGCCGCCGCCGTCGCCGGCGTCGGCGGCAAAGGCGTCGTCGGCCTACCCTCTGCTGCCGGCCAGGCTGGTGCTGCTCGTGGACGCCTCGGGGGGCGGGTGGCCGCCGCGCGCCAGCACCAGCAGCGGCGGGGGTGGCGTGTCGATCGCCGCGCACTACCCATCGCCGAGCGGGCTCTGGGCGGGGGCCTCGCCCTCGCCGCTGCCGCCGCTGCCCGCAGCGACGCTGCCGCCAGCAACGCTGCCGCCAGCCCCGGCCGCCGCCGCCGCCGCCGCCCGCGCCGAGACGGACAAGAAGGGGTGGCGCAGCCTGACCGAGTTTGCCCTGGCGGCCGAGGAGAGCAGCGTCGCCGCGGGCGGCGACGCGAGCGTCGAGCGCATGCTGCTGCAGCGCAGGACGAACGACGGCGGCCGCGGGGGGGCTGCTGGGGCCCGCGCGGCAGTGGCGCCGCCGCCCGTCCCCGCTGCTGCCGCTGCTTTTGCGGCGGCGGCCTCTGCGCCCGCCGCCGGCCCCGCCGCGCGCGCGCTCGCGTTTTCAAACTACCCCGCGCTCGAGGTGGCGGCCCTGGCGGCGGTGGCTCGGGTGATCGAGGCAACGCCACAGGCTCGAGGAGTGCGGGAGGGGGATCTGCCGGCGGAGGCACAGGAGGCCGCCGCCGAGCCTGCCGCCCGCGACCTTTCTTCTGCCCTCTGGGAGGAGGAGGAGGGCGAGGCGCCGCAGCGGCAGCAGCGGCAGCAGCAGCAGCAGCAGCAGCAGCAGCAGCAGCAGCAGCAGCGGCCGCAGCAGCAGCAGCCGATGGCGCGCGCCCGCTCCTGGGCCCTGGAGCTGCCCCAGCCGCCCGCCGGGGCCGCGCTCGTCGAGGCGCCGGCAGGAGAGAGGGGCGACAACGACGGACCGCCGGAAGTGGCGGCGGTGGAGGACCAAGCGGCAACAACGGCGGCGCCGCCGGCCGTCGTCGCCGCCGCGCCAAAGACGCCCTCGCACGCGACCGCCGCTTCCGCCGCCGCCGCCGCCGCCGCTCCCGCTCTCAAGGCGCGGCTGCGCGGCGGCTTTCGCGCGCTCTTTGGCGCCGGGGTCATCGCACCGGCTGTCGCGGCGGCGGCCGGGCGCGCTCCCACCCCAGGCGCTATCACGGCCGAGGCGGTGTCTTGGCGGGCGAAAGCGCCTGCGGCGCCAGTGGCCGCGTCCGCGCCAGCGCCGGCGCCACCCGCCGCCCCCGACAACCGCCGCCACGACGACGACGACGACGGCGGCATCAACGGCAACGTCGCCTGCCCCGCCGCGCCGCCGACGATGCTCTCGACGACCAGCGAGCTCGTTCCCGCCCCTCCCGCCCCCCGTCCATCCTCCTCCGTCTCCGCCGCCGCCGCCCAGGTCGAGGCCCAGGCGGCGCGCCTCGCCGCGCGCGGCCGCGCCCTCGCCGCCCGCGGGGACGCGCCCGGCGCCGAGGCGGCCGCACGCGAGGCGTGGCTGCTGCTGCGCTCGGCGCTCGGCCCGCGCCACGCGTCGGCGTGCCGCGCGGCGTGCGCGCTGGCCGCGTGCCTGGCCGCGAGCGGCAGGGCGGCCGAGGCGGCGGGGCTGTACGCGGAGGCGCTGGCGCACAGGCGGGGGGGCGGCGGCGAACCGGCGGCGGCGGCGTCGTCGTCGGCGGCGGCGGCAGCGGCGCCGGGCGGCGGCGGCGCCGCCCCCGCCGCCTTGCGGCCCGGCGCCTGCCTGGCCGCCCTTAATCTGGGCGTGTGCCTGCAGCGCATGGCGGCGGCGGCGGCGGACGAGCCCGGGCGGAGGCGGCTTCTGGAGCAGGCGCTCGCGGCGCACGGGCAAGCGCTCGACGGCAGGAGGCAGGCGGCGGCGGCGGCACAGGCGGCGGCGGCGGCGGCGGCGGCGGCGGCGGCGGCGGCGGCGGCGAGCGGGGGAGCCGCAAACGCCGCCGCCGCCGCCGCCGCCGTCTCTTCTGCCGCCGCCGCCTGTGCGGCCATTGCTGCCGCCGCCAAGAGCCACCGGCACGTGGCCCACTGCCTCGTGCGCATGGGGCGCGACCCCGAGGCCGAGCCGCACCTGCGCCGCGCCCTGTCCTCGGCGCGCGCGGTGGCGGGGGACGCGCTGATTGCCGGAGGAGACGATGACGAAAACGGGGCGACGGCGGCGGCGGGCCGAGGTGGCGGCGGCGGCAGCGGCGGCGGCGCGTCCGCCGACCCGGCCTCCTCTTTGCAGCAGCAGCAGCAGCAGCAGCCGCCGCTGCAGCTGCACCTTCCCCTCTCGCCCGCGGCGCGTCGGGCCCTCCTGGCGGCGGCGGTCGCGGCCGAGGAGCTCGCCGCGTGCCTCCAGCGCCAGGGGCGCGGGCCCGAGGCCGAGGCATTTTTGCGCGAGGGCGGCGATGTCCGCGGCGACGCCGCCTGGAGCAGCGAGGGCGGCGGCGGCGGCGGCGGCGGCGGCGCCGGCTCGGCGGAGGAGGGCGCGCTCGGGAGTCGCGGCAGCAGCGGCGCGGGAGAGTACGGCGAGGCCGCCCTCGCACGCTGCCTCGAGGCCGAGCGGCGCCAGGAGCGCGAGGAGGACGCGGCGGCGGTCCGGTCGCTCGAGCGAGAGCTGGCGGGGCGCTGAGAGGGGCGCGGCGCGCGGGTGGTGGTTTTTCCCCGTGCGGCGGCGGATGGGCGCGTGCGCCGTTTCTTTCCTCTTCCTATCCGTCCTCGCTCTCCCTTTCGCCATATTTTCAGAGCCCCGTCCCAATGCATAACTGGCCTCACATACACGCACGCACTATCAGTTACCGCGTCCACATCCTTTTCGCAAACATCCACGTTTGCGGAAACGACAACCTGCGCAAAGGTTTCCCCTTGCGGCTGAGAGTTTAGTTTTTTCTCGAAAACTTTGCTTCGCTCCGTCCCCCCCCCCCTCCTCTCCCCCCGACCCCCCGCACGCGCGCGGACGGGACACGACAGGCGCACCGAGCCCAATCGCTCGCGCGCGCCAGACACACATATTGCGCCGAAGCGAGGCCAAGTTGTTGTTTCGTTTTGCCCCCCTCTCTCTCCCCCACCTGACGCGGCCTGCCGCCGCTGCCGCCGCCGCCGCCCGGCCACCGCCCGCCCGCCGCCCGCCCACCCGGCGCGCCCGCTTCTCTCTTTTCCTCCCCCTCCTTAGACAACCCCTCTTCCCCCGCCGACATGGGCCTCTTTGGCGGGCGAGCCCCCGCGCCGGCCGGCTCCGCGCTGGCCTCGCTCCCGCCGCCCCCGCCGCCCCCCTCGACAGGCTCGGGCGGCAGCCGCAGCCCGCGCGCCCCGACGCCCGCCGCCGCCGCCGCCGACGCCGGCGGCGGAAGCAGCGCGGCGCTCCTGCGGCAGCCGAACGCCAGGCCGTCGTCCGCCGGCTCGGCCGAGCCCACGGGCCAGCGCCGGCGCATGCTGTTCATCGCGTGCGTGTGCATCCTGGGCAACGAGTTTTGCGAGCGCCTCGCCTACTACGGCATCCAGACAAACATGGGTGAGTATTTTTTGGTGTCTGGTTTGGTTTTTTTCTTTCTCCGCCTCGGCCGCGAGCGCTCTCGCGCGCTCTCGCCCGCAGCACGAACGAAAGGGGGGGGGGGATTTCGGGGCCGCCGCCGCCGCGCCCAGAACCCCCCCCTTCCGGCCTCTCCACCCGTTGAACCGCCGTCCATGTCTCTCCTGCGAAGGCGAACGCCTCCGCCCTTGCCCATTCTCTCATCATCCCCTTCTTGTCTTGCCTCACTAAACCAAAACACGCCCTCCCAAAAAAACACGCCCTCCGCTCCCCTCGCCCTCGCGCTGCAAAACCAACAAAACCAACCACCCACCAGGCCTCTACCTCAAGAAGGAGCTCGGCTACACCGCCGCCAGCGCCTCCCAGGCCCTCCAGATGTGGAAGTGCATCGTCTACCTGACGCCCCTCTTGGGCGCCTACCTCTCCGATTCCGTCATGGGCAAGTATTTAGTCATCGTGGTGTTTTCGATCATTTACTTCTTCGGGATGCTCGGGGTCACCCTCGTCAACTGGATTCCCGCGATCGCCCCGGTCAACGGCGGCCCCCCGCCCGGCGCCCCCACCATCCTGCTCTTTTGGCTCGCCATGTACCTCATGGGCTTGGGCGGGGGGGGCATCAAGCCGTGCGTCAGCTCTTTTGGCGCCGACCAGTTTGACGAGCGCAGCGCGCGGGAGCGCGAGTGGCGGGCGAGTTTTTTCAACTGGTTTTACATGAGCATCAACGTGGGCAGGTGCGTATTGCCGTCGTCGTTGATTGTTCGTGTTGTTTGTTTGGGGAATTTGTGGGGGTGTGGGGGTTGTGTTTTGGGCG
>Ga0209491_10003349_pt1 | contig 26586 bp, 25 predicted proteins | sample BON02_FD_187213 | JGI IMG/M metagenome (GOLD analysis project Ga0209491, IMG submission 187213) | Freshwater microbial communities from Lake Bonney liftoff mats and glacier meltwater in Antarctica - BON-02 (SPAdes) (version 2) | ecosystem: Environmental > Aquatic > Freshwater > Ice > Glacier...
TCTCCATTTTTGTCTGCAACATTCTGAACCGCCGTAATCTCAAAATGCTCTAGCAGTTTTAAAGGCAATATTTGCCCGATTAATACATCACTTATCACACTACAAAACTAACTACTCCCCGTAAATTCCATGTGAGCCGTTTTTTGTCGAACTCAAATTTATGGAATTCTAAAGGCTTTTGTTTATTCTAACTTTCGGATGCTAGTGATAGTAATTGTGTGTTCCTCTAAATGAATTCGTGTTAAAATATATTCAATTTTTGAATGGTGAAAGAATGAAGAAATTGAGGAAACAATTTCGCCATAGTGTAACGCTTCTTCTTCCGTAACAGGCAAATTGTATTTAAACTTTATCCTTGGCTCTTTGAAAACTTTAGCAATTCTATCTTCTCGTTTATCTTTTGCATATAAATTAAACTCTGGACGAAATTCAGACTTAGCTAATGGATAAAAAATATCCATTCCATCCATCCTGTCAATATCTATTTCCCCATCAAAGGCATGCAGATGGGTATAAAAGGTTTCAACCACCCCAAATCCTGCATCTGCCAAGTAAAATTCTGCGGTATTGAGTTTTTCTGCAACAGGATCCCAATAAAATTTAACAGAATCTAATTTAAGAACAACATACCTATTACTTCCTTCGTAATTTGCTGTGCTTGTATAAATACCCATGAGTTTAGCCTCAGATAAATCAATATTTTGCAATCGTTCTTTACCCCCTACATTTGAGACATCTACATACAAGCCAAACTTACTCCAATCTAAAAATTGAAAACAATGGGCAAGACTAATATCAAACAATGTAGAATCATCAAAAAAGACTCTTAATTCTATCTCGTTTTTATGCGTATGTAAGTGACAATGATGAATATTTCCATTCTGAAAGAAGTCGGTCACCCGGCTATCAACCTTATTCGTCTTAAACTTAATGTCTAAAGAATAGTAATCTTTATTCATACTCATGATTTTCTATCCATCACACTCCCTCCACTATCTTTATCTCCTCCTCACTCAGCCCATACAGGGCATACACCATGGCATCTATTTCTGCTTCTAGCCCAGTAGTGTCTGCTGCTGCATTCAGATTATTATGTTGTTTATTTTGGGTAAGGTGCACGCTAGTTATCTAGGCTGGATTCTACTGAGACTACTAGTAGCATTTTGGCACTTTTTAGTACTTTTTTTATGCGTACGGGTATGGTATCGCCTATCCTCAGACTACTGGCTTTATCCAGTTCAGTTTCGGGCTGTATAGTGACAGGGACATGTATTTTGCAAAGTATCGCTTCATCTAGTAAGGCATATATATTGCCGTTGCTTTTTTTATATACCACCACTTTATATGTTTCGCCTATCTCAAACTCGTCTTGGCGTATGGCCCACATACGCTCCTTTATATCTGCATGGTTATGCTTATGTACTAGCTCATCTATATGGTAACTGGTACAGAAATTAACATGCGTGTCAGTCAGCTGGTCAGCCATCGGATTTTTGTACACTACATCTACTATACTCGCTACTCTTAGCGATTTTCGTTCTTCTTTTTCAAAGTTTTTATGCAGATCTAGTTTTATCAGTATAGCACCATATTCCCACTTAAAATGGTATCCCACGTCTATCCATACATATCTCTCTTTTTTATTAGATACCATAGCAGTGTAGATGCTGTCTATCTGTAGTGCAGGCTTGGTAAAGGTCTGTACCTTTTTACTCCGTATATAGATGCCTGACTGCACTACTTGATTCACTATACCCGTGTACTCCTTATCTGTAAGGTACGGCAACACTGCTTGCCACATCTGCTTATCTGCATAGTCCCAAGCAAAATAGCTGTAAGGTACCTTGCACACATGTCCATCTGCCACTGCTCTTAGTCCCTTGTTATATTGTCCTATTATACGGTAGTTTATAGCTTGTTTTTCCTCATACGGACTGGTATTTACCCATTCCTCTTTTGGTTTTTTTTCTTTTATTTTTTTCTGAGTATCTAGTTTTTTAGCTAGGGCATGCATACTGTCAGACACTACTATACTACCGTATAGCATCATGCTAGCATCTGTATAGCTATCTATACGTACGGTGCACGTGTCATGCTCTCTGAGCTTATAGGTAGACTTATGTAGCAAATGTATATCTACTCCCTTATTGTATTGTTTTTTATTAATAATATAGCAGAGGTGCTTATTATCTAGCACGCAGTAGCGTCTGGCTATATCGTGGTGCGGCTTTACTATACATTCTACCTCTGTGCCTAGCAGTGTAGTTGGGTCTAGGTCTGGCCAGGCTTGCACTCTACGCTCCCTCAGATCTGCATCGTATTGCCGTAGCGTATGGTGGTACTCTGTCTGTATTTTGTATGTAATATATTTGGGATTTCGCTGCTCTGTCTCTAGGTTTATTACCTTTATGATATCGCCTGCTGCCACCTGTCTACGGTCATCTATAGAGAAGTTTCTACTCAGACTTAGTTTAGCCTGTATAGTGCCAAAACGCCAGCCAAAAGCATATCCCATATCCACGTGTACGTATTTATCATTGATATGGGTCACTATAGCCTCATAGTAGTGGTCTATATAGAGATTAGCCTCTTCTAGTTTGTGCACTTTTTTGAAAGATACATACTCGCCATCCTCACTCTCTTTTATAGCCCCAAAATACTTTTGACCTACGAGTAGCTTTCCTACCACCTGCCAGCTATTAGGATGTGAGTAGGTCCAGATAAATTCCTTGTATGGAGCAGTATATGTACTACTCTGCACAGATACCTCAAAACTATGCGGCCCCGCAGACTCTATCCTAAACAGGCTCTTATACACATTGGGAGTATGCACTACTTTGGCCTCATCTACTTCTTTTTTTGCAGGCTTTAGGATGGTCTTAAGCTTATTTAGCAGTTTATTCCCCATCACACTCCCTCCACTATCTTTATCTCCTCCTCACTCAGCCCATACAGGGCATACACCAAGGCATCTATCTCTGCTTCTAGCCCAGTAGTGTCTGCTGCTGCATCCTCTTTTTTGAGATTAAGGATTTGGGTGACTTTGGATTTTAACAATTCCTTTTCATGAGATGAAGTAGTAGCTATGGGTAATTTCTCCAAGTACTGTTTGATGAATCGCAAGTAACCTCCACTAATGGTAGATGTGAGATTTGAATAATAAAACAAGAGCAATTTAGAATTTAGCAAGGCTAATTCTACTTCTGCTATTCCTGGAATAATGTAAGCTGTATTTACACAATACGTGCCGCTGTAGTCAATTATAGCTTGGCACCTAAGAGATATATCTGGTAACATAACCTTTGGTTTTTCAAATTCATCATAATAGGCACAAGCACGTAATTCCCACCAATAATCGCCTTGATCTGATCTCTTTTTAGCTTGTTCTTTATACTTTAAGAGCCATTTTGTAATTGAAGGATACTCATTGGTTAATGAAACCCATGCTACGGTCTCGTTAGATTCCCCATATTTTATTTTGGTAGAACCGTTCTTAAAAAGCAATAAAAATTTCTTATAAATTGGACTCTCATAACGTTTTATATCTCTGCCACCCAAAAATGGTTTGATGACATGTGCACTTTTTGGATCATCTGCTATTAATTGTTTCTTTGTTTTTTCATCAATTACAAAAGCTTCATTAAGACCGGTTTTTATACCATAAAATATTTTGCCATCTACATATTCACCTAGAGAGACTCCTTTAGATTTTATCTTTTCCAGAAGAGTTTGTATCGCTGGTTTGGTAAGAGACCAACCAAGGTCCTGTAAACCATCCAAATTTACGGAGAATGATGTAGATGATATATGTTTTCCTAAGTCATTACCAAAATCAAGAGTTTCAATGTTAGCGGCTAGCACTTTATTACTAGATTCGTACTTGTGTGCGTGAACTATTGAAGGATAGGTAGTTGCTTCTTCAAATACGGGTAAATCGCCAAAGTCATAAATACCAATTAAATCTTGTGATTTGAGATATTGTCTGAGACTGCTTCCGTATCCAGCTCTCATCCATTTATTAGGTATGATATATATAAACTGAGCATCTTCTGACGCTATTTGAAATGCTCGTTCTACAAAGTATACATATAGATCTGCCGTGCCTTTGAAGGTTGTAAAATTGTTTTTTAGAAATGGTTTTATTTCTGTGAATTCTTCTTGTCTGATATACGGCGGATTCCCTATCACCACATCAAAGCCGACATACGCTCCATCATCGTCTAGCACCTCCGGAAACTCAAATCGCCACTCGAAGGCATTTTCGTAGATCTTGTTGTTCTTGATGTCTTCTATATCCGTCTGCAGTTGTTCTATTTTGCCATTGAGTGCTTTGCGGTCCCGTTTTTGGGCAGCGGTTAGCTTCACATCAAAGAGCTGATTATTGTTATACTTTTCAAAGAGTTGTGCTCCTAGTTTATTGAGCTGCTTTACTTTAGGGTCATTAGTGCTTATCTCACTACGGAAGTCACTCTTTATAGTATGGATGAGCTTCTCCATGGCTCGTTTCTCTTCCTTGTTCTCCGCATTACGATAGGTATGCACAGCCACTCGGTAGGCATCTATGCTATATTTACTCTTTTTTAGTGCTTTGCGTATATCTACATCCAGATCAAACCGACTGATGAGCGAGTTGCCACACTTTATGTTGATGTCTATATTGGGTAGCGTTTCGAGCACGTTTTCCGCTTTGTAGTAGGAGTTTTTCAGTAGCTCTATCCACAGTCGTAGGCGGCATATTTTTACAGAGTTGGGATTTATATCTACCCCAAAAAGGCAGTTTTCTATAATAGTCTGTTTCTCGTGAAAGAGCGTTTCTTGTATCCGTTGTTGCTCTTTATTACCATAGTGATACTCAAACAGATCTCCATCTTCGTCGGTTATTACGAGTTCGTCATTTTCTACCGTTACGTGGTAGTATTTTAGTCGTTTCCCCTCTCGGTCTAGCAGTATATCTAGTTCACTTTTTATGGCTATTATCTCATTGAGAGCAGATACTAAGAAGTGGCCACTACCCACAGCAGGGTCGCATATTTTGAGGCTGTTTACCAGCTCATTCGCTTCTTTTTTATCTTCTATTTTATCTTGTAGGTCTGCTATAGTCTCACATTTCCATCCTTTGGCTTCTTCAAATTTTTGGAGTACTGCTCTACGTATAGTCTCCTGGCACATATACATAGTGATGAAACCAGGCGTGAAGAAGGAACCGTCTTTGTATCCATTTATCTTCTCAAAGATGAGGCCGAGTACAGATGCATTGATGAGCTGCTTATTATCTTCCTGTATTTCGTCTTTTCCTTCACTAGCAAAATCATACGCATCTAAGAAAGCAAAGAGGTACTCGAGTGTGCTGAGTGCTCCTTTTCGTTTTTTGCCCTTTTCGTCTTTTAATACGGTAGCCGAGTAGAGTGGTATGGCTACATCGTCTGGCATTTCGCTTATAAATAGGCCGTTGTGCTCTATGTCTTGCGGCTCAAAAAGGCTAGAGTTAAGATATGGCACATGACCAAACTGCTCCTGTATTTCTGCTCTACGTTCCGGTTGTTTTTTAGCTAGTACTTGAAAGAAGAGAGCATCTAACCTATCAAAATCAGTAATAAGACCGTGCTGCATAAAGGTATATGCAGTATCTCCTTTGTGATAGGATACCAGCTGACCTTCTAGTAGTTTTAGGAATAGGATTCGATTGACCCACGTAATGACCAGTTCTAGTCCTACACCAAAGAGTTTTTGGTCTGTAGTAGTGCCGTAGCTGCTCAGGTTATCTATACGGCTCAATTTATCCCGTACATCTAGCTGTAGTATAGCACTCTCTAGCAGTGTACCTTTATTTCTTTCTTTTTCTGTAGCTCGTTGTATTAGTTTTTTACCGCCATCTTTTACCTCTGCTAGCCCTATGATGTGAAGCAGTTCAGAGTAGAATTTCTTGTCTAGACTATTGCTATCATTGGCAAAGGGAAGTTTCAGTAGATGCTCCGGACTCAGTAGTTTGTAGAGTGCTATGAGTTTACGGTCGTCCTTTTTATCTGCATTACGCAGTATTGTATCATAATCGGCAAAACTAAAGTAGGTATATGTGAGACTGGCTGCTGCTAGAGCAGGAGCTGCTATTTCCTTATAAAAGAAGTCCGTTTTAATACCTGATAGCGTGCCTGCCTGAAAGTCTGTGAATTGTTTTACGAGTTTTTTATCTTGAGCAAATTGACTATCAAACTCTTGAGCATCAAAAATGTACCATTCATTTACATTAGTCACTACAAGGTGTTTTACTTCTAGGTTTTTACCTGCTATACGTTCTTTTAGGTAGTAGTAGAGTAGCTCTTGGGTAGCTTTGGTGTTGATGTTTTTGCCGCTTATCATCTCACTCTTGTTGGTAGGGGATTTGGCTTCTATGAGCACACCTACAGAGTCATCATTCTTAGGTCCGTTGTGTATTACGAGGTCACTTCTTCCTTTGGTATTGATATAGTGTGCAGAGTCGTAGTAGGTCTTTTTGAGAAACTCAGCTACTAGGTTCTTATGATATTCTTCACTTTCACCGTCTTTGCAGTTATCCAGCAGTTGTATGAGATTAGTCTTGAAGTCTTCTATCGTATCACGGTGTGGCTTTACCTTGAGATATGCTTTATTTAGGGCTTTTTTGGGATTTAGTTTTATATGGCTCATAGGTATAGGATGTCAAAGTCCAAAGCAAAGCATTTTATTCGAGAAAAGGAAAATCAATTTAGATATAATTGAGTGACCTATTGATTTCTCCATGCATATCTAATAGCTGAAATGAAACGGTTTTAGATTTTTGTCTATTGATCAAGAAATAATAGATCCTCGTTTTAATGTAGGTATCTCTTTTTTTTCTTAAAACGACAGCATTCAGTTGCTTTCAAGTAACCAATTATCTTATAGGAAGTTTAGAATCCAGATTAGATTAAGGATTACAACGACTATAATATAGAGGACGTGATTTTCCTTTATATTTTCCCAAATGTCTTTCTTAAAAACAAATAGGACAAAACATATAAATGCAAGTAATAAAATTCCTAAATTTTCAAAAACATCCATCTCCCTACAACTGCCCTATGACATCTAGCGGTCCACCGCAGTATACGCCGTGGCAGCTTTTACACGCTTGTATGCTGGCATCGTAGTAGTATTGCTGGCTATCTCTTCTTTCTATTCCTTTTAGTGCGTCGGTGTACAGAGGAACCATTCCTTTAAAAGCAGCTTCATCGTGCTCTCCACGAGTCGCCGTTTGCGTAGCTAGGTCATAGAAACTTTGAGGTACATTCTCTATTGTATCTCCAGCGGCTAGAGTAGCTTTTGCAGATTTACTCCAGATTACCATTTCACGCATCATAGCACTCAGCTCAGAGGCTTCGTACATATCTGCTTTTTCTGAGGAGCTATTTTGACTACAGGCAAAAATAGATAGAGCTATTATTGCGAATACTATGTATTTCATTAGATTTTGGCTTTGTTTTTTAAAGTTTGAACAACGGAGTTGTTTTATTTGGAATTTAAATAACGCAGGTACTCAAATTGGATTTTGTTATTTTTTAAGTTGGTGCTTAGCGTAGCTTATTTCATCACCACACCCTCTGCCATAAAGGTAAGTTTTACCTCAGGCTCAGTGATAGCGGCTATTTCCTCCTCGGTAGCGTCGGCATCTTTGGCGTACTCTATTCTGTCTTTTACAGATATAGAATCTAGATAGGCCCATCCTTTGATCACAGCATCGTGGTCTGCACTGTTTTTAGGTACGAAAAATCCATAATCTTTAAATTTGACAAACATCTCTTTGCCAGCTACATTCATATTCATCCAGCATCCTTTTGCTTTGCATGCTGTAGCTACATTGCCTGCTAAAGTGGCGTACACAGAATCCTTTCCTGCTAGTTGCTCCATTAGTTGCTCGCCTGTGATGGCTTCTGATACGTCCCATTCTGTATTGCCATAGTTGCCAGCTACAGTAGCTGACTCAGTTGAATCATCGGTAGCTTTAGTTCCGCAGCTTGCAAATAGGCCAGCTGCTAGTGTAAGAATGATTAATTTTTTCATTTTGTTGTTGTTTTATATTGGTTCAAATTTAATTGTTCTGTGCAGAAAGTGTATTCTGATTCTTGATTACTCGCTACTATGATCAGTTGCTCGGTGCAGTGTTTTGCTATCATCTCTAGGTACCACTTGGTATTACTAGCATCAAAGTTAGTACATGGCTCATCGAGCAGTAGGGCAGGAGCTTCGGTAAAAAGGGCTAGTGCTAGTTTTACCTTATTTTTTAATCCAGAAGATAATTCGGAGTATCGCTTACTTAAAAAAGCAGTTAAGTTGGACTGATGCCATTGCTCCTTCAGAGGCACTTTAGGTGTTTTAAACTGAAAGTGAAGTTCAAATAATTCTCTGACAGTAAAATCGTCAAGCAGATACATTTCCGGACTACAGAAACTAAATATTTCGTTAGTAGGTTTTGATGGGGAGTAGATTACTTCTCCTTTTGTAGCAGATATAGCTCCCCCTATTATTTTGAGAAGAGTAGTTTTTCCAGAAGAGTTAGCTCCTAAAATAGCGTACTTCTTGTTTCCTTCGAATGTGAATGAAAAATTTTTGAAAAGCACCTCTTTTACGTATCTCTTTGCGATATCAGTGCAGGTGATGCTTAGCATTATCTGGATCCGTATCCTTTCATAACGCCACGGTCAGAACTTCGAATAAAGGTTATTATTTCGTCACGCTCTTGTGTTGCAGGCATTTCAGTTTCTATATTTATAAGGGCTTTGGCATTATTCATACCACGCAGATATAGCTTTCTGTATATTTCTTGTATCTCACCTATTTTCTCTGCCGTAAAACCACGTCTACGTAGGCCTATACTATTTACTCCTTCGTAACTCAAGGGTTCACGGGCAGCTTTGGTGTATGGTGGCACATCTTTTCTTACTAAGCTACCTCCACTTATCATCACATGAGGACCTATATTTACAAACTGATGCACAGCTACTAGTCCACTTAGAATGGCATAATCGTGTATTATAACTTCACCTGCTATCTGAGTTCCATTACCTATGATCACGTGATCTCCTAAGATAGTATCATGTGCTATGTGGCAGTATGCCATTAGTAGGCAGTTCTTACCTACTACTGTTTTTCCTTTTGCTACGGTACCTCTGTTTATTGTGACGCACTCTCTAATTGTCGTATTGTCACCGATTTCGGTAGTCGTATCTTCTCCATTAAACTTAAGGTCCTGAGGAATAGCAGAAATTACAGCACCTGGGAAGATTTTACAATTTTTACCTATACGAGCACCTTCCATTATAGTCACGTTAGAGCCTATCCAAGTGCCCTCACCTATTTCTACATTCTTGTGAATGGTCACAAATGGTTCTATAACAACTGTGTCAGCTATTTTAGCTCCAGGGTTTACGTATGCTAATGGTTGAATCATATTATTTATTTTCTACTATTTGGGCCATCATATTTGCTTCGCATACGAGTCTGTTACCTACGTATGCTTCTCCTTTCATCATACAGAGTCCTCTTCTTATTGGACCTGTGAGTGCCATTCGAATCACTAACGTATCGCCAGGTACTACCTTGTCTTTGAATTTGGCATTTTCTATTTTTACAAAATAGGTACTCCATTTGCTTGGATCTTCCTTATCTGCTAGCACCAATACTCCGCCTGCTTGTGCCATTGCTTCTAATTGCAATACACCGGGCATTAGTGGTTCTCCAGGAAAGTGACCTTGAAAGAAATATTGATCTCCCGTTATATTTTTTACAGCTATAACTTCTTCTTCATTAAGCTTCACTACCTTATCTACCAATAAAAATGGGTGCCTATGGGGAAGTATTTCTCCGATTTGCTGATGATTATATAGCGGAACTACGTTAGGATCATATAGTGGGACATTATTGTCTAGTTTGCTTGCTTTTTTGGAAGCGATATAAGCTTTTTTTATTCGCTTCGCAAATTCTACATTAGCGGCATGGCCTGGTCTAGCTGCAAGTATCTGTGCTTTTAGTGGTACACCTGCTAATGCTAGGTCTCCCACCATATCGAGTAGTTTATGACGTGCAGGCTCATTCTGAAAACGTAATTCTACATTATTTAAAATGCCTTCTTTTTTTACTTCAATCTTATCTCTGTTGAATAGTTTAGCAAGACTTGCCATCTCACTTTCTTCTACTACTCTGTCTACTATTACTATAGCATTATTCAGGTCGCCACCTTTTATAAGGTTGTGCTCTACAAGAGCTTCTAGCTCGTGCAGAAAACAAAATGTTCTACAGCTAGATATTTCATCTTTAAATTCTGAAAGATTGACAATAGATGCGTGCTGACTGCCCAGTACCGGAGAGTTATAGTCTACCATTACAGTGAGTCTATATTCATCTGCTGGCAGAGCCATCATTTCTACACCTTTACCGTCAGCATAGTTTATTCTAGCAGGAATCTCAAAGTACTCTCTTTCTTTCTTTTGAGTTTGAATACCTATTTCCAGTAGTTTGTCTATGAAAGGCTTACTACTACCATCCATTATGGGGGTCTCTACTGCATCTAGTTTTATGAGACAATTGTCTATTTCTAGTCCAGCCAAAGCTGCAAGTACATGCTCTACGGTGCTCACTCGAGCTCCATTTTCTTCTAAAGTAGTACCTCTACTGGTATCTACTACTAAATCACAGTCTGCTTTTATTGTGGGCTGTCCATCTAGGTCTACTCGCTGAAAAACGTATCCGTGGTTTTCCGGTGCTGGCTCAAATGTGAGTGTTACCTTATTACCTGTATGTAGTCCTACTCCAGAAATAGTGGTTGCGGCTTTAATGGTGGTTTGAAATACTTCCATTTTCTATTAGCTATCTTTTTTGACTTGATTTTCTAAATCTCTTACGCGTTGTTCTAACTTGGGCAAGTTACGCCACATTACCCTGCTTTTCATCTCATCTTTGAATGGGAGATGAGGAGAGCCAGTAAATATTCCTCCTGGCTCTTTAATATCTTTGTTTATTCCTCCTTGGCCGCCAAGTGTAGTCTTGTCTGCCACTACTACGTGACCTACTACACCGCTTTGCCCAGCAAATACACAATTATCGCCTATTTTGGCACTGCCAGCTATACATACACCACCTGCTACTATACAGTTTTGGCCTAGCTCTACGCCGTGTGCTATTTGCACTAGGTTATCTAGTTTGCAGCCATCGCCTATTATGGTACTTCCCATATTAGCTCGGTCTATACTCGTGTTACTTCCTATCTCTACCTTATTGCCTATCACTACATTACCTATCTGTGGTATTTTGATGTATGTGCCATCTGGCAAAGGAGCATGACCAAACCCATCAGAACCTATAGCTGTACCCGAATGAATAATGCAGTCACTACCTATTACAGAATCGTAATAAACGGACACGTTAGAATGTAATAGGGTGTTATTTCCTATCGTAGAATTTTCATAAATGCAAGTATTGGCTAATACTTTTGAGTTATCACCTAGTTGCACATTATGGCCTATGTAGGCATTTGAACCAATGTGACAGTTTTCTCCAATGATAGCATTTGGCTCTATTACGGCAGTGGGATGTATTCCTGTTTGGTAAGGGCTCTTATAATCGAAGTATTGAATTAATATGGTGCAGAAAGCTACGTACGGATGCGAACATCGTATTACGGTGAGGCCGCTTGGTATATCGGTGAAAGTGTCGTCTAAGAGTACTATGCCTGCGGTGGTAGTCTTTAGATGATGAGAGTACTTTTTGTTAGATAGGAAACATAAACTCTCGTTCGCTGCATCTTCTATTTTAGAAACAGTACGAATGATTTGGTCTAGATTACCCTCTACAGTACCGTTAACTATCTCTGCTATTTTAGCTGCTGTAAGTCTCAATAGATGGCAAATTTAACCTAATTAAGAGAGGTAATAAAATATTTAATTGTGGGCTTATTGTCCGCCGATAGATTATAGATCTCAGAAGCCTCTGATAGTTCTTTGAGTGAACCATCCTTCATGCCTATTTTTAGCGTATCTCCGTCTGTGTTGTAGGTATTATTGCTCAGTTTGCCAGCTACTATAAAGTAATCTGCTTCCTCTGGCGGAATGCCTAACTGGGAGCAAACCTCTTGCTTTTTAGCAGCAATTTCGTTCTCTGTATAGGGTGTTTCTGCAATCTCGATTTTCAGTAGATTACGTTGTATTAGCTTTTGACAAAGTATAGCAAGTGTTGTGTCTTTTTCATTTTGCCATACTTTAATGGCACTTATAATTTCACTATCATCTAGGTTGCAAAAGTTCTCTAATATCTCAGGGTTTTGTAAGTCTTTATTGGTAAACCTATTGTCTAGGAAAAAGTGTAAATATGGGCTAGCGAATAGTGTTTCGCCACGTTCTATTAGTTCTTTAGCTCTGCGTAAGATATTGAGAAGCATACTGTCTGCGGCTATAGAGGTTTTGTGCAAATAGACTTGCCAATACATAAATCTGCGAGCCATCAGAAACTTCTCTACTGAGAATATCCCTTTTTGATCTACTATGAGCTCGTCTTCTTTTACATTGAGCATTTGTATAATTCGCTCTATCCCTACAGTTCCCTCAGATACACCCGTATAGAAGCTATCTCTACGTAAGTAGTCTAATCTATCCATATCTAGCTGGCTACTAACCAGCTGGTGTAAAAATTTGCGAGAATATTTATTTTCAAATATCCCAATAGCCAAATCCAGAGCACCGTTCATTTTTATATTGATTTGGTGCATGAGCACACTAGAGATATGCTCATGATGCACGTCTGTGAGTATACTCTGTTCTAAACTATGAGAGAAAGGACCGTGCCCTATGTCATGAAGTAGTATAGCTAAAAGCACACCAATCTCTTCCTCTTCAGAGATTTTAACATCCTTAGAACGAAGGCTCTTTACTGCTATATACATAAGGTGCATAGCACCTATGACATGCTGAAAACGGGTGTGCTGTGCCCCAGGGTAAACCAAATGAGTAAGCCCTAGTTGCTTGATTCTGCGGAGTCTCTGAAACTCTGGCAGCTGTATACAGTCAAATACGATATCATGATGAATGGTTATAAATCCATAGATAGGGTCGTTTATTATTTTCTTTTTATTCAAATGGTGAAATAAAATATTGTTTTAAGAGTTGAATTATTACTTGCTTTGTACGCTGAATTAGATTCAAATAATTTGTGGATGCAAAGGTTACCTAAATAAATTTAAAATATAACCGATTAATATATGAGCAAAATCAAGATACTGTGGGCTGATGACGAGATAGATCATCTAAAAGCTCATATCATGTTTTTAGAAGAAAAAGGATATGAGATTACCACTGTAAATAATGGTTTAGACGCATCGGAGAAAGTGAAGGAAATTCATTTTGACCTCGTTTTTTTAGATGAAAATATGCCTGGATTGTCCGGCATAGAAACGCTTAAAATAATAAAGGAAGAAGATGGTAATATCCCCGTGGTAATGATAACCAAGAGCGAGGAAGATCACATAATGGAAGATGCGATAGGATCTAAAATTGCTGACTATCTAATAAAACCAGTAAACCCAAGACAGATACTGAGTACCATTAAAAAACTACTAGATAATAAACGACTAGAAACCGAAAGTGTAACTCAGCGTTATCAGCAAGATTTTAGAAACATCGGGATGGCTTTTATGGACTATATGGACTGGGCCAAATGGAAAGAAATGTACAAGAAGCTTGTGTATTGGGAAACTGAAATGGCGAGCAGCGAGGAAACTGGTATGGAGGAGATACTGAAGACCCAAAAACAAGATGGGAATAGGGAGTTCAGTAAGTATATAAACAAGAACTACATCAGTTTTGTACATCAAAGCAATCCTGACAATGAGGAAAGCCCAATGATGTCTCACAACTTGATGAGTAGAGGGATTTTGCCACATAAGAAAAAGGGAGAACCCTTTTTTCTATTGTTGTTGGATAACCTAAGGTTTGATCAATGGAGAGTAATACAAAAAGAGATAAGTAAGTACTATCGTACGACTAGTGAAGACATGTATATGAGTATTTTGCCTACTACCACTCAGTATGCTAGAAACGCTATATTCAGTGGCCTAATGCCCGTGGATATAGAAAGAAAATTTGGTGATAAGTGGAGTAATGATGAAGACGAAGGAGGGAAAAACTTGCACGAGTCTTTCTTTTTGAATGATCAATTCAAAAGATTAAAAACGGGCTATGAGTCTAAGTACATCAAGGTAACCAATCTTAATAATGCTAAGCAAATGGTAGAGCAACTGCCTAATTTGCTAAATGAAGAGTTTGTGACTATAGTCTATAATTTTATAGATACGCTTTCTCATGCTCGTACAGATTCTAAAATAGTGAGAGAGCTTGCTGAAGACGAGGCGGCATACAGAGCATTGACCCTTAGCTGGTTTGAGCACTCTCCATTGCTAGAGACCATTAAGTTTTTGAGCAGTAAGAAGATTAAAATAGTGATAACTACAGACCACGGTTCTGTGAAGGTAGATAGAACGGTGAAGATAGTAGGCGATAAAGACACTACTACCAATCTGAGGTATAAAACGGGTAAGCGAATGACCTACGAGGCAAAGCAAGTCTTTGAAGTAGTAGATCCTAAAACCGCACTTTTGCCTACTCAGCATATGTCTAGTAGATATGTTTTTGCTAAAGAAAACGACTTTTTTGTTTATCCCAATAATTTGAATCATTATGCTAAGTATTATAAAGATACTTTTCAGCATGGAGGGATAAGTATGGAGGAAATGATGGTGCCGATAATAGCCCTTGAACCTAAATAATAAGCGTGACTTTCGAAATTTGTGACATAGAAAATGATCACACACGTATGATGGAGTACGTTGTCACTCAGCAAAAGCATATCTATCTGTTGCACGGTAATTTGGGTGCAGGTAAAACTACCTGGGTAAAATATATGGTGAGCCATTTAGGTGGAGATGCCTACCAAGTGGATAGCCCCACCTTTAGCCTAGTGAATACGTATGAGGTAAGTGGATCGCAGATTCATCACTTCGACTTATATAGACTAGAGTCGTTAGAAGAAATAGAAGATATTGGTTTTATGGAATATATAGATTCAGGTAATCTCTGCATTGTAGAATGGCCAGAAAAAATTGCAGAGTTCTTGCCCATAGAAGACATTCTCACACTTAATATTTCACTACATTTGGAAAAATGCAGAAAGTATTCCTTCTCATAATACTATGCAGTGGCCATCTAGGCTTTGCTCAGGAGTACGAGTATCGTATTGCGAAGCAGTGCGATAAGGTAGACTCTATACAAGAGCAAGTATATGCCTACGAGAAAATTGGTATTAAAGCTACTGGAACAGCAGGTTTTGATAGTGCAACCCAATGGCTCATACACAGGTATACCGCATTAGGCTACAGTCCTATAGTGGATACTTTTACTACAGGAGCAGCAATTTCGTATAACGTAATAGTAGAGAAACCTGGATCTGTACCTAATAAATGGATTATTATAGGTGCACATTTTGACTCTGTAGATGAAGGCCCAGGAGCTAACGATAATGGGAGTGGAGTAATAGCTACATTAGAAATAGCCCGACTTATAAAAGATATAGATATAAAAATAGGGGTACGCATTATCAATTTTGGTGCAGAAGAGAATGGTTTGTTAGGAAGCAGACACTATGTTGCAAATACATTAGCAGATCAAACCGAGGAGGAAGTACAACTAATGTTCAATCTAGATCAAATAGGGGGAGCTATTACTTCTAATAATACTACTATAGTATGCGAGAGAGATGAAGATGATTCCCCTATTAACAATAATGAAATGTCGTATCGTAAGAACGATACTCTAGCTAGGCTAGTCTATTTATATACTACCATATCGCCTATTCTAGGAAAAGCAGAAAGGTCGGACTACGTACCTTTTGAAGATGTAGGTCTTGTGGTAATAGGACTATATCAAAACACTCCCAATTCACACTATCATAATGCAACTGATATTACTGCCAATATTGATATTCCTGCACTAAAAGAAGTGATAAAAGGAGCTGTTGCAGCTACATTATACTTTAGCAGAATACAAACTGTAGTAGGAGTAGAGAAGATAAATCGTAATCAATTCAATTTGCTGCCAGTACCAGCAGCATCCTATTTTAGTATCTCAATCCCAAAAGCAGAACAAGTAGAAGTTTCTCTTATTAATTCATACGGAATAGAAGTGTTAGTACAGCAAACAAAAGGCATGGAGCATATCTCCGTAGCTCATTTAGCAAGTGGTGTGTACACTGTTAAGATTTACAGTGAAGCAAATTCGACTTATACACTTTCCAAACTTATTATTGCACGGTAAGTTTAGTAATAGATGAAATACACATGTTGGGGAGCTGCCAAGCAAGTAACAGGCAGCATGCACTTATTAGAGTTAGAAAACGGATATACCATATTAGTAGATTGTGGGATAGATTATGAGGATAAATCAAATAAAGAAATTAACGCAAATTTTGCGTTCGATGCGAAAGATATAGATGTTCTACTTCTTACACATGCTCACATAGATCATAGTGGCAATATTCCTAATCTAGTAAAACAAGGTTTTAGAGGTGAGATAATTTGCACAGAGCCTACTGCTTACTTGCTAGAAAAACTTTGGATAGATTCTGTAAACATTCAGAATAATAATAGCAAACGTAAAAAGAGCGTAAGGCTATATGGTTTTGGAGAAGTGAAAAAAGCCAATGAGCAGATTTTAACGTATGACTATTACAGAAAATTTGAGTTGAATGATGCTGTTTCTTTTACCTTTTATGAGGCAGGTCACATCATAGGAGCTGCTAGTATACGATTAGAGATAAAAGAAGGTGGAATTGTTAAGACTATTGGTTTTACCGGTGACTTAGGAAATCCAGGAGCAAAGCTCATAGTAGATGCTATGCCAATGCCAGGTCTAGATGTGCTAGTATCAGAAACCACCTATGGCAATAGAAAACACAAAGAAACTCGCTCTGCAGAAGAGGTGCTCATAGAGCAAGTGACCAATACCTGTATAAATCAAGAAGGCAGATTGATAATACCCGCTTTTAGTGTGGGAAGAACACAGTCGGTCCTTTTTACGCTCAAAAAACTATTTACCGAAGGCAAATTGCCTCCAGTACGAGTATTTGCTGATAGTCCACTGGCACTAGCTAGCTCCAACATTCATAATAAGTTCGTTCGTTTTCTGAACGAAGAAGCACAACAACACCATAGAGAGGAAGCTGGAAGTCTGTTCGATTTTAAAAGCCTACATTTGGTAGAAGATGAGGAAGATGTGGAGGAGATGGAACTATACCGAGAATCTTGCATTATAGTAAGTAGTGCGGGAATGCTAGAAGGGGGTAGAATACAGCATCACATCAGTGATCATATTCAGAATCCACTGTGTACAGTGCTCATAGCAGGTTTTTGCTCGCCAGGAACACTAGGAGCTCAGTTGCTAGAAGGTAAAAGTTCTATACGCATCAAAGGGAATGATAAATATGTATTTGCCAAAGTGCTACAGACAGATGTGTTCAGTGCACATCCAGATATAGTAGGTCTTACAGACTATTTTGAGAAATCAGATAGTAATCATTTACAAAAGATATTCTTTGTACACGGCGAAGAAGAAGCTATGTATGACCTTAGAGACACGCTAAACGACTCATTGCAGCCCAAGGTCATTATACCGGGAAGAGGAGAAGAGTGGGTGTTGTAAGGCTTTAGATTGTATTATGACATTTTGAATCAATCCAATAATTAAAAAAAAACTATAAAAGCATGGAAACTGGGTGCATTTGGAGATAACATAATTTTGGTTTCTAGATATGATAATCAGAGTAATTTATTTTCAGCTGTATAAAATATAACCTTGGATTAATCAGTAGTATTACACTAAGATTATTTTTATTTGTAGATAAGAATGAAGCAAACTAGACTTCCACATTGTCTATTGGCACTTATAATGTCCTTGTTTCTCCTGGACTCTTGTAAGGAAAAGCCTTCTTTCGTCTCAGATGACGAAATACTTCGTACATATCTCAACTTGCCATCGGAAGTAGCTAACTATGCTTCTCCTTGGTTGCCTTCATTTTTTAACAATCAATTTGTCACCATACAGAACAATACACCGGCAACCAACCCCACTACTAACTGGGGAGCAACATTAGGTCGAGTATTGTTTTATGACAATCAGTTATCAAAAAACAATACGATATCGTGTGCATCTTGCCACCAGCAAGCACACGGGTTTACAGATACATCTAGATTAAGTATTGGCTTTATGGGAGGTGCTACGCATCGTCATTCTATGGCGTTAGCTAATGCCGTGTACTACACCAATGGTCGCTTTTTTTGGGATGAGCGAGCGGCCACACTAGAAGAGCAAGTACTACAACCTTTACAAGATTCCATAGAAATGGGGATGACCTTGCCAGAGGTCATCCAACGAATTAGTGCTACGGCGTACTATCCTATTTTGTTTGATTATGCTTTTGGCAGTAAAGAGATTTCCGATGAACGAGTAGCTAAAGCTTTAGCTCAATTTGTACGCTCCATGGTTTCTTACGATTCAAAGTATGACCAAGGTAGGGGCCTTGTAGCAAATGGAACTATAGACTTTCCTAATTTTAACGAACAAGAGAACATAGGCAAAAGAATATTTATGAGCCACCCAATAGTTAATTGTTCTGGGTGTCATATTACAGATGCATTTATAGGAGATAATGCACGTAACAACGGACTGTCAGAATTTAATACAGATGAGGGTACTTATATCCATACCCAGAATGAATTGGACAAAGGGAAGTTTAAAACGCCATCGCTTAAGAATATAGCTGTAAGAGGAAGATTTATGCATGATGGAAGTATGACCTCACTGGACCAAGTAATAGAGCATTATAATAGAGGAATACAACCAAATCCAAATTTAGATCCTCATCTTATAAATAATGCTACTAAAACTCCCGTTAAAATGGGTCTTACTGAATTAGAGAAAACGCAGTTAAAAGCCTTCCTAGAAACATTAACAGACCACACGTTAGTTACAGATAAAAAATTTAGTAATCCTTACAAATAGGAACTAGAACTCACGCGGTCATCCTAAACTAAGGGACTTACAATAGCTAAAACTTCAATAGCCCCTTCTTAAATGATTTCCAATAATTTATAGTACAGCTTAAATGCTTATCTAGCCCTATTTCTAATCATACACAGCTAATTCCTAATAATTATATAAAGGAATAGTTAAGGCTGTAATTTATTCCTTGGACGTTTCCTTATTGTTATCGGGATTATTCCGAACTGTGTTAAACTCCACAACAAGTTTCTCTGCTATCTCTGGATTCTTTTTAAGGCTTTCGAAGTACTCACGAGACTTCACTTTCTTGACGTGTTTTTCTATTCTTCTAGCAGTGTCTATTGGTATGTCGTCTATTACAAAGAAAGGAGACCAGTCGGTTGCACCAGATTTATAACCTTTTGGAAAATGATTCTTTTGATGCTGCTCAAGTTGCATCTCATAGTCTAAACTACTTCCTACATAGAAGTTGTCAATGGAGCGAGAATAGATAACGTAAAATGTTGCCATATATATATATAAATAATTTATTAAAAACCTCCACAAATATCTATCAGGAGGACAAACACAATAGTCTTGCATAAAAAAGCCCCAACTGGACTAGTTGAGGCTTTGATTTGTACTCGGGACGGGACTACAACCTACTATTTTCTCTTCAGCCTATTTCGGCTTATTTCGTCATAAAATACTATAAATGAGTGATTTATAAGCTTTTTGGTTAAGGTGTAAAAAGAAGCAAAATGAACGAAAATGAACGAAAATGAGCCTATGTTTGGAAGATGTTTGCCAAGAAATAGCCTTTCTTTTTTAGTCAAAGATACCTTTATTTGCAATAGTTTACAAACAATGTCTACGGTTAAGTTTCGACTAAAAAGTGCCTCAAAAAGGCAAAATACCATCTATATTTACCTTTCTATGGGTAGAGGACACCTGTTTGAGGTAAGAACAGGCTTCACTATTTTGCCCCAAGATTGGCAACTCAAAAATGGCCTTCCCAAGCAAAATACCGCCGAAAATAAAGTCCTGTATTCCGATTTGAAAAATTTGGATTCTTACGTGACCGATGCCATAAACCGAGCACAATCCAAGGGAGAATTGATAGATAAATTTTGGTTGGAGCAAAAAGTGTTTGACTGCTTTAACAGAGTGCTTAAAACCGACCAAGAAATACTCGTAAACCATATTCAGTACATTATAGATAATGCACATACGCGCTTAGTAAGAGGTAGAAACACGGTAGGTCTATCTGAAAGCCGTGTCAAGGGTTACAAAACCTTTTTGAGTATCGTAAAACAGTATCAATTGCATATCAAACGAACCATTCGCTTAACGGAGATAAGTAACCTCTTTGTAGAGGACTTTACCCGTTGGCTGCTCAATACCCACAAATGCGCTATGAGCTACGCAGGTAAGCAAATAGATAACCTAAAAACAGTGTGCACCGATGCCAAACGATTAGAAATACCGGTGCATCCCTTTGCTAGAGACATACAAAGTTTTACGGAGGCCAATGAAGACCGGCACATCATAACGCTATCCTTCGAGGAGCAGCGGCTTATACGTGAAGCAAAAATGCCCAATAATTCCCTAGAAAATGCCCGAAAATGGCTATTGATAGGATGCGAACTGGGGCAGAGGGGAGAAGATTTTCTGAATGTGACCGCTAATCGTTTTAGGCAAACCAACGGATTGTTTACGGTAGATGTATTGCAAAAAAAGACCAAAAAGGAGGTTACCATAGCCGTTATGAAACCTGAAATCATCGCTATTTTAGAAACGGCCATGCCGCACCAAATTTCCTTGCAAAAATTCAATATATACATTAAACAAGTGTGCAAAATAGCCGGACTGGATGAATTAACCCAGGGGTATAAGGCAATGGTGAGTGCAGATAAAAAACGCAGAAAAGTCTTTGGTAAATACCCTAAGTGGGAGCTCATAACCTCTCACTCGTGCCGGCGTTCATTTGCGACGAATTACTATAAAAAGATAGCAACGCCCATATTGATGGGCATTACGGGCCATAGCCGCGAAGGCACGTTTTTAAAGTACATCAATAAGCACATAGACAAGGATGATAACGCCACGCTGTTTGCCTTGCAGTATCAAAAAATGATGAAGGGGTGAATCAAGTGTCAAAACACCTTCAGGTGGCCAAGAGTATGTAAAAACCATTATTGATGGTGCAAACGAAAATAATTTTCCGGATGATTACATAGCTCACAATAGGTTTGTTATTGCTAAGAAAGAAATAGAAAGCTCATTGTCAGTGCATCCTATCTAGGGGAGTTAGGCCAATGACTAAGAATGACTTCTTAGATGCTAAAGCTATTTTCCTTCCAGAGGATTCTAGATGGGATAATATAGTAGACTTACCAGATAGTAGTGATTTAGGAGAATATCTAAACGAAGCTATGCGTAACATAGAGAGCGAGTATGAAGACTTGCTTGGGGTGTTGCCTAAAAGCTATAATCTGTTTGAGAAAGACCCTCATTGACTCCTCAGGTGTTGTCATCAAAATTAGCTCAAAAGTTACAGTGCAACTAAAAATATGTTTGTTAATGCGTATGTGGATAGCCATATACCCTTAAATCGGAGACCAGCAACCGCTTTCGTAAATTACATTTATTAACGCACTTAACCACAGTGAGTTTATAACCACATTAAGTTTAGAATGGATGCTACTTTTTCATTTTGCAGCGAGATGACTCTAAATTTAGGCCGCTACTTTTCAACAATTGCCTTTAGTTTTCAAGATGTTTTCAAGTAAATATAACTAGATCAAAGTAAATCAAAATAAGCATGTATTGGCTTCTTGTATAGTGTTTTAGATTATATGTTTTACATAGTATTTTGCAATAAATAACAAAAAATGAACATACATATTGATCCACACACAGAGGAGGTGTTTCTCGCACCTCGAAGCAATCAAAAGTTTGCCAACCGCGATAATCAGGTAGCCTATAACAATGAACTTGCAAAAGAGCGACGAGACTATCTTAACAAGATAGATGCAATCGTACATAGCAATTGGGACATCCTGCTAGAACTATTAGGTGATCAAATCAAAACCATTAAGTCCAAAGAATATCTCAAGGGTTGTGGTTACGATTTCATGTTTTTTAACCACCTGCGAGAAATAGAAGGACACTACTATTTTGCATCTTACGATGTAGGAATTAGGGAAATAGCACCAAAGAAATATGAACTAATCAATTTTATCAGCTATGAGTAGGTATTTAGAAATAGCAGAAATCAGTACTTTGATACGCAAGGGGAAGTATACAACAGCGTCACCACTAGAGCAAGTTTGCACAGATGCAGACCTATCCGCAGACCCTAAATTAGGTAAAACCCTATTTCTAGTAGTGGGAGTAATAGTGATTGGTGCTATCTCGTATGCTGCTTACCAGCATCACCAACGAAACAAACAGAATATCCAAATCAAAAAAGTAGTTTAGTTTTTGAGTTGCTAATCTCCATTAGAGATTTCACTCTGATTGGGCCAAATTTAAAAGCACAACTTCTTTTTTAGAGTCTGTTTTCTTACTTCCTTTATCACTGTGGTTGTAAGTTTCAATGTGATGATGAATTAATAACGTATTTGGCACTATAAACTCTAGATTTCTTCTGTTTATTTCAAAAAAAAACTTATTTGTTCGTCACTAATTAGGGTGTCAAATACAGAGGTCACAAAAGGAATCCTTTCACTGCAAGTGGAGGCATACCTCCACTTTTATACGCCAAAAATCATCTAGGGGTACCCCTAGATGATTTTTGAATAACTTTGTTATTCAATTAATAAAAGGCACTTTACAGCGAGCTCTGGCGAAAAGACTATAATTATAAGCATCCGCATAAATCCCTGGGAGACAAATCGCCCGTAGAATTTATGCCCAGATATCTGACCTCAAAACCAAATATTTATCGAAATTAGCCCTGTCCTAAGAATGGGAAGGCTACAATAAGCCTTTTTTTGGTCTTGTTTTTAATTACGGTAAAGGTTAAATCCATAAAGATGAAAAAATGAGTTGCAAAAACACGTTAAGCAGCTTAATTTCTCAATTAGGTTATAATGCATTTTGCAACTTGATTTAGATTCACGTAAATTGACATTGATTGACATAAATTGACACAGAATAATCTAAATTAACATAGATTAATGCGTTGTTCATTTAGGCTAACCCCTAAAAAGCGTAGTTTTTGAACCAACTTAATTTAACACAATTTAGATAGATCTAGCTTGGATTTCTGTTGCACAAATGTGCAACAGAATGGCTTGTAACTTCGTTTGCAACTCTGTGAACAGCTGCAAAGTGTATTAGCACATGCTGTGCTAATTAGAACAATAAATGTTTTTTGGATGTGTCAATCCAACCTGCTTGTGATTTGTATTTAACGAAAAATATTTTCAGCTCACATTGGCTTTCATAATCTACGAAGAATATTTTTTTGTCTGCTTGGCTATCGTACGATACAAAACGCCATAAGCCAGCATTCCCTTCAGCTTGATTCACATAGTCCACCTTGTATACCTTTAGGTCGCATTGTGATTCATACTTAACAACAAAAACTTTAATATCCGCTTGACTTTGGTGCTTAACGCTAATTACCTTTTGCGAATATCCTACCAACGAAAGCATGGTAAAGAGGATTATGCTAATTGTCTTTTTCATATTATTCTTTATTTGAGTTTTAGTGTAATTCTTCTGTTTAGCGTGTAGCCTTCCCTAAAAATAGGACAGATTAAAATTCAAATAAAAACAATAAACTTGAAGAACTGTCAAATATGAGTATTCAACATCGTCTTTTAGCTATTTTAGAAGAATTTATGGCTAAAATTAGTAATCACGAAATTGAAGTGTATAATGAGTTTAGTTTACAACATGAATTAGGTATTTTTCTCAGGAAATGTTTAGAAACAGAAGATGAAGAATACAAAACCCAATTTGAACGAAATATTGGATATTTTTTCAACTTAGACTTGCTAAATGGGAGTAAACGTGACCAAATTTATAGTTATTTCAGAAATGAAGAATTAAAGGTAAAGATTGAAACAGACACAAATAAACCTACAGGTGAAAATAAAAATAAGTCTGAATACAAAATCTTATTAAATAAAAAATATACCGGGAATTGGAAAGAATGTCAAGAAAACTTAAAGTATCTATTGATTGAAGTTGATTACTTATCATAAGTACATTGGGAAGATATAAGTTGGTGTATTTTTTCAACAATTACCAAGACAAAATAAGGGTTTAGGTATTTTTAATTTTTACTATGTATTACCCGTAACAATCATAAAAAAAACGTGAATTTTTATCAAGAAGTAGGAAAAATAAATATAGTTTTATGTGCTAGACGCAGAGAGATAAAGCTACTTGATAGTTTGAGTAATTACCTTGCTCTAAATTCGTCTTCTGTGTACATTGTGTTTTTTGTTTTTAACGTCATGATTATTTTAATTTGTTTGCTAACCTACCTAAGCTCATCCATTCGTGCAACTCCTTCCGCGAAAATGTTAAAGGTCGCCTACGTGATATGACAGGCATTTCGTTTTTACTTACCTTGGAGTATACCGTACTTTTTTTGTAACCCGTAATCTCCATCACTTCATCTAGATAGATAAAGTCTGAAAGTTTATCTTGCGGTTTATCTGTTTTAGGGAACCTAAGGTCTGTTTTAAGCTGCCTAAGTAACTCGTTGTACTCTTCAAGTGTAACTGATAGTAATCGTCTTTTTTGATCCATAGTGGTATTCATATGGTTTATCGTAATGGAATAACTGCAGATTCAATTTCAGAACGCTTAAAAAATACAGCTCCACCGATGCCGTACTTTTTGAGATACTTGTGCTTAACCCAATTATTGATGGTGTCTTTATGTTTCTTAAAGTAGAGAGCAACCTCGTCAGGAGTCATCAACTCATCATTGGCTTTGGGTACTTCCGGTTGTATGTTATTTGTTGAACTATAGGTAATGGCCTCAAGCATCTCACGTAATTGCTCAGGACTAATGTTGTGAAGGAGTGTACTTTCATAAAACATGGTATCATCTTTTTAATTGAGTACAAACTTCCAACAAAAGAAAATTGAAAGAGGGGCCGTTATCGGGTTATTTGGGGGGTGATAAAAAAAAAGATAGGAAATAGGGGAGTTAAGAAGGTTTTTGAATCGAAAATTAGTGAGGCTACTATTCCCTTCGTTCGATTCTGCTTCTCGCTACCAGAGCGGAATAGTTGAATTTAGTTTCACTATTCCGCTTTTTTGTTTGTCTCTCATGCGATTAAGAACTATTTTTCATTAGCCCTCTAATAATTTAACGTTTAAGAGTATAAGACGAAAACGCCACAGCTCTGAAATTTCCGACTGTACCGGGGCCATAACTTGAAACCGGATTGTAAGGGGTTTGATCTCCGGCACTAGCAATTCCTCTTACAATCTTTTCGTACATATTGAAATAATCGTATGTCGATTTGTCTATTTCCGCAACCCGAAAAGTTGTTGTTTCACCCTCATAAACATCTCTTGTTATATTACCTAAAAATAGACCCTCATTTGCGTTAACAACACGATTATCATCAATGGCCCAATCCATTCTTTCATTATGTACGCCATTCGTCCACCATTCAAATAAGTATCGGTTTCGTGTGGCAGACGGGTCATTCACTATCCAGTTTTCAGTATAAGCTGTATAGCTTTTGCCATCTTTGTCAGCTACCTCATAGGGAGCTAAAGTGATATCTCTCAAAGTAGCAGGTGGAAGCATGGTAGAAACAGCATTATAAATCGTGCCATTAATATCAATAGTAATGCTGTATGTGTTTCCTACTTCTCCTAAAATGGAACTTCCCCTATAAACTCCCTTGCCTATGTAGGTGAGTTGCTCCGAAGAAATGCCATCGCTGATTCTGATGATTGCATTTGTTTCATAATTCGGACTTGGAGTAAATGCTGCGTTAATATCTTCAGAATATGATACCTGAACCAACGCCGAAGCGTCCATCTCAATTTTGGCATCAATTACGGTAATAGTTCCAATGTTATTTACGGTTAAATCCATTGGTATTAACTCCTCCTGCAAACCTTTCCTGCAAGAACTAATTACTAATACTATTGCGATTGCTATTATTAATTTCTTCATATATTAAAATTTTAAATTAAACTGAAAACTAGGAACAAATCCAAAAGTACTTCTGCCTTGAGCAGAAAAAACACTCGAAGGATCGGTCCCGCCTTTACCTGACCCATTGTTGACCATATCTATTGTGAAAATATTTCTTCTGTTGTAAATATTGTAAAGTGAAATATCCAAACTTGGTTGAAATTTACGATTGTTCTTTTTAGTTTTAAAAGAAAGTGATTCAGGCTCATAATTCCTGCTGATACCAGTCAGGCAATGATGATGCAGATGCTTAATAACAACAACAGTAGAGGTATTATTTGCGAAACTGAAGCCGATACAATGAGCGGTACAAATAAGCAGGATTGGGGCAATTACT
>Ga0209491_10003351_pt1 | contig 26570 bp, 13 predicted proteins | sample BON02_FD_187213 | JGI IMG/M metagenome (GOLD analysis project Ga0209491, IMG submission 187213) | Freshwater microbial communities from Lake Bonney liftoff mats and glacier meltwater in Antarctica - BON-02 (SPAdes) (version 2) | ecosystem: Environmental > Aquatic > Freshwater > Ice > Glacier...
GAATAGGCCTCGATGGTTTTGGGTTCCAGTCCTGCAAGCTGGACAAAGCGGAGGTAGTTCTGATACCAATCTTCTGAAGCGAAGCCGTCATCTTGTCTGTTTTTTTGACATAGCGCAGAGAAGCATGACGAGTTCACTTCAATCTTTCAACCCCGTAAACGCGACCTCGCCGCGATAGCGGCTCTGTTCAACAATGCGTGAGAGAGTGACGCACTCGGCGTCATTCGGTTCATTTTCATCTTCCGTATTCGACATCGGATTTTCGTGTCTTATTTTCTGGCTTTGGCAGCCCCTCCACATCAGCGTTCGTCTGAAAATGATGCTAAAACTACTCATTCTTACCTTCTCGGTTACCACTCTCAGCACAACGCTCGCAGGCACCCTCAGGGAAGATATTCGTGCGTTTGGGTCGGTATGCGACTCGATGAAAACCTCCGTAGAGGTGTTTGACCAACATCCCGACTTCATCAGCCTCCGATTCGACTGTTTAGTGAGGCGCTCCCATATTAGTGCGCTGACGTTCAATGAAGATTCAGTTCAGGTTATTCTGATTTCTGGTGATCGAATAGCCATCACGCCAGAAACCGAATTCGTGAGACCTGTCCTGGTTCATGAAGCCCTTACCTGGATTTTGTATTCAGGTAAGCATAAGCACAAAGCCGCTACTCTTGAGCAGAGAACACAAGCAAGGAAGTTGATTGAGCGGGCTATAGCTGAAGATGATTCCACAACGCAAAGAGACCTGAGTTCGGCACAGTCATTATGGACCGGTATTAGTCCTTGGAGCTTTATCGCTCAAAATTGTACATTCAAAATTCACCCCCGGCACCAAGTCAAAGACGAATCGGGTAGGTAGGGGATTTCACCCCCCCACACACCACCGGCCATTGGGTCCGCACACTAAAACTGCACCTTCCCCGCCACCTTGAGCGCCTGCAGGATCAGATCCCGCCGCGCCCTGGCTTCTCTCATCTCTCGGATCCCCAGACCGCGCACCACCCGCCTGCCGACATCCTTCGGACTCCGGTCAACCGTCAGCCTAACCTCCCAAAGTCCGCTGGGGTCGGGGTTAGGGCGATTTTCCGGAGATTCGCTAGGTCCCAAATCAATGAACCAGACAACTGCCCTGATTGAACACACCCAAGCACTTCACTCATTGACCCCGAACTACCATCTCTCTAATCTCCGGGGTCATCAAATATGCAATCTCAAAAGTCCCATTGGAAAGTCATCACCCGCTCCGAGTTTCCTTGGGAGCAGGAGGCGCTGGACTTCATCTATGAGCAGTTCCCGGATCAGGACAACTACCGGGCTTGGACCAACTTCGAATTTCTGTCTGGTGGCCCCCACCCTACCCGCAATGAGGTCGACCTCTTAGTCGCTTGTCCTCAGGGAGTCTTCCTCATTGAGATCAAGAGCCACCCTGGCGCCGTGAGCGGTGACAACCGGGACTGGATCTTCTCCCATGAAGGACGACGCAAGACCATCGAGAACCCTCTCTTCCTCACGGATAAGAAATGCAAGCGCCTCAAGGGCCTCATCGAACGCGACCCCGCTTTTCGCAATCTCAATCACCGCGTCCCCTTCATCGAGCCTCTCATCTTCCTCTCCGAGGAAAACCTCATCAACAAGCTCTCAGGAAATGCCAGCTTCTCGGTCTGTCTTCGCGACCGCAAAGCATCGGACGATTCCCCCGCTCGGTCAGGCATCATGGCCGCCATCAAGCGCCGCGAATGCCCCGGCCTCCCAGAACTCCGGCTTCCGGTAGTCAATGCGCCTCAGTTGAAGGCTCTCAGCAAGGCCCTCGCCAACATCGGCGTCCGCCCCGCCCAGACCGCTCGCAAGGTCAACGACTTCATCCTCGGTGAACTCATCGACGAACATCCCGAAGGCCTCTATCAAGACTACGAAGCGACCCATGCATCCGTCGAGTCCACCCGCCGTATCGCGCGCTGCTACGCCATCAATCGCAAGGCCACCGAGGAAGAGCGCCAGATCGTCGAAGCAGCAGCTCTCCGCGAAGCCCGCATCGCCGGCGAACTGGAACACCGGGGCATCCTCCACGCTGATCCGCTCACCCGAAACGAAGACGGCCCGGTTCTCTTTTTCAAACGCCCTTCCAACGTCCAGCGCCTCGATCATTTCCTGGCCGAGCACAAGGACTCCCTGAGCGTCGACGACCGCCTCTCCATCCTCAGACAGCTTGCCGAGACGGTCCAATACGTGCACCGCAAGCAACTCGTCCACCGCAGCCTCTCGCCCCGGAGCATCCTCATCGAACCGGCAAAGAAAAACGGCGAAAACCCGCGCGCTCTTATTTTCAATTGGCAGACCGGCAGCAGCCTCGCCGACTCCAGCCAATCCCCCCTCGTCACCCGCTTCACCGGCAGCATTCACGCCGACCAGCTCTTAGAAGACTCCTCTCACATCTACCTCGCCCCAGAGGTTCTCAACACCTCCGCCCCACCCGCCTCGGAGCAGGATATTTTCTCCCTCGGCGCGATCGCCTACCTCCTCTTCTCCGGCCATCAGCCAGCCGAGTCCGCGATCCAGCTCCAGCAAAAGCTCAATCACAGCCTCAGCGGACTCAACATCACCGAGAGCATGGACGCCGCGCCCAAGTCCTTGGTCGAACTCGTTCGCACCGCCACGCACGGCAGCGCCAGCGACCGTGGCAGTATCGATGAATTCCTCATCCTGCTCACCTTGATCGAGGAGGAACTCACCCAACCCGAAGTCGACCTCGTCGAAAACCCTCTCCACGCCAAAAAAGGCGACACCCTCCGCCACGGCCTCCAAGTCATCCGCCGACTCGGCAGCGGCTCCATCTCCATCGTCTTTCTTGTCCAGGAATCCCCTACCAAGGAAAACCCTAAGCCCAAGGAAATCGTCCTCAAGGTCGCCCGGGAACCCAAGCACAACGACCGCATCCGCGCCGAGTTCCAAATCCTCCGCGACATCACCGAAACCGTCAAATCAGGCAATATCGTCAGCGCCCACCACCTCTTGGAGTTTCAAGACCTCGTCGGCTTCACCATGGACCTCGCCGGCGACAACACCGTGGCGCGCCAACTCCGCGAAGAAGGCCCCTACGATATGCAGCTCCTCGAGCGCTTCGGCGAAGAACTCATCTCCACCATCCGCGATCTCGATGAAGCCGGTGGCATTGCCCACCGCGACATCAAGCCCGACAATATGGGAGTTCGGAAGTTCGGCAGCCAGCAACGTCTCTGCCTCTTCGACTTCTCCCTCGCCCAAGCGTCCCCGGAACATATCAACGTCGGCACGCCTCCTTATCTCGATCCCTTCATCAACGAACGCGAAGTCCCCCGTTGGGACATCAGCTCCGAGTGCTTCTCGGCGGCGGTCACCCTGCACCAGATGGCCAGCGGCTTCCTTCCACACTGGGGCGATGGCAAGAGTTCCCCGGCCGCCGTTCTTGGCGAGGTCACCCTCCCACCCGAGATCTTTGATTCCAACCTCCGAGAAGCCTACCTCGCTTTCTTTTCCAAGGCCCTCCGTCGCGATTTCCGGGAGCGTTTTGACAACCCCTCGGAAATGCTCCGCGACTGGCGGAAAATCTTTGCCGACGCCGACAAGCCGCGCACCGAAACCTCGCATCCCCAAAAGGAAGATTCATCCGATAAAGAGGCTCCAAAAAAACGAGGACGCCCCAAAGGCGGCAAAAACACGACCACGAAACAGCCCCTCGAATTCACCTTCGAGCTTCCAGATTTCCTCTCGCCCAACTCTCAGCTCGCCAGCCTCCCCATCAGCGCCCGGCTGGACTCCGCACTCCATCGGCTCGACCTCCTCACGATTGCCGACCTCCTTCGATTCCCCCACTTCCGCATCAATCGACTCCCCGGAGTGGGCCATAAAACCCGCCGGGAACTCAGCGCCCTCGTCAACGAACTCCGCCGCCTCTTCCCCAAGCTCGAGGCCGACCCCAGAAAGCCGGGAAAAAATCCCCCGGTCACGCCCGATGACGAAACCAGGGCCGACCTCGCCAACATCGACCTCATTGCCGAGCAAGCAGCCACCTTGGGCGCAGCGCCGGGCCGTAAGACCGAACTCACCCTCCTCCAAGCCTATCTCGGCTGGACAGAGCCTCATCAAGAAAGCCCTGATTCCCCACCCACTTGGATCACTCAAGCAAAACTCGCCACTCGTCAAAAAGTCACCCGCCAGCGCATCGGCCAGGCCCTCACCACCGGGAGGAAAAAATGGGCCAAGCTCGCTTCGGTCAACAGCCTCCGCGAAACCATCTCCCAACTCGTTCAGAAATCCGGCGGCATCCTCACACGCGAAGAACTCATCTCCACCGTCCTCGCCACCCGTAAATCAGAACACGGGAATCCCCAGGCTCTCATCAATGCCTCCGTCGCCACCCGCGCCGCCCTGGAAGCCGAACGACTAGACGAAAAATCGCGCTTCCTGGAATACCGCACCGGTGAGCACACCTTCATTGCCACCGCAGCGTCACTCAAAGGCTACGCTCTCGAACTCGGCCAGGCCGCCGATGCCCTCGCCGCGAGCGACCGACTCCCGGGCGCGCCCGCCGTCATCTCCAGCCTGCGCCAGATCACTCCTCCCACCGACTTACCGCAAGACTCCCTCCCTCCCACCGACCAACGCCTCTGCGAACTCGCCGTCGCCGTATCCGAGTGCGCCGCCCTCTCCAACCGCTTGGAAATCTACCCGGTCGGTCTCGATCCCCGTCGCGCCCTCATGCTTTCCCAAGCGGTTCTCCTCAGCGACCGCTTCACCGTCGCCGAACTCCACGAACGAGTCCACGCCCGCCTCCCCGAAGCAGCCCCTCTTCCCGGAAATCCCGAGTTAAAGGACCTCATCGCCGCCCTCGGCCTCCCCCTCGAATGGAAGCCCGAGGAGAACGACGGCGAAGGTGCCTTCGTCCGCCCCCAAACGCCCGACCGCACCATCTTTTCACAGACCGGCAGCCAAGCCACCGACGGATCTCTGGCCACTCCCGTCATCACCCGACCGGACTACCTCGGCCGCCGCACTCGCGATGTCCCACCCGAGCACCGCGATGCCTTTGCCAAGGACAAGGAACTGGAAAGCGCCACAAAAGAAGGACGCTATCTCGTCCTCAGTGTCCCTCCCGGCACCGGAGCCGATTCCTCCTCCCGCCTCGTCAGGCACTTCGGAGAAGACAAACTCGCCCCCATCAACTTCGACGAACTCTTCCTCGCCCAACTCCGCCACCAAGCCGACGCCCAAGGCGTCCAGTGGGCCAATGTCCTCACCGCCGATGCCTGCGCCCCCGACTCCCAGGATCAAAAATACCTCCACGATCTCATCAATCGCTGCCTCCCGGCTCTCCGTGCAAAACTGATCCACGCAGACCGCACCACCCTCCTCTACCATCCCGGACTTCTCGCCCGTTTCGATAAAATTCACTTCCTCGACGACCTCGCCCACGAAGTCGGCCGCGCCGATGGTCCGCGCGGTCTCTGGGTCGTCATCCCCGCCACCGGCCAAAGCCTCCCTCTCCTCAACAAACAAGCGGTCCCCCTCCCCAATCCCGCCGCCCACCACTGGCTCTCCCGCGATTACCTCGAAGGACATCATCGGCGCTAGCGCCTGAATTTAGAATTTAGAATTTAGAATTTAGAATTGGGAATTTAGAACGATGGGAGAAGAGAGCAGTCAGCGAGACATTCGGGAACGGACTTTTGAGTTTGCGGTGAGAGTTGTGAAACTCTGCCAGAATCTGGATTCAGTGCCTGGAGTTTCTCGGACCCTCGCCAACCAGCTCCTGCGCTCCGCCACCTCGGTTGGTGCAAATGTCGAGGAAGCTCAAGCGGGCCAAAGCAAAGCCGACTTCGAATCAAAGCTCAACATCTCCCTCAAGGAAGCCCGCGAAGCACATTACTGGCTCCGCCTCCTCACCGCCGCCGAAATCATCCCCAACAAAAAACTCGCCCCCCTCACCCAAGAAGCCAACGAACTCATCGCCATCCTCACCACCATCCTAAAAAACTCCCGAAAAAAGTAGCCCCTCCAAAACCCCCAAAACCTCCAAAACCTCCAAACCCCCAAAACCTCCAAATCCCAAGCCTCCACCTCCAAGCTCCTCCAAGCTCCTCCAATTCTAAATTCTAAATTCTAAATTCTCATGATCCCCACCCCGAAAAGAAACGCCCGGTCCCTGCATAAGCAAGAAACGGGCATCGGTCCGGAGATACTCTCGCCGGAGGGTTCTGCGTGGAAAATCGCCGAACAGCACAAAAAGTCAACAATACAGAATACCCGATTTTCCATGTCGGGGCGGAACGCGGGCAAGGGGTTTATTCCCCGGCAGGGGTGCCAGAACGTAGCCGTGGGCGAAACCCACGGTTTACGAGGCGGCAAGTATGGGCACCCCGGCAGGGGCGCGAGAGGTTTTCGGGTGGCGAACGCTTCCGGCACCCCTGCCGGGGTGCTTCTCTTGGGGTGGCACGTGGACCCCGGGTTTCACCCAGGGCTACCTTCTTTCCCCCCTGCCGGGGGAGGAACCCCCCTCAACCTTTTCGCATATTTCGAGTATTTCGCGGTTGAAAATCTCCCTCTCATCAAGCTCCCCACCCTCAAAATTTCATGATCAATTCTCCCGTCTTAAGAGACTCACTCAAACCCTGGGTCAAGCGTATCGAGGACGACCTCCTCGCCCGATGCAAAGAGACCCCGGAACTTCAAGGTGACTTCAACGAGCGCTACCGCGAAGCAAAAGACAGCGAGCGCACCGCCTTCACCTTCAGCGAATGGTTCGCCGGCGAGCGCACCCAGATTGCCGTCGCTTGGGTTTTGGCCTGTGTCTTCGCGCGCTTTCTGGAAGATCAGGAACTCATCGAGCCGCCCCGCTTGGCGGGTCCGGGGAAACGTTGGCAGGAGGCCGATGACCAACAGGTCCTCTACTTTCGTGAGGAAAAAAATCACAACGCGACTGATCGCGATTACCTCGAAGATTATTTTAAAGAACTCGCTACCCTCCCCGGCCTCGGGGACTTCCTGGATGAGAAGCACAATCCGCTCTGGCAACTCGGTCCCAGCGGAAATCTCTGCCACGAGTTCATCCTCTTCTGGCGGGCGCGCAATGAGGAGACTGGCGAGCTGGACCACGACTTCACCGATCCCGAATGGCGCACCCGTTTCCTGGGCGATCTCTATCAGGACCTCTCCATAGAAGCCCAGAAGCGCTACGCCCTCCTCCAGACTCCGGACTTTGTCGAGGAGTTCATTCTCGACCGCACCCTCACTCCCGCCATCGAGACCTTCGGCTTCCGGGAAGTCCGCCTCATCGATCCCACCTGCGGCTCCGGTCACTTTCTCCTCGGCGCGTTCGAGCGACTCTTCACCCTCTGGTTGAAGGAAGAACCTGGGACCAACTCCCGCGTCCTCGCCCAAAATGCCCTCAATGCCGTTTACGGCGTCGACCTCAATCCCTTCGCCGTCAGCATAGCCCGCTTCCGCCTCCTCATTGCCGCGCTCAAGGCCTGCGGCGATGTCAAAAAACTCCGCAACGCCCCCGCCTTTCAACTCAATCTCGCAGTGGGCGATTCCCTGCTGCATGGACGAAGATTCCGCCAGTTTGAAGGGGAACGACGTCAGGAATTATTGCCCGGAGACGACGATGTGTTCCCTGATGAGACGAAGCACTTCTATGAGGTCGAGGACCGTGAAGAACTCCATCGAATTTTGGGCCAGCAGTATCATGCGGTAGTCGCGAATCCGCCCTATATCAGCGTCAAGGATCCTTCTCTCAAAGCACTCTATAAAAACCGGTATGGCTGCTGCCATGGACGCTGGGTTCTATCAGTGCCGTTCATGGAGCGTATTGTCGATCTCACGCTTAGTTCTAAATCAGAAAATCATCCCTCTGGATTCTCCGGTCAAATCACATCAAATTCGTTTATGAAGCGGGAGTTTGGGACGAAACTCATCAGAGAATACATCCCGAAGTGGAATGTGAGTCATATCATCGACACAAGTGGAGCATACATTCCGGGTCACGGCACCCCAACTGTCTTATTGTTTGCCCGCAACAACAAACCGTCTAATAATCCAGTCCGAGCTGTATTAGGAAAAAAAGGAGAGCCCGAAACTCCAGCCATCCCTCGGGAAGGCCATGTTTGGAAGTCTATCTTAAGAGGAATTGATGACTCCCAGCATGAAGATAGTTTTACCAGTAGTTGTGACTTGGATCGTGAACGCCTTGGAAAACACCCTTGGAGCTTATCGGGAGGAAGAGCTCCAGTGCTCTTCAATCGAATAAAAGAAGGTTGTAGTCTCCTTGGTGACGTTGTTGAGCAGTATCGAAGTAAACCTAACATCGGGATTACATCAGTCACAGGGCAGGATGAAATTTACCCTCTTCCTTTGCCCGCTGACTCGGCGCGTTGGAACTTGGAAAAAACCAAAGAACTAGTAACCGGAGATCTTGTCCGAGACTTTTCAGTAGCTCGAGGTTGGAATTCGGTTTGGATGTATGACGAAAAATTTAGCCTTCTGAGCCTAGAAACTCTCCCCCAGACATCTCGCTATCTTTGGAACTACAGACCACTACTTTCCACAAGAAAGCGTTTCGGGACTCCCATGCTGGAAAAAGGGTTAACCTGGTATGAATGGCAGGAACTTTACCCCAACAAGCTATTCGCGCCGCTAACCATAACTTTCGCCTTCGTCGCGACGCACAATCACTTCGTCTTGGATCGTGGCGGGAAGGTCTTCAAGCAATCGGCACCAGTAATCAAACTTCCGGAGGGCGCTACCGAGGAGGACCACCTCCGCCTCCTAGGCCCGCTCAATAGCTCCACCGCTTGTTTCTGGATGAAGCAGGTTTTTCAAGTGAAAACGCAGACAACTGGGATGGACTCTGCTGCAGAGAACCTTCGATATGAGCACGACGGCACGAAACTCAAAAAGTTCCCGCTGCCAGAAGAAACACCGTGCGAGTTGACTGAAAATTTGGATCACCTCGCTCAGGAACTCTCCGCTCTTTCCCCCGAAAAGCTTACCGCAAAAGACATAATCAGCATTGCCGACTTAACCACAGCACAAGCCAAAGCTCAAGTCATCCGCAGTCGCATGATCTCCTTACAGGAAGAGTCTGACTGGGCCTGCTACCGCCACTACTCTCTCTGTCAGACTGCAGACAATCTCGAATGGCCGGAAGATCGACTCGATGAACTCCCCGCCCTCACACTCGGCGAACGAACATTTGAAATCGCATTAGCCAGGGAGGTGGCCGAGGGCAAACTTGAAACCACTTGGTTCGACCGCCATGCCCAGGCAGGGTCACGCCCCATCACCAAGCTTCCCGACCATTGGCCAGCCGACTACCGCGCCCTCGTCGAACGCCGTCTCAAAACCCTCGATTCAAACAAGGACATCAACCTCATCGAGCGTCCCGAATACAAACGTCGCTGGAATACCGAACCCTGGGAAAACCGCCAACATGAAGCTCTGCGCCAATGGCTCCTCGCCCGGCTCGAAGGCTACTTCCTCGATGGCTCCCGCGTCTGCGCCCTCAGCGATGGCTTCCAACCCACTGGCTTCCCCGCCGCCGACAAACCCGCCCTCGTCTCCCTGCAAAACCTCGCCGACGCCACCGCAGACGACACCACCTTCCTCGAAGCTGCCACCCTCTACCACGGAGCGGAAGGCTTTGACCGCCTCAAGTTCATCGAAGACCTCTGCACGCCCGAGTGCGTCCCCCAACTCCCCGTCCACCGCTACAAAGACACCGGCCTCCGCAAACGCCACGACTGGGAAGAGACCTGGAAACTGCAACGCCAGGAAGACGATGTCGAAGCCCGCATCCGAAAGGAACACCCCGACCTCGATCTCCCAGCCCCGGAAAAAGAGGAAGACGAAACCGAGCAGGAAAAAGAAACCCGCCTCGCCAAGCAGGCCCTCTTGAAACAGAAAATCCGTGAAACCCAGCTCAAGGAAGTTGGCAAGATCGCCGTCCCACCCAAATACGGCACCGGCGATTTCCAAAAGACAAGCTACTGGAAAATGCGAGGCAAACTCGACGTCCCCAAAGAACGTTGGCTCAGCTTCCCCGGCCTCGAACAAGAGACCTCCGGCGACTCCAGCCTCGTCATCGCCTGGGCCGGTTGGGACCACGCCCAACAAGCGAAAGCCCTCGCCGAAGCCTACCTCTACCACCAACAAAACTCCGGCTGGTCCCCCGAACGCCTCGCCCCCGCCCTAGCCGGCCTCGCCGAACTCCTCCCCTGGCTCCACCAATGGCACAACGAGCACGACGTCTCCATCGGCATGAGCTACGCCGCCTACTTCCAAACCTTCGTAGAAGAAGAAGCCCGCAATTTGGGATTCACGATGGAAGAGGTGGGAGCCTTGCGGTATCGTGAAGGGTAGTGGACGCTTCTGGCACCCCTGCCGGGGTGCTTGTCATGGGGTCGCACGTGGACCCCGGGTTTCACCCGGGGCTACCTTCTTTCCCCCCTGCCGGGGGAGAAATCCGAGCAAGCGGATCATTCCCCGGCAGGGGAAAAGCGGTGGTGAAACCCACGGTTTACGAGGCGTAAGCCTAGGCCACCCCGGCAGGGGTGCGAGAACGTAGCCGTGGGTGAAACCCACGGTGTACGAGGCGGTCAGGATGGGCCACCCCGGCAGGGGCGCGAGAAGGTAGCCGTGGGTGAAACCCACGGTTTACGAGGCGGTCAGGATGGCCACCCCGGCAGGGGCGCGAGAAGGTAGCCGTGGGTGAAACCCACGGTTTACGAGGCGGTCAGGATGGCCACCCCGGCAGGGGCGCGAGAACGTAGCCGTGGGTGAAACCCACGGTTTACGAGGCGGAAGCCTAGGCCACCCCGGCAGGGGCGCGAGAAGGTAGCCGTGGGTGAAACCCACGGTTTGCGGGGCGGTCAGGATGGCCACCCCGGCAGGGGTGCGAGAAGGTAGCCGTGGGTGAAACCCACGGTTTACGAGGCGGTCAGGATGGGCACCCCGGCAGGGGCGCGAGAAGGTAGCCGTGGGTGAAACCCACGGTTTACGAGGCGGAAGCCTAGGCCACCCCGGCAGGGGTGCGAGAAGGTAGCCGTGGGTGAAACCCACGGATTGCGGGGCGGAAGCCTAGGCCACCCCGGCAGGGGCGCGAGAAGGTAGCCGTGGGTGAAACCCACGGTTTACGAGGCGGTCAGGATGGCCACCCCGGCAGGGGTGCGAGAAGGTAGCCGTGGGGGAAACCCACGGTTTACGAGGCGGAAGCCTAGGCCACCCCGGCAGGGGCGCGAGAACGTAGCCGTGGGTGAAACCCACGGTTTACGAGGCGGTCAGAATGGGCACCCCGGCAGGGGTGCGAGAATGGGGGGGCACCATCCGACCCTACCAGACATACCGATCATCGAATTCCACCAAACCTTGTTTCAACATCGCGAGGTATTCGTCTTTGAAAGGTTTGGTTCGATGCCGTTCTTCCTGATTGAGGACGTAGTCGCGGACTTTTCCCAATCCCGGTGACCCGACGGTGAAAGCTCCATATCCCTTTTGCCACGCGAAGGCAGAACGCCTCATCGTTTCCTTAATCCATATTGAGGAGTCGGCCTTCAGTCCTTGCATGATCTCGGAGAGGGTATGGGTGGGCTTGAGGCTGATAAGGAGGTGGACGTGATCCGTGACCCCGCCAACCGCGAGAGGAACTCCGCCCATATTTTTAATGATTCCCCCGAGGTAGGCATGAAGTTTTGGGCTAAACGAGGGTTCGAACCACTTCTCTCGTTCGTGCGTCGAGAAAACGAGATGGTAATGCAGGGCGTGGTGGGTGGTGGGCATTTGACAATCATGTCATTCGGGGTGGCACGGTGGCACGATAATTTCTCGCGCCCCTGCCGGGGTGCCCTTACTTTCCGAACCGCAAACCGTGGGCTTCACCCACGGCTACGTTCTGTCCCCCCTGCCGGGGATTGACCCGCTTTGCGGGAAGCTGTGGGTCTCCTTGACGCATATGCCCTGCCGGTGCTTCTCTTGGAGGCAGACCAGCGGGTCGGATAGGGTCGCCAGCCATCACTCGCGAAATATCTTCTCGATCTCGTCGAAGGGGAGCGCTTGGTAGCTCTCGGTTTTCGGGCGGAGATCGCAGGCGGAGATGACATAGCCGGGGTCGGTGACCGGGACGTTCTTTTGGAGCTTCTGAAGCGCCAGGGGAAAGTGGTCGTTCCAGGTCATGGCCGATTTGATCTCGATGGGGACGAGCCGTCTTTGGCGATCCCAGATGAGATCGACTTCGTGGCCGTTGCTATCGCGCCAAAAATAGAGATTCGGCTCTCGCCCCTGATGAGCGCGCGCCTTCCAAGCATCAGCCACGACCATGTTCTCGAAGAGACTCCCATGCAAGGGATCGCGGAGGACCTGTTCTTCTGATTCGATTCCCAGGAGCCAGGTTGCGAGGCCGGTTTCGGTAAAGTAAATCTTGGGGGACTTGATCAGCCGCTTGCCGAAATTTTGATAGTAAGGCGGGAGAGAGAAGACGATGAAGGAGGCCTCGAGAACCGAGATCCATTCGGTGATGGTGGTATGGGAAACGCCGACATCATTCGCCAAACTGTTCATATTGAGGACTTGTCCGACCCGCCCGGCAAGGAGCCGGATGAAGCGACCGAAGACGCGCGAGTCTTTCACCTGAAGGAGATCTCGGACATCGCGCTCGACGTAGGTCCGGAAGTAATCGCGGTAGGCATCGAGCGGATCGAGATCGTCGTCGTAAACACGGGGGAGAAAGCCGCGAAAGAGGGCGGCTTCCTTCGACAGCGAATATCCGGCCGATTTGAGTTCGGAAAAAGAAAAGGGCAGGAGAGTGAGCATCGCGGTGCGGCCTGCGAGGGATTGCCCTACCGCTTCGCGGAGCTTGGGTTGATGACTTCCGGTAAGGATGAAGCGGCCTTTTGTTTTGCTTTTATCTTCATCCACTTTGACCTGAATCCACGAGAGCAGGCCGGGGACGTTTTGGATCTCGTCGAAAATGTGGGGTCCGTCGTGGAGAGCGAAGAAGCTCTTGGGGTCGTCTTCAGCGAGATGGCGGATCTCCGGATTTTCCAAATTGGCGTAGCCATGATCAGGGAAAACCTCACGGACCAAGGTCGTTTTCCCCGCTTGCCGGGGTCCGGTGACCGTAACCACGGGGTATTTCGAAGCAGCCTTGAGGAGTTGCGGAGTGAGATTTCGGCTGATTGGCATGGGGAACCTTTCGTTTTTTTCATGTAATTTGCAAGTTTAACTTTCAAATTACATGAAATCTTGTTTCCCGGAGGCTCTCTGCCAACACCGGAGCCAAGGGTGTCCACCTTGCCTCCGCTCTTTCCATTCTGAAAGCCCTGCCGGGAAAGGAGGATCCGGCTGCCACCGTGGCGGCGCTTTTGAAGCGCTTTGCCATTTCGCTTTCCGGGGGATCGCTGTCCGGTTAAAAACCGCTGCCACGATGGCGGGAGCGCCCCTTTCAAAATTCTGAATTCTAAATTCAAAATTCAAATGACTTTCATTAAAGACCTCATCGAAATCCCTGACACCGTCAATCAGGGAGACTTCGTCCTGCGCCTCACCGAAGGCATCACTGATCCCGAGGCCACCATCCGACAGTATCAGGTCACCCCAAACCTCGCGGGGTGCTTTGGTGAAGCTCTCGATCTCGTCAAGAGCGCACTCACCAGCAATTCGAGCAAAGGGACTTATCTCCACGGCAGTTTCGGAAGTGGTAAGAGCCACTTCATGGCCATCCTGCATCTCCTCCTTTCCGGAAACGAGACCGCCCGCCGCATCCCCGAACTGGCCGATCAGATCGTGAAGCACGGCGTGTGGACCAAGGAGAAGAAATTCCTCATGGTCCCCTACCACCTTCTCGGTGCCCCTTCGCTCGAAGAGCGGATCCTCGGCGGCTACGTGGGCTATCTCCTCAAAATCCATCCCGACGCCCCCATCCCCCCGGTTTATCGCTCGGCGGAACTCTTCAAGAATGCCCTGAGCCTCCGCGAGAACATGAAGGATGAGAAATTCTTCCAGGTTCTTAACGAAGGAGGCTCCACAAGCACGAAGGGCGGGTGGGGAAATCTGGAAGCCCAGTGGACTCCTGAACGGTTTGATCATGCTCTCGAAGAGCCTCCGGGAAACGAGGAATCCGGGCGTCTCGTGAGCGCCTTGGTCGCGACCCATTTCCCGGCCATGAAATCGACAGATCAGTTTGTCGACCTCGATCACGGTCTCTTGGCGATCAGCCAACACGCCCAAGACCTCGGCTATGATGCGGTGGTCCTTTTCCTCGACGAACTCATCCTCTGGCTCGCAAGCCGAGCCGGCGACCAGGCCTTCCTGAGCCGCGAAGGCGAAAAGGTCGTGAAGTTGGTCGAGTCAAATGTCGGAGCACGCCCCATCCCCCTCGTCAGTTTCATCGCTCGCCAACGTGACCTCAGCGAGCTCGTGGGCAAGCAGATCGCGGGTGCCGTGCAGGAAGCCTTTACCGATGTTTTAAAGCACCACGACGGGCGATTTTCGGTCATCAAACTGGAAGACAAAAACCTCCCGGCCATCGCCGAGAAACGCATCCTCCCTCCGAAGTCAGCAAGCGCAAAGGACAGCATTGACGCCGAGTTCGAGCGCACCGCGAAACAGCATGCCGAAGTCGTCACCATCTTGCAGTCACGCACAGGGACACGCGATGAATTTCGCCAACTCTACCCCTTCAGTCCGGCCTTGGTGGAAACCTTGATCGCAGTCTCCTTCCTCCTCCAGCGGGAGCGGACCGCCCTCAAGGTGATGGCGAAACTGCTCAGTGACCAGAAGCACACCCTGCGTCTGGGACAGATCGTTCCGGTGGGCGATCTCTTCGACTACGTGTCCGAGGGAACAGAAGCCTTCAGCACGGACATGAAGTTGCATTTCAAAAATGCCAACACAATCTACCGTCGGCACCTGCGCCCCCTCCTGGAACGCGATCACAAGATCAACTTTGACGACGCGGAGAAGCTGGAGTGGGACGACCCCAAGCGGACCGCGCTGCGCAATGATGACCGTCTCATCAAAACGACCTTGCTTGCCTCCCTCGTCCCCGAGGTGGAAGCGCTCAAGAACCTCACCCCGGCGAAGCTCGCCGCGCTGAACCACGGCTCCATTGTTTCGCCGCTCAGCGGACAGGAAGCCAAGATGGTGCTCGCAAAGTTCCGCAACTGGGCTGCCTCCGCCGGGCAGGTCAAAGTGCAGGAAGGGGCCGGCAGCGTGACTCTTTTCATCCAGCTCGCTAACATCGATGCCGAACGCATCCTAGCCAAAGCACAAGGACAGGACAATCCCGGCAACCGCGTCCGCAAGATCAAGGAACTCCTTTTTGCCGCGATGGGGGTGAACGATCTGGGGGAACTGATTCTGACCCATGACTTCACCTGGCGTGGCACTCCGCGCAAGGCGGACATTCAGTTCAACAACGTCCGCACGATGGCCCCGCACGCCCTCCGGGCCGATGAAAACCGCTGGAAGGTCCTGCTCGATTATCCCTTCGATCCCGAGCACTCCGTCAATGACGACATCGAGGCGCTCGACCGTTTTCGTAATTCCGAAGAACCGACGAACACGGTGGTGTGGCTGCCTTCCTTTTTTAATGACGAGACCGAAGCGATGCTCGGCATTTTTGTGAGGCTGGAGCACATCCTCAAGGAGCATCAGTTCAAAACCTTTGTGAATGACCTCGCGGAAACCGACCGCGAGATCGCCCGCAGTCAACTCGAAAGCCAACGCGGAGAACTGAAGAGCCAGCTCCTCGCTCGACTGGAGATGGCTTACGGAATCCGCGGCGGCGGCGAAGCCTTCCTCGACCCGGCCAATACGCTCGAAACAGCGGATCAATTCCGCAGCCTCACGCCCGCAGTGACGGTGCAAGCTCCGGTCGCAGCAACTTTGGAGCAGGCCCTTGAGAAAACGCTCGATCAAGTCCTCGGTAAGCAGTTCCCGGCGCATCCGCAGCTCGACAGCAGTGTCTCACTCACCAAGGGGAACATCGCCAAAGTCCTCGAAGTGATGCAAGCAGCCTCGCGTGATGAAAACCCGAGCCACCTCTATGACCAGAGTCTGCGCAAGCCGCTCTTCCACTTCACCAATCCTCTGAAACTGGGAGAAGTGAGCGAGCAACGATTGAAGCTGGGATCGCATTGGCGCGACCACTTTGATCGCAATATCTCAAAGTCCGGAAACTTGGTCACAAGCGTCAGCCAGCTCCGGGAATGGATCGAAATCCCTTCCCCGATGGGACTTCCAAAAATCCTAGAGGACCTCATCATTCTGACCTACGCCGAGCAGACCAACAAGGTTCTGCAAGATCATGGGACCACGATCGAAGCGGCACCCGGGGGGCTTGAAAATCGCTACACCCTCTCCGAGATTTCCCTTCCCTCCGAAGCCACCTGGACCACTGCGAGCGAACGACTCAAAGGAATCTTCGGGCTCAAGCCCGCTCCTTTGCTCAACTTGAGCAACGTCAACACCATGGTCACCCACCTGAGCGATAAGGTCGCAAGCTGGCTGGCTCCGACCAGGGAACTCCACGGCACTCTGGCACAGGTGATCGACAAGCACGTTCCCGAACTGGATGCAAACGCTGATCGTCTTACGATGGCGGCCAAAGCGGAAGAACTTCTCAATGACCTTAGCAAACAAAGCGGACACGCCTTGCTCATAAGGTTAGCGGGATTCCCCTTGGAAGTTCAAGCGATGACTCTCTCCAAATCTCTCAGCTCCGCCGCCGATGCCGCCAGGGTTTTGCAAAGCACGGCCTGGGACACTTTCGCCAGTCTGAGGACACTTAAAAACTCTTCAAATGCTGAAGCGATCCGCAAGGACCTGATCAGCCTACTGGAGCAAAACGAATACCTGGAAGGGCTCGTAGAGAAACTGCCTAGGCTTCAAACTCGTGCGATCAACGCGATCATGGAGGTTGCGCAAGCAGCAGGAACAACTCCGGTTGTCCCTCCTCCTGTCCCCGCTGACCTGCCTCCGCTCCTCCCGGTCGCTAAACCCGGTCGCCTTAAGAAGCTCTATCGTCGTAGCCAGATCAGTGGCAATCGTGACCCGATTCCAGACTGGCTGGATGCGGAAGCCCAAGAGGATCTTCTTCAAGAAACTCCGGTGGCTTTGGTAGATAGCGAGGATCAGACAGCGATCGTCCTCGGTCCTCTTTACCGGGCTCTGGTCGAACTCGATGGCCAAGCGAGAGTCGATCTCAAAGCAGGAACGCTGGAGCTGCCTAGACTCGGCAAGACGCTTTCTCTTTCCGTCGATGAAAAGCATCTGAATCCTGACGCATGACCGAGCTGAATGAAAAACATCTGCAAGCGCAGATCGAGAGCATGCGCCAGCGAACGAAGGGCCAAATCCGAAGCGTCGGCAGCCACTACGCGATCCAGAGCGACGGAATCTGGACCGGAGCGCCCACCCTCAGTATCGGACGCGATGGTTCCCGGGAGGTGATCGGGATCTACTCCTGTCGCTCAGACTTGGAAATGCGCGAGAGCATCCTCAAGGCAAACAAGGTAGGACAATCGTCCGTCCTGCTCTGTAGCATGGATCCCGGAATGGTCAGCGATGATCTCCTGAGCAGACTGGTGGGCGGACGAATCAACGCGCCGCGAACCCGGGAAGTCTTGGCGAGCTACTTTCAGGTCAAAGAAAGCCGAATCGACCCGCGCGTGCTGGGAGATCGCGCCTTGATCAAAGCGCTCATTGAACATGCTCCTTCACAGGGATATCCCCCAAGTGCTGCCGGAACCCTCTCGCTCGATCAAGCCTGGTCCAACTTACTCACCATCGTGACCGGGACCCCGCCTGAGGGTGGAGGAGCACTTTCTCTCCTGCAATGGTCCTTGGAGGAGAAATCACGCGCGGCCTTGATGGGGCTGGACGGCGAGGTGAAGGAATCTTTCGGACAGTGGCTGGCTCGTAATGAAGACCATTTGAGTCCCCTGATGTGGGCAACGATGGAAGCCGGTCATGGCGAAAACCTCATCCCCTTTGGCTTCCTCCTCGCTCTGATCTACCACCCCGCCGAAGCGCCGCACGAGTCCCATGTCCAGGCCCGCGGAGGACTGAAGCAAGTCCTGAATGGACGAAGCATCGACCGCCCTGAGGGCCGCCAATGGCATGAAGCCGTCCAGACATTCATGAGCAGTCATCGCGGCTCACTCCCTCCGGACAAACGCGCCTTTCTCAGGAGTCGTCTCGATGCCCTGCTCGAGACCTTCCACCTCACCGAGCGCGCCTTTCTCAGCAATGAAGCTCCGCTCGGTCTGGAGCAACGGTATCAACGAGCGTCTGCCGATTTGGTCCTCGCAATGACCAAGAAAACACACAAGGCCCTGAAGGAAGCAGTGGACCACGTCAATTCCGTCAAGGAACACCGCTTGGCCTCCTCCGACGCCTCTAGACTGACCCGTCTTGAGATGGCTCAGCGTCTGGTGCAATGGCTCCAAAACGAGCAGAGTTCTGACAATGCAAAGTCCTTTTCCTCTTTGGCTCAACATTATCGTAACGAAGGAAGTCTGGTGGACCGGGCCGCCCATCATCTCCGTCAAAGTGACAGCCTCCGCCCCGTTCAAGACGACTATCAAAAAATCCTCAAACGGGTTCAGTCCCGCATGTCCGCAGCCACGAAAAACTTTGGAGGGAGTCTTCAACAATGGAGTAGTGAAGAAGGCCGAAGTTCCCGTGAGCTTCTGTGCGTTGAAGACCTTTTAAAGGATGCCGTTGTGCCAGTGGCAATGGAAGGTCCAGTATTACTTCTGGTGCTCGATGGCATGAGTGTCGCTGTTTTTCAGAGACTGCTGGAACAACTCGTTTGCCATGGTTGGATGGAAGGTGGGTCTCAAAAACACCACCTCCCCCGCCCCGTCATCGCCGCCCTGCCCTCCATTACCAAGATTTCCCGCCGGGCCCTCTTTCTCGGAGAACTCAATACGCAAAAAACAGGCACCGAAGAAGCCTGCTTCCGCGACAATGTGCTTCTCCATCGTGGTGTCAAAAGCACCAGCAAGGCGGTCCTCCATCGAAAGGGAGCGCTTCTCGACAAGAAAAGCGGGGGACTTTCCGAGGAGGTCAGAAACGATCTCTCAGACAAACGTAAGAAGGTCGTCGGGATCGTCGTGAATGCCATCGATGATGACCTCGACAGCGGAAGCCAGGACAACCGGGTCTGGAATCTCGATGACATCAATCCTCTGCACGAAATCCTTTCGGAATGTCGCGAGGCCGGCCGGTGGATCATCTTCACCAGCGACCATGGCCATGTTCTTGACTACGGTTCCGAATTGCTCAAAAGCGAGAATGAGGGACGAGGAGATCGGTTCCGCGTGCCGGATGGACGACTTGTCGAAGGCGAGATCGAGGTGAATGGCGCGCGGGTTAAGAACGGCTATGGAGCGGACAAAGTCATTCTCGCCCTCGATCCCGACCGACGTTACGGAAAAGACAAACGCGGATATCATGGCGGAGCCAATCCACAAGAAGTGATCATTCCCCTCGCTTTCCTCGCTCCCGCCGAGATCGAAGAACTCCCGGACAGTTGGCAGCCCGTCACCCTGAACCGCCCGGAATGGTGGCAGCTTAAAGCTTCGAAGAAACACGCTGAGCCCGCATCGGCAATCCCTACCAAGACAAAGAACCATGACAGCCGGGAACTGGATCTCTTCGAACCGGCTCCCCCGGTAGAATCCTCGCAAACCCTCGGCAGCGTCCTCATCGCAAGCGAAATTTTCACCGAGCAAATGAAGCAAGTGGCGGCCCGCCGACTCGATCCATCCCAAGTCTCTACCCTCGTAAGCCTGCTCAACGAAAAAGGAGGGCAAATGTCACGAGGCGAACTGGCAAAGGGACTCAAGCTCCTTCCACTCAGGATCGATGGCCTGGTCAGAACCGCCAGCAAGGTCCTCAATATCGATGGATATGAAGCACTCTCACTCGATCTTTCTACCGAAACAGTCTCCCTTGATGAGGCCATTCTCCGTGCCCAATTTGAACTCTCTTCCTAATTCCTCCGCTCCAAGATGATCAGCAACCGCAAAAGAGATGAAATCATCGATGCCCTCCGCCGGGGCACCGTGCCCCAAGATGGACTCGACCAACTCGCGGTTGGCTTGGATAAATTCGTCGATCCCCTCATGGACGAATTGAGGAAAACCGCCGAAGGCAGCGCAGGCTTTAAAGCGATTCGTGGAGGATATGGCTGCGGTAAAACCTTCTTCTCGCGCTGGCTGCAAGGTGAAGCCCGCAAAATGAACTTCGTGACCTCTGAAGTTCAGATCTCGGAGACCGAAACCCCTCTGCATAAAATGGAGACGGTCTATCGGCGCATGCTCGAACGCTTGGCTACCGGCAGCGAGCGTTCGGGAGCTTTCCGAAGCCTTATTGATAGTTGGTTTTATGCCCTGGAAGAAGACGTCCTCAGCGCCGGCGAGATCGACGGAGAGAGTGAGGCCGAACTCCTCGCCGCCACCAGTGAATTGATGGAGAAGCGGCTGGCTTCAATTTCAAAAAAAGCTCCCAGCTTCGCCGCCGCCCTTCGCGTCTACCGTGAGTGCGTGGCCGCAGGCGATCATGCTACGGCGGAGGGACTCCTTGCCTGGGTCGCGGGACAGCCGAACGTCGCGGCCGCCGTGAAAAAGCGCGCCAACATCAAGGGCGACGTGGATCACTTCACGGCCACCAGCTTCCTGCAAGGTCTTCTCGTCGTGCTGAAGGATTCCGGTCATCCCGGACTGGTCCTGGTGCTCGATGAGGTGGAAACCCTGCAAAGGGTGCGCTCGGACATCCGGGAAAAAGCGCTCAATGCCCTGCGGCAGTTTATCGACGAACTCGATGCCGGACAGTTTCCCGGACTCTACCTCGTCATTACCGGAACGCCGGAATTCTTCGATGGTCCCAGAGGCCTCAAGAAACTACCACCACTCGCCCAACGTCTCGATACGCACTTCAACGCCGATCCCCGCTTCGACAATCCCCGGGCCGCCCAGATCCGCCTACAACCCTTCCGCAAAGAAATGCTCGTCGAAGTGGGCTGCAAGGTCCGCGATCTCTACACCGCCAACCCAAAGGTCCACGACCGGGTCAGCGAGATCGTCAACAAGGAACTCATCGCCCGCCTCGCCGATGGCGTCGCAGGACAGCTCGGAGGTAAGACCGGCATCGCCCCCCGCATTTTCCTGAAGAAGCTCATCGCCGACCTCCTCGACCTCGTCGATCTCAATCCTGATTACGATCCCGGGAAGCATTACACTCTCACCATCAGAGAGAACGAGCTCACTCCGGAGGAGAGAAACACGGTGGGCGCAGACGATGTGGAAGACATCGACCTGGATCTGGGGCAAACTTAATCTGTGCTGGATTGGGGAGCATTCAGAGAGTAGATTCTTTCAGCAACCTCTCAGTCCATGGCCCGCTCAGATCTCATTCTCCGCCTCGTACGCTCAGCGAGCGCCGGGGACCGCCGTGCTCTTGAGAAGTCGGTCGCAGCATTGGCTGCCGAGGAGCGTGCCAAACGGCATGGCGTTTTTGCTGATAAGCTCGAGAAGGAACTCCAGCAAAGTTCCGTCACCACCGTCCCTTTCAAGCAGCCTCAAGAGGCTTCGACTCACGGTGGATTTTGGACCGAGAGCATTCCAGAACGCTCGCTCGAATCTATCATCCTTCCAGACCTGGTCAGATTTGCGATATCTGAGTTGGTCGAGGAACAGATGCGGGCAGATCTCCTGCGGTCCCATGGTGTAGAGCCCCGCCATAAGGTCCTGTTAACAGGGCCTCCCGGTAACGGTAAAACTTCGGCGGCGGCGGCCTTGGCAGCTGAACTCATGGTTCCGCTCATCACGCCCCGCTACGAGTCCATCATCGGGAGCTATCTCGGTGAAACGGCAGGACGCTTAGGCAAGCTCTTCGAATATGTGAGAGGCCGCCCTTGCGTTCTTTTCTTGGACGAATTTGACACGCTTGGACGCGAGCGCGCGGATCCAAATGAAACTGGTGAAATCAAACGCGTGGTGACCTCGCTCCTCATGCAGATTGACGACCTCCCCTCTTATGTGGTGGCGGTAACCGCGACGAATCACCCTGAGACGCTCGACAGGGCTGTTTGGCGGCGGTTCCAACTACGACTTAACTTGCCCTCTCCGACTCAAGCTGACGCGATCAGATGGTTTGACACGTGGTCCGAGATGACAAACCAACCTCTCGGGATGACCGCGAAGACTCTCGCCACGAACTTGAAGGCGGACAGTTATTCGGATCTAGAAGATTACTGCAGTGATGTGCAACGCCGAATGATTCTTGCCGGCCCGGATGCTGATCCAAAAACGATCTTCAAAGAGCGACTCTCTTTCTGGAAAGAACGAGTGCTCCAGACCGAGCTTCCCAAATAGATGCCCGATCCGCCGTTTTTGACCTTCAAAGCGGTGAATCGTTCACCGCGTGTTCCACCAAAAACTGGAAAGCCCATACCGGATTACCTTTCCCCGTCTCGATCAGATCAGGCCAAGAGACTCCTTCCTAAATTCGGGAAACTTGAGGAAGCTCTGGCGCATAAATCGTTTCAATTGCATGTGGATGCTCCAGGCTACCTCGCCGAAGAAATTCTTGTCCTAGAGATTGCCGGGGGGCTAGAGGACTTTTTGGAAACACTTCGAGAGGTCGAAGGTTTTGAATGGCTTGGTGATGAGCAAGTTGATTTCACTCCTGATGAAGACGGGTTTCGAAAAAGAGACCCGAGGAAACAGTCTGAGTCTGTTGGAGGACTTCTCTACCTTTTTGCGACCAACCTCCCAGCACTACAGCAGCTCAAATCAGCTTGGAAACAAAAGGCTGATGGTGAAGGGCTATCTGGAATCACATCCAAGCTTGGTAAAATGGCAAGAATCTATGACGGTCACGCGCCAAGTGCCTGGGCTCGAATGATCGATTGGCTCCAGTGGAAATACCAAGTGCTGTTCATTATCAGTGCCGGTAATTGCTCACGAATTCCTGTCGAAATGAGCCTCTCGGAACTTGAAAAGTTGTCTCCGGAAGAGCTAGAGAAAGCCTTCGTCGCATTTCGCATAGCGGAGGCACGGCAGCTAAGGCTTCTGTCTCCAGCTGAATCAATCAATGCCATCACGGTAGGGTCTCATCACTCTGACGAGACTGGACCGGTGAACTTAAGCAGCATCCAACTGATGCCGATACGTCACCCCGATATGCCCTCACCATCTTCGCGCAATGGTCCCGGGTTTTTGAGGAGCGTCAAGCCAGATATTCTGATGCCTGGAGGCAGGCAACCGATTTCAGTAATCGGAGATAAAGCGAACTGTTACCTCGGACACCTCGCTCCAGGGCAGAAAGTAGCAGCGCCACCATCTCCGGGCCAACCTGGGCCCGCGACAAAGTTCATTCGTGGCACGAGCGGCGCGACAGCCTTGGCAACCCGACAGGCAGCAATACTCATCGAACAACTGTCAGAAATGGCAACACCTCCCCCGCCAAGTCACATGGCGGTGATCGTAAAGACTCTTCTCACTCACGGAGCGTCATGGAATGACGCAGATACCCATCTACGTTCAATGTTCGGCTCTCCGGGAAGCAAGCACATTAAATGGAAAGGCGGCACAGTCTCCCCGCTCGTAGGTCATGGGCGAATCAACGAAAAGTTGCTCAACTCTATCGAAGGGCACCGCGCGACTGTTCTGGGTTGGGATACCATTAGCGAAGATGAATCTCTTGAGTTTCGATTCCCAATTCCCGCATCTCTTGGGACAGCGAAAGGGAAAAAACGCTTCACGGTGACTCTCGCCTACCTAAGCCCGATCAACCCTCACAATCGTAAATACCGCACCGCTCGGCTTTCCTTCAAATTCCCCGAATTAATCAATGCCTTTCTCAGCAAAAAGGGGCGCAGGAATGTGGACGACAAACAAGGATGTAAGGGCACGATTCAACATGAAATTTATGAGGACGAAACCCTACGAGGAATCGTAGATGGCGAATTTATCATCAACGTGGAATGCCGAGAAGAGGGCGGTCTGATGGACACTCCAGTTCCATTCGCTCTCGCCGTTACTTTAGAAGGAGCCCCAGAGATCTTTCCAAATATTCGACCGGAAATCACGGAGCACTTGAGAAACATCACGGCTGTCCCTCTCAGTTCTGGACGAGTCCCCGTCTAAACTGGCTACCTCCTTGGTTTTCAAATGAGTCACTTCGAAAAGCTCGACCCCTTGGTCCAACACCACATCGTGAACACGCTGGGTTGGACCAGTCTTCGCCCCCTTCAGGAAGAAAGCATCCCTCCCATTCTCGCCGGGAAGGACTGTCTGCTTCTTGCTCCCACTGCTGGAGGAAAGACTGAAGCCGCTATTTTCCCGATCCTCTCAAGACTCTGCAAAGAGGGAAAAGATGGTCTCAAAATTCTCTACGTCTGCCCCCTCAAGGCTCTTCTCAATAACCTTCACGAGCGCCTCAGTGCGTATTGCGAAATGCTCGGTCTGGAGTGTGGTATTTGGCACGGAGATATCGGACCTTCTCAGAAGCAACGATACCTCAAACAAGCTCCCGCCATTCTTCTCACGACGCCGGAGTCCCTGGAGGTCATGTTGATCTCTCAGAAGGATGGTCCCAGAGCATTTTTAAAAACGGTGAATACTCTCGTCGTGGATGAAATCCACGCCTTTGCCGGAGATGATCGCGGTTGGCATCTACTGGCTGTCGCACACCGCATTGAGCACCTCACGGGACATAAACTTCAGAGAATCGGCCTCTCGGCAACCGTAGGAAACCCGGAGCAGCTCCTTCAGTGGCTCATCGATGGGGGACGATCCGAGAGTAACACGGGGGTCGTCATTGCTCCAGGGATGAACGCAGCTCCCGCAGAGAGCGACATCACGCTCGACTATGTAGGATCTACCGAAAATGCCGCCATCGTGATTTCCCGGCTCTACCTGGGCGAGAAGCGGCTCGTCTTCTGTGATAGCCGCAGCCGGGTCGAAGAACTGGGGAATCTCCTGCGTGGATTAAACGTCTCCGTTTTCCTTTCTCACAGCTCCCTCAGTGCTGAAGAACGCCGTGATTCCGAAGCGGCCTTTGCCCAAGGCCAAGATTGCGTGATTGTCGCCACAAGTACCCTCGAACTGGGTATCGACGTCGGCGATTTGGATCACGTCATTCAAATCGATGCCCCTTGGTCGGTCGCTTCGTTTCTGCAACGTCTCGGTCGCACCGGAAGGAGAAGTGGCAGCACCCGAAACTGTCTTTTTCTAGCAACATCAGACACCGCACTTCTCAGAGCGGCAGCACTCCTGGCCCTATGGAAAGATGGCTATGTCGAACCGGTCGAACCGCCCCACCACCCTCTCCATCTATTTGCTCAACAAATCATGGCACTTGCTCTCCAAACGGGCGGAATTGGCCGGGAAGACTGGAAGAAGCAGATGGCTGATTCACCCATCTTCGGATCCGAGGACCCAAAAACCTTGGATGGCATCGTGAATTACATGCTCGAAGAAGGGATTCTTTGGTCCGACGGAGTTCGTCTCGTCATCGGAGACGCCGGCGAAGGCTACTTCGGCCGACGTCACTTCATTGATCTAATCTCGGTCTTCGCCTCTGACCCGGTTTTCATGGTGCTCCATGGCCGCAGGGAATTGGGGAGCGTAGACCAAGTAACCTTCCTGCGAGAGCGCCGCGATGATCAACCCATTGTCCTCTCACTCGGAGGACGCTCTTGGTTAGTTCAGGATATCGATTGGCAATCCCGGCAAGCTCAGGTGATCCCGGAAGAACGTGGAGGTAAGAGCCAATGGCTGGGAAGCGGCCAAGGCATGAGCTTCCGCTTCGCTCGCAAAGTGCAGGAGCTCCTCGCAAGTGAAGACGACGACGCCACTTGGACCGGGAGAACCAAAGACGCGATAGAGAACCTTCGTAACCTCTACAACTTCATTTCAAAGGACGACGACCTCGTCCTCTCCAATCACGAGAAAGACGAATTCCACTGGTATACCTTTGCTGGCGCGAGCTGCAACATGGCGATTGCCTCATGCCTCAACGAGACTGGATACGAACCCGCCTACTCCGACGACTTTAAGATCCGGGGAAAAGGTGCCGCAAAAGCCCACAAAGCTGTCCAAGCCGTAAAATACGCGATAGCAGAAGGCCTCTTCGAAACATTCGAAATCAAACAGGAAATTCTTGAGGCCCTTAAATTTCATCAGGCCCTACCCAATTCCATCGCTCAGAAGATTATGAGAGCCAGACTCTTTGACGAAAACCTAATCGAGGCGCAACTGAATCGAGGCATTCTGTTCTTGGAATAGGCCCGGCAATACTCCTATTTTCCTAACGGACACTGAAATCTAAAATTTTCAGGTGCTCGGGGATTACGTCGCAACGCTCTGAAAAAGTAATGAAATATTCAACTCACGAAAAACGGACCGATTCCGAACAATGGGTTGCAAAAGGTCAGAGCACCTGACTTCGACGGATGACGCCTCGTGCTGAATGCTGCTGGCTACAGGGTTTGGGTGATTTTCAGGAAAACCGGAACAGGAAAGGGAATTGAT
>Ga0209491_10003352_pt1 | contig 26564 bp, 25 predicted proteins | sample BON02_FD_187213 | JGI IMG/M metagenome (GOLD analysis project Ga0209491, IMG submission 187213) | Freshwater microbial communities from Lake Bonney liftoff mats and glacier meltwater in Antarctica - BON-02 (SPAdes) (version 2) | ecosystem: Environmental > Aquatic > Freshwater > Ice > Glacier...
GAGCGGAGGAGGATACAAAATGTCTTTCTTTAATCCTGACATGTTCATCAAAAAAGCTGAAGAACTTGTAGCAACAAAACCTTACGAAGCAACTCACACATTTAGTGAATTTGGTTTTACTGACCAGCTCGCAAATGCGATTGCAAGTCGTAACTACACAATTCCAACTCAAATTCAAGATGAAACTATTCCTCTTGTCCTTGAAGGGCGAGATGTTGTAGGGCTTTCAAATACAGGTACTGGTAAAACAGCAGCTTTTCTACTTCCTCTTATTAACCGAGCAATCCTCAACAAACGAGAGCAAGTTATTATCCTTGCGCCGACACGAGAACTCGCTGTGCAAATCGAAGATGAACTTCTGCAAATTACACAAAATAAACTTGGTGTCTTTTCAGCAATCTGCGTAGGTGGAGCAAACATTCACCGACAAATGACTCGTCTACGAAAGCACAACCAATTCATCATCGGAACTCCAGGACGAATTATGGACCTTATGAAACGACGAGCAATCTCTCTTGAGAACACTCGAACAATCGTACTTGATGAGGCTGACCGAATGCTCGACATGGGATTCATCACTGATATGAAATTCATTATGTCTCACATGCCAAAGGAGCGACAAACTCTTTTCTTCTCAGCTACAATGGGACCAAAAATTAAGGAGCTCGTCAAAGATTTCCTTAACAATCCAATTACTGTTTCTGTTATCAAGTCTGACGCTTCAAAGAATGTCGATCAAGACGTTGTGCGAATTGACGGACGAGACAAGAAAGAACTTCTGAAAGACCTTCTTGCACAAGAAGACCTTGAGAAAATTCTTATCTTCGGACGAACAAAGCATGGAGTAGATGAACTAACTCGAGATATCTCAGCATGGGGTCACCGAGCGGATTGTCTCCACGGAAACAAGAGTCATCCTCAGCGAGAACGAGCGGTAAAGCGATTCAAAGCTGGAGATGTTTCGATTCTTGTAGCGACTGACGTTGCTGCGCGAGGAATCGATATCAACGGAATCACTCACGTGATCAACTACGAACTTCCCGACTCATACGAAGACTACATTCACCGAATTGGTCGAACAGGACGAGCTGGAAAGACTGGTAAAGCACTAACGTTTATCAATCGATAAATAGAATGCTCAAAAATAGTGCAAGCCCCGAAAGGGCTTGCACTATTTTTTTTGCGCTGTAATTTCTTTATATAAAAAATTGTTATTGACTTTCACAATTTAAAAGGTAGTCTTTTCAAAGAAGTCGACACGATGTCGACACAAACAAAATCAACACAACCCCATTAGGAACATGAAACCAATATATGCACTCGTATCCGTCTCCGACAAATCAAAACTGGAGCTGCTCATTTGCCTAACACACCTTGGCGTGAAACTAATCTCCACCGGAAATACAGCAAACACACTGCGCGAACTCGGATTCGAAGTTATCGATGTTTCCGAGTTTACAGGGATGCCGGAGATGATGAACGGTCGACTCAAAACACTTCATCCAAAAGTCTGCGGCGGCATTCTCGCTCAGCGAGATAGGTCCGACGACATAGCTGATGCTAACAAGCACGATATGCCTCACATCTCATTTGTTATTTGCAACTTCTACCCATTCAAAGACAAACCAAGCATCGAGAATATCGATATTGGCGGCCCAACAATGGTTCGAGGTGCTGCAAAAAACCACATGCACGAAACGGTTCTGACGGACCCGGGAGACTACTTAAAACTTGCGAGCCTTCTTAACCACCCTGACATCACAAGTTTCGAGGACTACCAAGCTGCATCTATTATGTTTCGGTATGAACTTGCCGCAAAAGCAATTCGGTACACTGCAGACTACGACACAATGATTGCGGATTGGATGGCTCAGCAAGAAGCTGGCGTCTGAAAGTAATACTCGACCCCAACACGCCGACGGCGTGTTTTTTATTACCTCAAAAATCTCTATAATTTTTCATCACCCACAACCCAATCATTGCCCCCCTTCCCTAAACATGTTTTGATAGAGCTATGCTACTGAATCTTCTCAAAAAAATTGGTGCATGGTTCCATAAATACGAATCGCGTCTCATGCCTGCATCGCTTATTTTTGGTTTCATTGTTGATTATTTTACACTTAATAAAGTAGACAGCGTGTTTGATAATGCAATTCTCCTTGGACACCTTACCATCACAGCAACAGCCATCGCACTCATATATAGTACTCATTCACTTTCACCGAAAAAATGGTATCAGTTCATTTCCCCAGTCCTTCCCGTACTGATGCAATTCTCACTTGGAGGTCTTTTTAGCGGACTTATTGTATTTTATAGTAGAAGTGGATCATTTTTTGCGAGTCTTCCTTTCATTGCGACCCTTCTTGTTCTTCTCATCGGAAATGAATTTGTACACAAAAAGTTTCCACGATTTACATTTCAAGTGTCGCTCTGGTATATCGCCCTTTTCTCATACCTTGCACTTATCACACCTGTTGTGCTCAGAAGTATCAACGAACTCACCTTTGTTCTTGCGGGAATCATTAGTCTCCTCATAATATATCTCTATCTCAAAGTCATCGGTTTTGTTATTCCTAAAAATTTTAGTATCAAAAAAGTCCCACTTTTTGGAAGCATCATCTCAATCTATCTTCTTTTCAATATTTTCTATTTTACAAATATTATCCCCCCTATTCCTCTCGCGCTCAAAAGCGGTACGGTAGCACATTCAGTTACCCGATCTGACACCGGATCATACAACGTAAAAACTGAAGTTCGTGAATGGTACGATATTATGGGTTTTTATCGAACAACATTTCACCGAACAGCGAGTGAACCAGTCTATATTTTTAGCTCAGTATTTGCACCAACTAAATTTAACGAAACTGTTTTTCACGACTGGTCATTATATAATAAAAATACAAATCGATGGGTACGCAAAAGTCGTATTCCTATACAAATTTATGGTGGCCGAGAAGAAGGATTTCGTGGATACTCATTCAAGGAAAACATGGAACCTGGTTTATGGCGAGTCGATATTGAAACCAAACGAGGCCAAGTAATTGGACGAATAAAATTTACTGTTGAGAATACAAAAAAACAAGTGGAACTCAAGAGTGAAATTTATTAGCACGAAAACAGAAATGCTGACGATACTCATATGCTTGCAAGTAAGCGTTTTTTTGCTACTCTTGCAATAGACCATGAGCAAACCAAGCATAGAAACAGCAACGGTCGATAGTAATATCGGCGAAACTATCGCAATCGAACAACCCAAAACAATCGAGGCACTTTCTGAGTTACTCATCCAAAAAAATATAGACACGTCGGGGTGGAACACCCCGAAGACAAAAAGTATCCCGGATCTTTTTTCTGAAATCGTAACTGGCGAGAGCATGCTCGAAATTCGTAACAAGAAAATAATTCGCGCCATTTCAATAATTGGAATAAATGTCTTTACCACCATTCGCGGGAGTCATATGCGACTTGTTGAGAGAAAACGAGTTTCAGGAAATACACCACACTCCAGATTATTGCGAACAAGCATTAGCGAAAGGAAGAGCTTTCACGAGGATTTATTCGCTGCAGCTATTCGTATCACAGAGAATGTACTTTCTATCTCTACAGAGCCGCACTACTTCATCGAAGGCAACAAACATATCACTTATATAGATCCTGATGCATTTCCCTGTCTTGCAACACGAGCCTGTGAAAGAAGGCTTGCGATTAATATCAGTCCAAACAGTGCAAGACTAAGCGGCTACACGGTCTTGTTAGACAATGAGACTATCCACTTTGAGTGGTCACCTACTACGTAATCGAGCTAACCCCTCGATTTTTTTAATTATATGTGGTACTATATTCGCACCAAAGAAACCCCAAGGAGTCTTTTTTATTTATAGAAACAAATTACAATGGAAACAAGAAACATCGCAATTATCGCCCATGTGGACCATGGAAAAACAACACTTACAGATGCAATTTTGCAACAAGCGAACTCAGGATCACAGCATGTAAGCATGGATAACAACGCCCTTGAACAAGAGCGTGGTATTACTATTTACGCAAAGAACGCTGCTTTTGAATACAAAGGTGCAAAAATAAACATTGTTGATACGCCAGGTCATGCAGACTTCGGAGGTGAAGTGGAGCGTATTCTTCGATCTATTGACTGTGTACTCCTTATTGTTGACGCTCAAGAAGGTCCTATGCCACAAACTCGCTTTGTGCTCAAGAAATCTCTTGAACTTGGACTACGACCTATCGTTGTTCTCAACAAAATCGACAAGCCTGCAGCAAACGCAGATAAAGCACTTAACCAAATCTTTGATTTGTTTGTTGAGCTTCACGCAACCGATGAGCAACTCGACTTTCCTGTTATCTACGCTATTGGAAAAGATGGTGTCGCAATGAAGAATATCGATGACGAAAAGAAAGACTTAACTCCCCTTCTCGACATGATTGTTGAGCACGTTGCACCCGCTGAAAATGACACAGCATCACCCCTACAAGCGCAACCATTTAACCTTGGGTATGACAACTTTCTTGGGCGACTTGCAATCGTACGAGTATATAAAGGAATCCTCAAAAACGGTTCGAATGTTTTTGTAAAGAAAGCGGACGGGACAAGCAAGACATACAAGATCACAAAGTTATTTAGCTATTCAGACACTTCGCGCGTTGAGACTGACGCAGTAGAAGCTGGAGACATTGGTATGGTTGCTGGACTTACTGAAGTCTTTATCGGAGACACAATTTGCGAAAGTGCAGATACTCCACTTCTTGATAGTATTTCAGTTGATGAGCCAACAATTGAGCTGACATTCCTTGTAAACAATTCTCCATTTGCAGGACGAGAAGGAAAATTCGTAACAAGTCGACAGATTCGAGATCGTCTTGAAAAAGAGCTCGAAATGAACGTGGGACTTAAAGTAGAATTCGGAACGGAAAGTGCTGACCGATTTATTGTTAGAGGTCGCGGAGAACTTCATGTTGCTATTCTTATCGAAAATATGCGACGAGAAGGATACGAGCTACAAGTATCGCAACCAGCAGTAATCATCAAAGATATTGATGGTGTAAAATCAGAACCGTTTGAAGAAATCGTAGTTGATGTGCCTGCAGAATTCCAAGGTTCAATTATTGAAAAATTGAGTAAGCGAGGTGCAACTATGACTCACATGGAGCCAAACGATGCTCGAATTCTCATGAACTTTGAAGGACCATCACGAGGACTCTTTGGATACCGAAATGCATTCGTAGTTGACACAAAAGGTGAAGGAATCATCGCAACACGAGTACTTGAGTACCGACCATACGCTGGTGAAATTGCTCGAAAAGAAACTGGAGCTATGATTTCTCAAGTAACAGGAAAGACTCTTTCATTCTCACTTGAAAACCTACAGTCTCGAGGACAACTTTACATCACTCCAAACACTGAAGTGTACGAAGGAATGGTGATTGGAAACACATCAAAGGGAGAACAAATGATGACAAACCCAACAAAAGGAAAGCAACTCACAAACATGCGAGCTTCTGGAAATGACGAAACAACAAAGCTTATCCCTGCTCAAATTATCACCATTGAAACTGGTCTTGAAATCATGGGTAAGGATGAATATCTTGAAGTAACACCTAAAAATGTTCGACTTCGAAAGCAGAACCTTACTGATACCGATCGAGCAAAAGCGAAGCGAAGCTAGCGTCTAGCGTGTATCGAGTGAAACACCTGTCATAGCGGCAGGTTTTTCTATTTCTAACTGCGAGAGAATTGTTGGGGCAATGTCTTTTAAAGATCCGCCATCTCGAAGTGGCTTTTCTGTATTTGTAAGAATACACGGTACTTTATTAAGCGTGTGTGCAGTATGTTTTTCTCCTGTTTCAGTATTTATATTTACCTCAGCATTTCCATGATCTGCTGTCACGAGCGCAGTTCCACCCCGAGCATGAAGAGCTTCGCAGACTCGATTGAGTTCCCTATCTACTGTTTCAACTGCAATAATGATTGCTGGTTGGTTCGCTGTGTGCCCGACCATGTCAGGATTGGCAAAGTTTATAAAAGTAAAATCAACCCCTGCATTAATTCGCGCGATTGCCTCGTCTGCGATAGCTTCTGCGCGCATTTCAGGTGCCTCATCATGCGTTTTCACATCCTTACGACTTGCAAGCATGACATGTTCTTCGCCTTCGTGAGGTTCTTCTTTACCTCCATTGAGGAAATATGTAGCGTGGGGAAACTTTTCAGTTTCGGCGAGGTGAGCCTGAGTCATTGATGCGTTTGCAATTTCTTGTGCGAGAGTTGTTACAATCGTTCTCGGAGGGAATGCGACTACCACATCAAAATCCTGTTGATATTGCGTGAGCGTCACAATATGTAAATCGAGCTCTGCTTTTCTAGCAATGAGTTTTTGAGTAATCATACGTGCTCGATCGGCTCTAAAATTAAACACAAAGACACCATCGTTTTTTTGTAGTGGTGCCTCGATGATTGCAAACGGTTCAATATGCTCATCTGATCTCCCTTCTGCATGTTGTCGTTTCACTTCATCAATTGGTGCTATTTGGCAAAGCCCGTTCTTACATTCAAAAACAGTATTTTCAAATTGTTCAAAACGATCCCAATTATTGTCGCGGTCCATCGAAAAGAATCTTCCGCTCACTGATGCTATTTTTCCAAAAGAAAGCTCCTCGCATATGTCTTGGATTTCTTTGAGATTTTCGACTGAACCATATGGCCCAGCGTCGCGTCCATCAGTAAAGGCGTGGACGAAACAATCTTCAACACCCTGCTCTTTTGCGAGTTTGAGAAATGCATGCAAGTGCGAGCCGTGCGAATGTACTCCGCCATCTCCGATGAGTCCCATGAGGTGGAGTGCCGAGTTTTTTTCTTTTACATGAGTGCATAGGCCAATAAAGGCTTCGTTTGATGCGAAGCTTGTATCGTCGATTGCTTTTGCAATGCGCACAAGATCAGTATCAATAACTGTTCCTGCACCAATAGTCATGTGTCCAATCTCACTGTTACCTACCTGCCCTTTGGGCAGGCCTACATGCTCTTCTCCAGCGTCCAAAAGCGTATGAGGATAACTTTCCCATAAACTATCAAAATACGGCGTACGAGCGGCTGCAACAGCATTGTTTTCGGTATCTTCGCAATATCCCCATCCGTCGAGGATTATAAGAGCGGTCTGTTTTTTGTTTTGAGACATGAAGTTTAAATTAAAGTAATTAATTAGACTCGCCACATTGCGATAATCTCAAATCTATTTAAGATTAAAAACCTTTTTTCCTGGATAGATAGCATTCTTTCCAAGTGCCTCTTCGATTCGTAGAAGTTGATTGTATTTTGCAACTCGATCAGTTCGCGAAAGCGAACCTGTTTTGATTTGCCCTGCACCAGTTCCTACTGCAATATGTGCGATTGTTGCATCTTCTGTCTCACCAGATCGATGTGAGATAACTGATGAATATCCAGCTTTTGCGCCAAGAGCGATTGCGTCGAGTGTTTCAGTCAGTGTTCCGATTTGGTTGAACTTAATAAGGATTGAATTACATACATTGAGTTCAATTCCCTTTTGTAGTCGCTCAACATTTGTGACAAAGAGATCGTCTCCAACGAGCTGGATCTTCTTTCCAAGTTTCTTTGTCAGGAGAGCATATCCATCCCAGTCGTCTTCATCAAGCGCATCTTCGATTGAAATAATTGGATATTTCTTTACGAGATCAACATAATACTGCACGAATTCTTCGCTTGTGAATGTTTTCTTTTCTGAAGCGAGGTGGTACTTTCCATCTTTGTATAGTTCAGATGACGCAACATCGAGTGCGATAGAAATTTGAGTTCCTGGCTTGTATCCTGCTTTTTTGACAGCTTCAACAACAAGCTTGAGTGCGTCTTCGTTTGTTGGTAGTGATGGTGCGAATCCTCCTTCGTCTCCCACTGTTGTACTGAGTCCTTTATCGTGAAGGATTTTCTTGAGAGCGTGGAATACTTCTGTTCCTGCTTGTAGAGCCTTTGAAAAAGTAGTGAATCCGTGAGGAATAATCATGAACTCCTGGATGTCCGTTGAGTTTACTGCGTGAGCGCCTCCATTCATAATATTCATCATCGGAACAGGTAATGTTACTTGTTTTGTTTTTGAAAGAGTTTTGATGTATGACCAAATAGGTTTGTTTTGTGATGCCGCTGTCACACGAGCGAAAGCAAGTGACACGCCAAGAATTGCGTTTGCACCAAGCTTCTTTTTATTTGGTGTTCCGTCGAGTGCGATAAGGGTATTATCGAGTTCTCGTTGAGTGAATGATTTTTTAAGAATTGCTTTTGCAATAATGGTGTTTACATTGGCGACCGCTTTCAGTACACCCTTACCACAGTATCGTTTTCCGCCATCTCGAAGTTCCACAGCTTCGTACTTACCGGTTGATGCACCTGACGGCACAGCAGCTCGTCCAAAAGATCCATCAGACAGAATCATTTCAACTTCAACTGTAGGATTACCTCGAGAGTCGAGGATTTCACGACCGGTAATTTTTTTAATAAATGGAAGTTTTTTTGCAGAAGGCTTTTTCATAAAGATACGATAAAATTATTATAAATAAATACTAAACAAACACTGAACGAATACGGGTATGTGCATACAAGTATGTAGAGTGTAGTATATCGTACCTGAGTTATAAAAAAAGCGCCCTTCGGGCGCTTTTTTTATTAGAGCATCATTTTGAATGAGTGTGAACTTGTGAGGTATTTTCTCAATCTTCGTAGTCTTTTGAAAAAACTTTTTTTGTGAGCTAGGCGATTGTGTGCTGTTTGAAAATCGAAGTAGTGCATAGAATATTTTTAATATTTTTATTATATTCCGATATGAATGCTTGTCAACTTTTCTAGACTTACATAGCTGTGGATAACTTTCTTGTTTTTCTTCTAGAAACGACTATTATGTATATATGCATATACTTCAAGAAAAACTTCTTATTCTCATAAAACAAAGTAATATTGGCTCGAAAACCCTCCGTGAAATTGGAGAAAAAATCGGAGAACAATATCCTCAGAAAATTAAGCATCACCTCGATCAGCTTGAGAAAAAGGGTTTTATTCGACAAGACAGAGCCCACGGTATTATCGAAACTAAGGGTGCAGGAAAAGTAAGCAACTCTAATCTCCTTTCTGTTCCAATAGTCGGGGCTGCAAACTGTGGACCTGCAACTATATTTGCGAACTCAAACATCGAAGGGTACCTCAAGATATCAAGCGCGCTTTTGCGTAAAAGAAAAAACATTTTTGCAATTCGAGCAATGGGTCTTTCGATGAACAACGCTAAAGTTGGAGGCAATACTATTGAGGACGGAGATTACCTTATTATTGATAGCGATGATCTCATCCCACAAAACGGAGATATTATTCTTTCGGTTATAGATAGTATGGCAAACATTAAGCGATATATTTGGGACGAAGAAAACGAACAAATAATCCTTGTATCCGATTCTTCTCGCGACTTCCCCCCTATTTATATTCATGAGGATGACAGCTTCATAATTAATGGTAAAGTAATACAAGTTATTAAAAAACCTAAGTATTAGACTAACCAATCAGTAATTTATGAAAATAATCGAAGAGTTTAAAGAGTTTGCTATTAAAGGCAACGTAATTGATCTTGCTGTTGGTGTCATCATTGGTGCTGCATTCGGAAAGATTGTCACCTCTCTTGTAAACGACATTATCATGCCACCCATTGGGCTTCTGACTGGTGAGGTAGATTTTAGTGAGAAAGCTATTATTATTAAGCAAGCAAGCGAAAGCGTAGAAGCGGTTACGATCAACTACGGAATTTTCATAAACAACACAGTAAACTTTATTATCGTAGCTTTTGCCATATTTATAATTATCAAGCAAATTAATAAAATGAAACGAAAAGAGGAAGCGAAGCCCCCCGCTGAGAAAAAAGAATCTGCGGACATCACACTACTACGAGAGATTCGAGACTCTCTCAACAAATAAATCTTTCAGAAAAAACTTTTTTGCGCATTTTTCTAGCTTCTACGTATTCACACTCACATCCGGCAGAACAATTTCTCCTGCTTCTCTTTTTCTATCTCGCCTGTTTGATAATTGTTTAGTAATATACTTATCGGCAAGAATATTAATAAACATTGGTGCCAAGAAAGTACTCACGATACTCAATACAACTAAAGTAGTGACGAGTGTAGAATCGATAATACCTAGTTCCATCCCAGTGAGCGCAACCGCGAGAGTAGTTGAGAGCTGCGGCATGGTCGCAACACCAATCAGGCTACTTTCAGATTTATTATATTTTAATTTTCTTCCAGCGATATATCCGCTAACAAATTTTGAAATTGTTGAGCCGAGAACAATAGAAGCGAGCAAAAGAAGAGTTGAGGCTTGAGGGTTTGCAAAAACTAAGATATCTGTTTTTGCACCAATAATAACAAAGAAAATTGGAATAAATATACCATATCCAATTGATCGTAGTTGCTTCTTAAGTGCTTCGTGCGTTATTGCATCAGCAAGAATAATTCCTGCAAAAAAAGCTGAAATAATTGGGTGCAGGCCGAGGAATGTAAATATAATTACTGTCCCGATAAGCAAGACAAGAACTGCGCGCAACTCTTGCTCAAAAATATCTTGATCTTTATGAAATTGTTTTTTGAAAAACTCACGAACCAGTGGGATAATCTTTCGAAAAAGATAGAAGAGAACGATAAGTACCGGATATAAAATAAAGTACGGTACTCCACCCGTATAATCAAGAATTTGGAGAGTGAATGAAAGAAGGAGTAAGCTTGCGACATCTTGAACAATAGTGGCTGCAACAATCGTTCTCCCTACATCTGTCCGAATTAAAGAGGCAGATTCGAGAGATGGAATCACAATCGCAATCGAAGATGATATGAAGATTATACCAACAAGCATTGCTGCAACAAAAGAATATCCGAAAAGCATGGCTATACCGAAGCCAACTATAAACGGTACCAATCCATTTATAAGAGCGATTGTAGTTACTTTACGAAAATAATTCTCTCGTGACTTATGAAAAAGGTTTGTCTCAAGACCAGCCATGAACATGACGAATATGAGCCCGATTTCTGAAAAGAAATTTGTTGTTTCACTAATTTGAATAAGGTCGAAACCTTGGGGACCAATTACCATTCCAGCCACCAGAAGAGCAATCACCCAGGGCATATTAAACTTTTTAAATAACTCTGAAAAGAAAAGACTAGCGAAGAGAATGATAAAAAATGGCCAGAGCAAAATATTCATGTTTACTCTTTAAGATTCTTATCTTTTTGCTCTTTTTCCGCTTGAACTTTCTCAGCTTTCTCTTTTGCAATTTCCTCTTCTTCTTTCTTAATTTTTTCTATTTTCTTTTCTGCTAAATCACCAGATGTATAAAACTTGAGCATAGAAAACACCACGAGACTTCCCATGACAATACCCAATAGGTTGAAGAGAAATACAAAAATATAAAACCGTGCCTGTTCTAAATCGCGAACTGATAACCACATTGCTCCACTACACAATGGTGGCACCAATGACACTGCGATAGATATGCCGGGAAGAATATCTTGTGCTTCTTTCCGCGCCCACGCAAACGAAGCTGCGACACCAGATGCAACGGCAACTAAGAAATAAAGAAAGGCTGTCCGTGTTGAATTCTCAATAATTTGATTTTGAAATGTATTTTCAGGTAAACCAAACCAAAGTGAGAGAACTAATGTCACGAGAAACATGAAGACAAAAGACTTTATAATTGTCTTAAGTGTTTGGATAATAACGACAGGCTTTGATATTGTTATTCCGAGTGCAAGCAACAATACAGGTGTTAGCACTGGAGTAATTAACATTCCACCTATCAAAATTGCAGTATTGTTTAAAAGTAGTCCTGATGTTATAACCACAGACGAAAGAATAAGGAGTGTTACGTAGATTCCATTAGGTCGACTATCATTGACGAGATCCTCGACTGCATGATATGCCTCTTTCTTAGTAATATCTAGAAATGATTTTTGTTTTGCCATGTGACATCTATTATATAAGTAAAAGCCGAAAAAGGCATCCCCAGAGTATTAACAAGTTATCTGAAAGTAATCCAGATCAAAATATAAGAATTTTTTAGACTATGTACAAATCTTGATTATATCCTCCCACTCCAACATATTCAGCTTCACCCCTGAGGATTTTTTCGTACTGTTCACACTCCCGACAACCACCCTTTGGACAATCATAAGCTTTATCTTCTCTTGTTTTTTTAACTTTTTTTCCAAGCTCGAGTATTTTTGCATATGAATCATCGAGGTCTGGTAGTTCCTTAGAAACAAAACTATCGTCTGATTGTAGATACCAATAAAACGCACCTGAAACTTTTCGTTTTTGGCAATATTTCATAATAAGGGTATAGATTGGAAGTTGCAGTGAACTACTATCTTCTTTATTCATGCCTGTCTTAAAGTCATATAACTCAACAGTGTCGGAATCTTTTACGTATCGTATCCAATCAATTTTTCCACAAAGAATAATTCCATCCTCTTCTGACAAAAAGAAATGCGGTAACTCTTCTTTCATGCGAATAGTTTTGTCGAGAAATAAGGAAGGATTATCTATCGCCCTCTGTATCATCATCGTACCGCGCGCTTTAAATTCTTTTTCTTGTTCTTCGTCGGAGAAGCCACCTTTTTTTCCAGAAACCTTTTCCCACTCTTTTTCATATTCTTGATGAAGATCTAGACTCATCCTTTCTTCCGCTTTATATGCGACTAAACCCTCGAGCACGTTATGGACCGCAATACCTAGAGACATGTACGGTGTCACAATACTCATCTTTCTACGGGTTTTAGGATCTTTATAAACGTTATGTAAGTAGTAGAGTTTTGGACACTTAAGATAGTCACCTAGTGACGAGTGCGATATCCAAACTGCTTTATATTTATCAATCATGAATATAGTATAACAAATTAATATAATAATTAAAAAGCTGCGCCTGCGGCGCAGCTTACTAGAGCCTAAGAAATAAACCTCCCGAATGTAACATCGTTTTCTATACGAGAATAGTAGCGACGCATTACATCCCGGGCCTGATCAGACATCTGAGTTATTGCTCTCAAGGGGTAGAACCAATCTAGTTTAGACTCGTGACTCCGCTCTAACCACATTGAAGGAAGTAGGGCGTATGAGGTAATCACGCTATTCTTGAAGGCAATTTGCTGAAAGCCTAGAGGATAATCAAACTGATCGATACGAATATCGAACATCTTGCGTGCAAGCTCACACGCATACTCCTCTGGTGGTTCGCTCCACGGAGCAATTCCCATTGGAATTGATAATTCTCCATCAGTATTTCTTTGTAAGAGAATAGCTCCCTTTTTCACAAAAAAAAGACTGATTTGATATATATCAATGACATTTTGATTGTCCGCTTCATGCAAATCACTACCTGACTCACCCCGATTTTGTTTTTGTGCTAATGTATTTTTCATAATTCTTCTCCTTAGATAGACTACTCCTTTGAAATGAAATAACCCTAAAATAGCTATGACATTAATCTAAAAGCATGTATGATTGTGTCATTATTCATTATCTACACTTTTATGCTTTTTTTTCTAGGAAGAATACTGCTCGGCTCATTCTTTATCACAAATGGTGTTCAACAGCTCGCTAATATAAAAAAATACATCAAGTACGCTAAGAGCAAGGGAGTCTGGTATCCAGAAAAACTTGTTCCAATAGCTGCATACCTGCTCATTATTAGCGGACTTGGCATCATTGCATGGATTCCATTTTTATGGATTTCCACAACTTTTTTGATTCCCTTTCTGATTATTGTTAATATAAAGATGCATGCGTTCTGGAAGCTAGAAGGTGATGAGAAGGATAAAGAATTTTTGTTCTTTATGTACAACTGCGCACTCATCGGTGCGTTACTCATCTTTATAAATTAATTACAAACTATTTAAAAAACATATGACAAAAAACATAATCATTGCAGTACTTATTATCATTTTCGCTATTGCCATTTACCTTTACAGTATCTCTCAAAAACAAGACGCGACACTTGATGGTATTTCAGGGGCAGAGGTAGTAAATGAAGCTGAACAAACCGATAAAAAACTTCCGGAAGGAAACAGTATTCTTATCACAAAGACTTCGGCAGGACTTGTACAACCAAACGCATCAAATGATTCTGTTGCAATTAACACGGAAGAAACTTTTATTACCTTCACTGGATACAAGGTTGGCGGTGAACATATCGGAAGCTTTGAAACAATACAAGCTGAGCTTATAGTACAAGACAAATCAATCAAGGGAGGACTTATTACTATGGACACATCATCGGTTCGAACAGACACTGCAGCAGTAGATACTCATCTACAGTCTACAGACTTCTTTGATGCTGAAAAATACCCTACAGTTACATTCCTCGCATACGACATTATCTTTAATGACGCCGATCAAACAGCAAGCCTCAAAGGATCAATGACACTTCGTGGAGTAACGCAAGAGCTCAGTATTCCACTTACAGTTCTTGCAAACGGAATTGCAGCTGACTTCAAAATATCAATGAAAGATTTTGGAATTGAGTATCCAGCTACAAAAGATGAAGTTCGAATCCAAGCTCAAATAGTACTACAATAGAAAAGCACCTATTTCGTAGTAGATGCTTTGAAGTAAGTATGAAATTATTTATCGATTTGCTCCTTATCGGGAACAATGACATTGTAGATTATTCCGAGTAGAAAACCGTATATCAAATGACCCCATAGTGCAGGCAAAAACATCGCTGGACCGTAAAGATCCACGGTGTTTTTTAGTAGGGACCACATAATCAATGTACTTATTGTCCAAAGAATAAAACCGAAGATGCATCCATACAACAAACCTTTTGCATCAGTATTAATATGTACCCCAAAGGTAATACTAAAAATAACTCCAGCAATAATACTAAGTATTATATGCACGATAAATAAGAATACGACGGGTGCGTGCATCATAAATGAAATAAAATCAAGTATACCTGTCATTCCAAGCATTGCGCCGAACCCGATACCAGCAATGAAACCTCCCTCAACCCCTCTCACAATATGTTTTATATCTATATGCATCATATCTCTAGTATACAATATTTATCTAAGAATTAATTGTAACTTTCTAAAGTTACGCTTCCCTACTTGAATAACGTCATTATTAGAAATTTTGATTTCTTCTGTTTTTACAACGACCTGATTTATACGTACGCCTCCTTGGTCGAATGCACGCTTTGCTTTTGATTTACTTTCAGCGAGACCAATTTCTACAAGTAAGTCTGCTATTTTCCAAGTCGACACATCGACTACAACCTCATCAATATCATCGGGGAGCGCGCCATCTTGAAACTGCTTATTAAAAGCCTTTTCTGCAGACTCTGCAGAATCAGTATCGTTATAGATTGCGACAAGCTCCTTTGCCATTTGTGCTTTTATGTCTCTTGGATTATCAGTTGCATCCAACTTTTCTTTAATTACCCGCAAATCCTCATCAGACAAGTCGGTACAGAGTCGAAAGTAATCATAAATAAGCTCATCCCCGACAGTCATAAGCTTTCCAAACATATCGTTTGGAGCATCATCTATCCACACTGCATTTTGCCACGTCTTACTCATCTTTCGCCCATCAGTTCCAAGCAGAAGTTCGTACAAAATAACATTCTGCTGAGGTTGCCTGAAATATTTTTGAACTGTTCTTCCTGCCAAAATATTAAAAAGCTGATCATTTCCTCCAATCTCAATATCTGCCCTAACTGCAACAGAGTCATAGCCTTGAAGTACTGGGTATAGGAATTCCTGGAGACCAATTCTTTTATTGTCTTCATATCTCTTTGAGAAATTATCTCTTTCGAGCATTTGCGCCACAGAGAAAAGTTGTGAAAGTTCAAGAAAATCTCCCAAATTCATGGTATTAAACCAAGTGCTATTGTAGTGGATTTCAGCTTTTGAAAAATCGAAAATATGTCCAAGTTGTTTTTGAAATGACTCAACGTTTTCTTTAATTTGATCCATGCTGATTACACCTCTTTCACTTTCTTTATCTGATGTATCTCCGATTTGAGCAGTAAAATCACCCACAATCAAAACAATTGTATGACCCATTTTTTGTAAATACTGCAACTTGCGCATAACACTCGCATGTCCAATATGTATTCGAGGTCCCGTTGGATCTATTCCATACTTAACACGAAGCGGAGTCTTTTTTTTAAGCTTAGCCTCTAATTCTTCCTTTACGATCGATTCCGTTGATCCTCTCCATACGAGATTGTAGTAGTCTTTCATATTTTTATATTAACATAGATTATTTTACTATTTTCCAAAAACTTTTATTTTCTTAAGACTTGCTAATCCCTTTTCGTTAGGAAACGCATAAAAAAGCCTTTCTCCTGTAATACTTTCCACTGCTTTATGAGAAGCAAATAAACTCAGCGGACTTAGTCCGAGACCGATAGTAAAAATAAAGAAAAGTAATATAGTTTTTTTCATATCCTTATTATATCAAATATGAAATAAAAGTTTTTCTACCACTTCATAAATCCATACTCCACCACCTTCAAAAAGGCTATTGTCATCTCAGAATTATTAATAAGGTAAACGCTCGCAACCCCTCCAATAACTGCAACGGCCGCAACATAATATAAATATTTTTTCATATTTATATTATATATACCATACAAACCAATTACCATAGCTAACCTGTTGATATGTTTTACACTCTTTCTGGCAATTCAATATTAAGTAACACGAAAGCTTTCTGCATTACATCAGCGACTACCTCACTCACAAGAAGTTTTCTCATCGTTTGGGTAATATCTTCCGAAATTATTTTTTCCTCAGCGTACATTGCATTATAGTCGTGAGCAATTGTCAACAAGAAGTCCACGAGAAGATTCGGTGAATTATCTTTTATTGCAGCGAAAATAATATATGGAAGATAGAGACTATTTAAAACCGCTTTTCTTTCCAAAGAATCATACACGAAGGTATCAATACCGTTCATTTTACTATTGCCATTATTGCTGTCGCTATCTTTCAATTTTCCAGACAGAGATGCATCACCTTTCGCTTTCGCAAGAAGCGATTGGATTCGAGAGTGTGTGTACATAACATACACACCGCTATCTCCAGAAAGTGCAATTGACTCTTCAATATTTAAAAGTATGTTTGTTGTTCGTGCAGCTCGCAGAAGCGAATATTTAATAGCTCCGACAGCGATTTTTTCTGCGAGCTGATCATCGTACTCCCTATCGAGAACAAGAAGTGATTGCTTTACCATATCTATCAGCGTATCGATATGGATTACTCCGCCGTCCCGCGAGCTCATTTTCTTTACTACACCTTCTGCATCTTGCAGAGTTACGAGTCCATAGGATATATGAGTAAACTCATCAAGACTCCCAATACCGAGTTGCTCACAACATGCATATACCTGCTTCATTGCCATCGTTTGCTCTGAACCTGTTACGGTAATGAGATGGTCTGCGTTATGCTTTTCCTTCTTGAGCTTTGTGAGCGCAATATCCTGCGTAATATATAGAGATGTTCCATCTGATTTGAGAAGAATTGTTTCAGGAATATTATATGTTTCTTTGAGCTGAGTAAGCACCGCACCATCTTCAAGTGTTGTAAATATTCCCTTCTGCACGCCTTGTTCAACAAGTTCCTTTCCTTCCAAATAATGTTCGTGCTCGTGCCACTGCATATCCCAATGATTTCCAATACGATCGAGTGTTGCTTCCATCCCGCCATGCGCAATATCGATAATATATTTCCATAATGCTCGTACATGGTCGTCGTTATTTTCCCAGTCCACAACAAGTTTCCGCACTTTTTCTTCGGCTTCAGGATTATTCTTTGCATCATCGCTTCCGAGTGCATAGCACTTGTCTACAAAAAAATCAGATTTTATTTCGAGTGACTCAGGAGTATTCCATTCGTCTTTATGTTCGATCCAATACGATATATCTTCTATCCTTGCACCTTCTTTTTTCTGCGAGATGAGGTATCCCCACATTGCTTTTGCAATTGCGATTCCCCTATTGTTATCAACCATTTCTGATATAACCGTTGCGCCCGCTGCTTTGTAGAGCTGCACGAGCGACATTCCAATAAGGTTATTTCGCAAGTGTCCGACATGCATTGCTTTGTTTGGATTTGGAGATGTGTGTTCAATAGCGACTACTTTGTTTTTGAACGACTCGTTATTTCCGTATGCTTCAGGATTCTGTAGGACATCATGCGAGAGATCTGTCAGAAACGCATCAGTGACTCGAATATTTATGAAGCCCGGCATTACAGCCTCAAGTATGAAAAGATTTTTAATATCAGAAGCTGAAGCATCGCTGTCCGCTGAATTTACAGTGTCAGAATTATATTTCTCTGCTAGCTCCTGCGCAATGGCAATTGGTGCCTTGCCAACATGCTTTGAAATCTGAAATGCGACATTCATCACAAGGTCTGCTTTTGTTTTGTCAGACGGCACAGCAAGCTCAGGGAAAATATCCTCGATACTATACATATCAAGAATTATTTTTTGTATATATGCTACGAGAGCTTTTTGTGCGTCCTGTGTTTTCATCAAATTAATACGACTTCGCGAATAATACTCGTTTTGTAGAAGGCTTGCCGCTTTTGACACAAACTCCAGCTTGTTCCTGTGCATCAAATGCAACGCATCGAATCGTTGCTGTGGTTGCTTCTTTGATGGCCAGCTCGTCTTCTGCGTCTCCTGACCAATGCGCGAAAACAAACTTGTCGTTCTCGATAGCTTGTGTGAATTCTTCCCACGTATCAACAGTGACAGTATTTTCTTCTCGGTGCGCGAGGGCGGTCGCGAAAAGATTGTCCTGAATTTCTACAAGGAGGGATTCAATTTTTTGTTGAACATCAATGATTGGTGTGATGTGTTTTTCTCCCGTGTCTCGTCGAACGAGAACGACTTGATTTTGAGCGAGGTCCTTTGGGCCGAGCTCGAGTCGAAGTGGCACACCCTTCTTTTCCCATTCAAAGAATTTCTCACCTGGTCGAAGCGGTCGCAAGTCTGCCTCAGCTCGAATACCAGCTTCAATAAGCACTTCTTCGATTTCCTTTGCTTTTGCATCAACAACAACTCGATCTTCTTCTGATGGAGCGATGGTTGTAATGATTGTCTGGATTGATGCCATCTTTGGCGGAACAATTATTCCTTTATCGTCACCATGCACCATAATAAGTCCTCCGATTGAACGGGTTGAGAGTCCCCAGCTCGTTTGATACCCGTATTCTTTTTCTTGATTTTCATTCAGAAAAGAAACTTCAAAAGGTTTTGAAAAGTTTTGTCCAAGATTATGTGATGTTGCAAACTGCAGAGCTTTTCCGTCTTGCATCATTGCTTCGATGGTATATGTATCCTGCGCTCCAGCAAATCGCTCAGATGCAGATTTTACTCCAGGGATAACTGGAATTGCCATATAGTTTTCTGCGAGGTCTCGATAGATTTCGAGCATTTGACGTGCACGATCATCAGCTTCAGATGCAGTTGCATGAACCGTGTGACCTTCTTGCCATAGGAATTCTGTTGTTCGCAAAAAGAGTCGTGTTCGCATTTCCCAGCGAACGACGTTTGCCCACTGATTGAGAAGAAGTGGCAGATCGCGATATGAATGAATCCATCCAGAAATAGTTTCGTAGATAATAGTTTCGGAGGTCGGTCGGACCACAAGTGGCTCATCGAGCTTCTTTCCTCCAGCGTGAGTGACCATTGCGACTTCGGGCGCAAATCCTTCGATATGATTTTCTTCACGTTTGAGTAGGCGCTCAGGAATAAGCATTGGGAAATAAGCATTTTTGACACCAGTTTTTTTAAACTGTGCATCGAGATGCTTTTGAATCGCTTCCCAGATAGCATACCCGTATGGCTTGATTACCATACATCCCTTAACCGGCGAATGCTCGGCCAAATCAGCTGCAGCAATCACATCTAAGTACCATTGCGAATAATCTTCCTCTCTTGTGGTTATTTTTTTCTCATCTTTTGACATTGTGCTAATACTACTCTATTTGAGGGGAGTTTTCAAACGGATTGAGATGTGACTATGACGGGGCAGAATATTTTACTTACTGTTTTTTTCTGAGAAAGTCTTGCTTGTTACGAAAAAATGACAGTTCTCTATATGATTTAACATTTGGAACCATTTCACCGTCTGCTATAGGTAATCCTTCAATTACATGATTCCATACTTCTTTCCATTTACTTAATCTAATCGGCCGACTACCAACAGGATGAAGAGTAATTGTAGTTCTGTCTTTAGAGTTTTCGGGAATATAATTTTCTTCTTCTTCCATAAATACTTCTTCGGCAAAGCCAGCTGAAGTAATACCATTTTGAAATGCTTGCCAACTCGTTCCGATTCGAGTCAGTGGAGTAAAGAACATAAGCGAGTATGAATTAAATGCAACGAGCTTTCTCAATCCTTATAAATAATGTGGAATAGTCATTTGCCATTATGTACGAGAGGAGTACTATAAAAAATGGAGGAGAAAAATATGGGAAAAATAGCAAATCAAAAAATTGGCGCGGTATCAATCATACCCTATGACATCAAAATCTTCACTGACCGACTTTCACCGTGGCTTCACCCAAGCCACGTCGAGCGATTACGAAAAAAAGAGAATCCCAAACTCACAAGTTCAGCATCATCCGAAAGTACGTCCCCTAAAAATATTCTATGGATATCCACGGACAAACCTACACAGACTCAGACTTCCTTTTAGAGGAAGTTTTTTATCCAGAAACTATTCGTAGTATCTGATAGCTTCAGCGACTACTCGCTAAAGAGCCGAGCGATGCGGACTTCCTGATAATCAAACTTTCCTTTATGCTTTTCATAAATTGTTTTAAGCTGGATTGTCTTCATAGTTTTGAAACTCTTTGCCACACTTTTAATATACGGAATATGGGTAATATCTTTTTTACCAATCATTTTTTCTTTGAGAAGCTTCTCGATATGTTCGATAATGGTACCTTCGGAAATGTCGCGTTCAGTTGCCATGTCTTTGATACTTTTTTTCTTGAGTACTAAGTCCTTGGTTTTTTCATATGTACTTTTTGGAGTACCGATTTCTTTCTTCTTCTTTTTCTTTGTTGGTTTTTCTGAACCTCCAATCTTTATTAAAAATTCTTTGTGATATGTATCGATATTTGTTGAAGGAGTTTTTTCAAGTCGACTGACTGAGATACTTGAATGATCCTTGAGATTTTTATCAAATTCAAGTACTCGCGGATGGATTTGAAATGCTTGCTGATTGATACCAACAAGGTGCAATCCTTCCATTGAACGAACACGCGAAAGTGCCACATATCCCTGACCCGGAACGAAAGCCTTTGAGAGGTCGATAAGAGCCTCATCAAGAGTCATTCCCTGGCTTTTATGCACTGTGATAGCCCAAGCAAGCCGGAGCGGAACCTGAGCGACTTCTCCCAAAACATTACCATTTTCCTCGATTGCCCAAGTTTGGGGCTGGGCGGTGAACTCTCGACCGTCTGATGTTTCGACGACAGGGTGTCCATCACGAAAACCTGTTATCTCACCTGTTGTTCCGTTGACATATCCGGCGACTGGGTTGTTTTTGACGAACATAACACGAGCGCCGACGCGCACCCGAAGGGTGCGCGGTGCCAAACACCCCCGTATCAATGCATCCACCATATTAGGCTTTCCTTTTGTTGTCATCTCATAGACCTTCTCATCACCCTTCACTTTCTGAAGTCGCTTCATATTATGCTCATCAACATTCATATTATGCGTGAACAAACGCGTCATGTCTTTTTCTTCTTTAACGATTCTTGCATTAATATCTTCTGCCAATCCTTCTGAAATTTCACCTGAGCGAATCTCATTTAAAATAGTGAGAAGATTATCGTTCCCTTGTCGATACTGTTCTTCGAGATAGCACACGTGGAGTTTTGCCTCTCGCCATGCACGAGACAAGAAAGCAAACGGTGTCGGAAACACAGTTTCTTCAGTTTGTGATTCATATGAATAAGTATCGTCCATATCAATACGAAGCGTCTCTTGTTTGCGGACAGCCTTATTTCCCTTTTCAATTGGTGGGAGCTGAAAAAAGTCTCCAGAGATAACCACCTGCAAACCTCCAAATGGCTCAGCTGACCTTTTGAAAGTTTTACAAACCCTATCGACCATATCGAGCGTTGCATCTTTGAGCATTGATACCTCATCAATCACGAGCACCTGCACTTTTTCAAATCGTTTCCAGAGATACTGTTTTTGCTCCATTGCATCGATATCATATTCACTGAGGAAATCCTTGATACCGATTCCTGCCCACGAGTGAATCGTCACACCTCCAATATGCGTCGCGGCAATACCAGTCGAAGCGGTGATAGCAACATCGACTCCTCGATCCTGCAAATAGGCAGTGTATGCATTGAGCACATACGTCTTCCCAGAACCGGCAGGTCCCGTCAAAAAGACATTTTTTCCCATCTTAAGGATTTTCAGTGCTTCATCTTGCGTCATGCATCGAGTATATCATAGCGAAAGAAAATCTATTTAAAGTGACTTGGGCAAGCCAGCGACAACGAGCAGGAGCTAGAACATAATATCGCCCTTTGATGTAACAAACTTAATATCACTTATTGTTGGGTACTGAGTGAGCGTATCTTTTACGACACTATGTAGGTGTCCTGTTTCACAACTTGTATTATGTTGAGCTATTTTATTTTCATCAGACAACATTACCTCTGCGACTCCATTAATTATTTTTACTGACTCGTATGGGCCAAATGCTGACAACTCATCTTTAAAAAGTATCTTCAGAGATGCGTCGGCTACAGCCTTCGTTTTAGGAATAGTTTTAGTGACTGCAGTGGTTGCTCCACAATCAGATATTCGAGCAATCTCTCTATCTTGTAGGAATAGAACAATTTCCATCGTTTCCGTATCATTATCTTCCACAGCAACTGATGTTTTATTTTTCTCCTTATCATAAAAAGTTGTTCCTTCTTCCTCAAAAGAATCATTTTTTTTAGTCTGTAGCTCAGATTCGTTACTCTGAATATCCTCCAGGAGAGATATTTGCTTATCAGAGTTTATTTTCACGAAACCAAAAACAAGTACAGCAACTACAATGATCGATATTGTTATTTTCATAAGTATTTTTACAAGTAATTATTAATTTTACCACACTTCTTTAGTTAACTCCTCAACAAAATCATTAATTTCTCTGTACGAACGAAGCCTCTTTATTTTATAACCATAGGGCTCTAGTAAACTCTTATTTTCTACCTCCTTTTTATACCCAAGATTAAATCTCTTTCTTGTGACATATGTGAGTAGCTTTATTAAATCTAAGAAACTTTCATAATCTCTTTTTTTATTCCTTTGTATGAGTGTCACCCATTGCTGAAAGATATTTTTGAATCCAAGGTGCACTATTAAATCCGACGCATCCAGCCCACCCCTCCACAGGTGCGTAGAGCTTCCTTCAACTATCCACGAATCTGTACTGTATACTGTTGTGAAAATATTTTTAATGCTTTCTTCTTTGTTATTTCTTTCAGTGAATTTTACTTTCCAATAGAAGTCATCTGTTGAGTGGCTAGGTATACCCAAGATTTCATGCAATCTTTTGCTAAGTGTTGTTTTACCTCGACCAGACTCACCAATTATGAGGATGCGATTCGGTTTGTGTAATTGCTCTTTCATTGATTAGTAGTATAGCAAATAGTAATACTTACTCCGAGCTCAAATACTCACTCCAAAAAGAGTGGTCTCTAAACACATTGAAAGCGATATTATAAAAATCAAGGTTTCCGCTATCAAGTACCTGCATTTGCTTTTACAGTCAACCTTTTTGTATATTCTTCATGATTGGCGAATTGCGGATTCTTGAATACTATTTTGTCAGTAATAGTTGGTAATTGTTTCATATTAAAATAATATCACAAATATAATTCCTTGTTATTTTATAGAATCTTCGTTATTCCCCAGAGCCCATCTTCTGCCGCCTTACCAAATAAACCGTGAGGCACCAGACTGCAAAAGCTAACAGAATTCCTCCCAGCACATCAGTAAACCAATGCACATTCATGACGATTCGACTCAGTCCGATGAGAATCGCATATGTGGCGCAACTTATGACGGTCGCACCGCGGATAAGCTTACTTTTGGTTGTATGATACACTCCCCAAATCACAAGGAACATAATAATGAAAGCTCCGCTTGTATGTCCACTTGGAAAACTCCGCATGTCATAGAGAGCAGCTTGTTCATCAGGTCGCCATCTTCCAAAAAATTGCTTAGCGGCACCTGTCAAATAACTCGTTGCAGCTGAAGCGATAAAAAAACCCGCAATCACATCAAGCTTTCGAATCATAATAAGTACAACTACAAGTATCAGATACAATGCAATATTCTTATACGAATTTGCGATGGCAAAGAAAAATCCTTTCACATCTATAGATGTATAGGTCTGCGCAATGTACTGCACAAAGAGATCAATTAGATTATTTGGAAACAGAGTTACGAGCAATCCTATAATCACAAAGAGAAGTAATGAAGACCCACCAACCCAGAGAATGTTCACATCCTTCTTGAGGAATGTTTGTATTTTTATTAACATATTTAAAAGTATACAGGAAAAGAAAAAATCGACTATGTCGATTTTTTCCAGTAATTACTTACTTCTTCGCTTCGCTTTAAGTGCTGCGAGTCGCTCTACTTTAATGAGAGTTCGCTTTGCAGTCTTGTGTGATCGCGACTTATTATTCTTTGTATTTGTTGCTTCTCTTTTTGCCATGACAGTACTATATACTATGAAAATAGTTTCGTCTACATCCCTGAATCACAATCATACATTACTCCAGCACCGCCTTCACTCTCCGCACCCCTGCAGAAGAAGACTCTTCCTTAGTAATTCTAAAAGTTCCATGGATTGCAGATGTCCGTTCAACGTGAGGGCCCCCACATAATTCCCGAGAATACACAGTGCTGTCTGGTCCTGTAATTGTGTAGACCATCACTTTTTCTGGATATTTCTCCCAAAAGCTTCCCTCCACAGTCTCGTCTGCTCGCGCAGCCTCCTTATCCATAATTTCCGTCGACACCTGTGCATCAGTTGCAATAACATCATTTACAAAAAGCTCAACTCTATCGAGTACTTCTCGCGTCACTTTTTCTGGATGAGTAAAATCAAACCGAAGTCGCTCAGCAGTGATATTCGAACCAGCTTGATGAACCTCTTTTCCAAGTTCCTTGCGAAGTCCTGCGAGCATAAGATGAGTCGCGGTATGGTACTCAACTACTTTTTCTGATGAATCAGCGAGACCTCCTTTAAATTTGTGCTCGGCACCTTTTCGCGAAGTGTCTTGATGTTTCTTCATTTCTTTATTATACATATCCATGTCGACTGACACCCCTTTTTGCTGTGCGAGTTCTTGTGTTAGCTCAATCGGAAAACCATATGTAGTGAAAAGCATATATGCGTCATGTCCCGACACATCTCCATCTGGTAGTTTTTCGAAATGTTTAATTCCTTTGTCGAGGGTTTTTCGAAATTGAGTTTCTTCGTTTGAAATCGCTTCGAGAATCGTGTGCGAGTTTTTCTTGAGTTGCGGATAGTGGTCGCCATACTCTGCGATTACAACCTCTGCAATATTTTTGAGTGAATCGCTCGGCATATCGAGTGCATCGGCATGCCGAACAGCTCGACGAAGAAGTCGTCGTAAAATATATCCCTGATCGGTGTTTGATGGATGCACTCCATCTCCGATGAGAAAAGTAGAAGCACGTACATGGTCAGCTATGATTCTTCGCGAAACGTGTGCATTCTCAACATCAGGTCGTTCGGCCAGCGCATCAATAACATTGAAAAGTGGTGAGAAAAGATCAGTATCAAAAATATTATCCTTTCCCTGCACCACCGCAGTCACTCGCTCAAGACCGGATCCAGTGTCGACATTTTTTGAGGCAAGCTTGCCAATAACTACGCCGTCTTTCTTTTCGTATTCCATGAAAACATTGTTCCAAATTTCGACAACTTTTTGCTCGTCGTCGGCTTGTATATATTCTTCTTTTGTCAGACCTTTTGTGAGAGTTCCGGTAACATCATAAAACATTTCAGTGTCTGGCCCGCATGGCCCATTATCTCCTGGACTCCACCAGTTTGATTCGACACCCATAAAAAAGATTCGCTTTTCCGGGTCGAGCCCCGCAGCTTCAAAAATTGATTTCCAAATTTCGTGTGACTCGGTGTCTTTTGGAGCATTTTCGTCACCTTCAAAAACCGTGACGTATAGTCGATTAATATCGAGGCCAAATCCTTCTTCTTTTGAAGTAAGGAGTTCGTGACTCCATTCTATTGCTTCTTTTTTAAAGTAATCACCAAGTGACCAGTTGCCGAGCATCTCAAAAAAAGTAAGGTGCGTATTGTCACCTACTTCGTCAATGTCGTTAGTGCGGACGCACTTTTGTGCATCCACGAGGCGCTTCGCGCCCGTTGGATGTGACTTGCCCATCAAATACGGCACAAGCGGTTGCATACCAGCAGTATTA
>Ga0209491_10003362_pt1 | contig 26516 bp, 5 predicted proteins | sample BON02_FD_187213 | JGI IMG/M metagenome (GOLD analysis project Ga0209491, IMG submission 187213) | Freshwater microbial communities from Lake Bonney liftoff mats and glacier meltwater in Antarctica - BON-02 (SPAdes) (version 2) | ecosystem: Environmental > Aquatic > Freshwater > Ice > Glacier...
GCCTGAATCGGGGAGAGACTGCACTGCGTGCATGGAAACCTTTGGTTGATGGATCTTGGACATAACTACCTCGTTGCTCACTGATTTCTCGGAGCCAGGTGCAGCATGTCATATTGGCACGGGGGGGTTGCTCCGGTCCGAGTGGCCATCCGAGCTTGCGTCCGAAAGCTTGCCAGTAAAGGGCGGCGGCGGCGGTCTCATCGCCCCGCCGCAGCGACCGTACGATTTTTATCATCGATCCGCTACCTCGTGGTGGTGGGCGAAGCAGATGAGCCGGTCGCCTGTGACGACGATGAGCATCACGCTGGCCAAGACGTGGGTGAGGGTGTGTGCGCTGGCGTATTTCTGGTTGTTCTTGCACTCGATGGGATGGTGCACTCGGCGGTCAACGTGCTTCATCCATGCGATGTCGTCTGTTGGGTGGGGCCGTCGTTTCTGAGGCGAAGTGTCAGCAGTCATGGCGTCTCGCGGCGAAGCGTTCGATGTCGTCGAGCAGTCCATCGGCGAAAATGCTTCTGGGTTCGAAGATGCCTACCACCACGAGACCAAAGTCGTCATGATTGAGAAGGTTGTGATCGGCGTCGGGATAGCGGATGACATTGAGGCAGGGTCCGCCGAGGATCTCACGGTAGACGCGTTCGGTGTCGTCAACATCAACGTTGTCGTCCTGGCCGCCGAGGAGCAGCAGCACCGGCGTGTTCAGCATAGCCGGTAGGGTTTCGCGTGCGTCGAGGTCGTTGTTGCGCTTGGCGAAGTTCCAACGAACTTCACTCGCCTCCGAGAAGAACTCGGAGACGTCGTCGGCGAGGGATGCGTACCAGTCGCGATAGTTCCGATACGTATTGCCGCGGTCCTCCTGGTCGGCGGTGCGTACTCGGGCGGTGAGCTCAGGGCTGGCGCCTGCTTTGACGAGCTGTCGTTCGGTCAGATATGCACCCTGCTCTCGCCAGGCAATGGCGGTGGACCAAGCTATGAAGAAGTCGACGTCGATGCGGTCGGCGACAAGCGGGATGACCCAGCCGCCCTGGCTGGCTCCGATGACACCGAGGTTGTCGGTGTCGAGGTCGTCACGGTGGGCGAGCGCCTCGAGCACGTCGGGCACCTCGTCTGCCCGGTCTGCCATGTCCTGGTCGAGCCAGTTGCCGGTCGAACCGCCAACCCCGCGCTTGTTCCATTGGACGGTTGCGTAGCCGGCGGCAGCGAGCGATTCCCACACCGGGAGAATTCCGGTGTCGACGTCCGCGGGGCCATCGCCTGGAACGAAGACGACGACGCCGTGTGGTCCGTCACTGGTGGGGCGGTGCAGTGTTGCGACGAGTGTGTACCCGCCTGATTCAAATGTGAACGATTCGCTCTCCAGGCCGAAAGTGTGCTGCTCGCCCAAGTAGACCAATGCCCCGCCGCCGGCAATCAACAGCATGGCGATGGTCAGGGTGATCCAACGGCGGGGGCCCTTCCGGAAGATGTTGGTGAGCTGGTTCATGATCCGACCTCGGATGTCTCGAGAGATCTGCTGACCGGCGTGGCGGGTTGCCAGCCCGGCGGTTGCCACAGCCGCTGCAGCCTGGTTATCCAACGGCGGTCACCGCGCAGATCCCGAAAGAGCTTGCAGACCTCGGAGAACTGCACGTCGATTGGATTGGACGACTCGATCTGCGTGGTGAGTCCGTAGACAGGGCGCCGTTTTTCGGCCTTGAACGTAGCGAAGAGGCGGTCCCACACAATGAGGATGCCACCGTAGTTCGCGTCGAGGTAGTGCTCCTCTGAGCCGTGATGTACACGGTGGTGTGACGGCGTGTTGAATACGAATTCGAACCAGCGCGGCATTTTGTCGATCAGTTCAGTGTGGATCCAGGTCTGATAGCCCACGACCAAGCCGTAGGCGAGGAGCACGAGTTCAGGCTCGAAGCCGAGGACGACGAGCGGCGTCAGGTAGCCAATGGTGAGTAGTGCGTCGAAGCCTGACAGGCGCAGGCTGGTGGTCTGGTTGAAGTCGGGCGAGCTGTGGTGCACCGAGTGGTAGAGATCCCACGGCAGCCGGTGGGTGTGTTCGAAGCGGTGCTCGAGGTAGTAGACGAGGTCGACCAGGACGACGCCGATCGCCGTACTCACCCACGTCACTGGGATCTGCCACGGCACGAGCCCTTGGATTGCTTTGAACAAAGTGAACCACGCGAACACCCCGAGGGCGCCAGCGGGGATGATCAGGATCAGCGAACTGGCGTTGGCGAGCATCTCCTTCACTTTCGATTTGCTGAGTTGTTGGGTCCGCCAGAACCAGACGACCTCTACGAACAGCAGCGGGAACAGCAGGTTCTCGAACAGCGCTGCGAGGGAGCCGAGCGTGGCGGGTACACCGTCAAATAATTGAATCATGAGTCTATTATAGGAGTGACTCTCATAAAAGACAAGGCTCCCAAACAACTGTTATCCTTATCACTATGGAATCTCTTCGCAAGCGTAACCGGCTCACCGCGATGCGCACAACACAACGGGTTGCGCTATCGATGTTCATCGAGCGCGGGTTCGACGACGTCACCGTCGGCGAGATCGCAGCCGAGGTCGGCATGGCTCCGTCCACGCTTTACCGACACTTCCGAACCAAGGAAGATATCGTCATGTGGGACGAACACGACGCTGCGATCGATGACGCACTCGAGCATGCCCTCGCCGACAAGCCGCCACTCGAAGCACTCCGGAGCGTGTTCGTCGACGAACTCGCCACCCGATACGACGCCGATCTCGACTTTCAACTCCGCCGAATCCGCTACATCTACGCCACGGAACAACTGCACGCCGCTGCAGTCGAAGCCGACCTGCGCACCCGTGCAGAACTCACCGCCGGACTCGAACACGCGATGACGCAACAAAACCGCCCAGCCGCCGCAATAATTGCTGGAGCGTCGCTGCTGGCTCTCGACATCGCCATCGACCGGTGGCAAGCCGACAATGCCAGGCAATCTCTCACCAAACGCATCGAGGAGTCCTTCCAGCAGCTCAAGCAGATCAACCACCTCGCCTGAGCGCCGGCAGTGCGTCTATGCCAGCGGGCCTGGTCTGACCCTTGAGAGGGCGTGAGAATGACCGAGCCATCGAATGCCGAGAACGCGATTGGTTGTCGGTGACAGTGCTCGGAGGCGCCGGCGACATTTCGACGTTTCGGCAGTGCCGATGCCATACCTTTGTGGCTCGCTGAGCCAGACATTGATCTCGCTCCCTCTGTAGTCGCCGCATTAGCGGCACTTGCGACGACCGGCTGATACGGCTACGCGTCACGACTGGAAATCATCACCGACGCGTTCCGTGACTGGATCAATAACTGTCATTACTGGAGCTGCGACGGCCTACGGACAAATGTGACCCCGAGCGGCGGGACATCAATCAGTGTTCTGGTTGACGAACTCACCACTCGTAGTGACGGATGTGATCATCCAACCACCGGTCCTCACCGATTTCAAGACACTTGTCTCTCAAAGTGGGCGAGCTGTGCGTCGTAACCCGCTTGTCTGCGAAGCCGGGCGCTATGAGATGGACCTGGAGGACCTAGAGGACCGCGTGGTTGAGGCGTCAGATTCCGCCAACAGCCTTCTCATTCTCTGCAATCCGCGCAACCCGGTCGGACGAGAGCCTTGTGCCGAAGTACAGGGTCTCAGCTTTGGTCGTGCGCTGCGCTGCCGATGACCGCCAGACCCGTGTGCACTCGACGCGAGCCATCGTCCGCCGCGTGAAGTTTGTGCAAGAACGGCTGGTTAAGCAACCAGGAAAAGTCAATTCGCGACTCGGAAATGGGGTGTCGATTGCAGGGGCAAGGTCACCGGTTAATATGCGGGGGACCGGCTGCGCCCCAAGGTCTGCGACCATGGCCTGCAGCGAAATTTGACTCACTCAAGGCACGCATCGGACGAACCAATCATGAACGCAAAAACTTTTGAGGATTTTTCAACCGCAGCCCGTTCTGCTGGTTTCGATGAGGTTCTTGAACGTCGTTGGGAACCCGCTACGGAACTCGATATTCACACCCACGATTTCGACGCTGAGGTAGCCGTAACACAGGGCGAAATGTGGCTGACGTGCGATGGTGTCACGCGGCATCTGACCAGTGGCGAGACCTTCACTCTAGGCCGTCAAATTCCGCACTCGGAGCGTTACGGTGCACAAGGTGCGACTCTATGGGTTGCGCGTCGGAATGCGCAAAAGAACGAATCGCACAATAGCTGATAGCAGTGGCCTCGCCAAACTGAACATCACGACAACTGCCAACGCCGGCCATGTGGCCGAACCTCTGCACTTGACGGGTCAGCGGCTATCGGCAAATGGCGTTGAATCTCAGTCGGATGGTCTACCAGGTCACGGGGACAAAAGTCATCATTGACTTGATCCCGGATGGCCGCCGGTATTTGCAGTCTGTGTGGGCTCGCAGGCTGCCGGGCCAGTAGTGCCACCCCGGTGCGCTTGACCACGCATCGGGGCTCTGCAGTTCAGGATGACTGGACTCAAAAATGCCATCCTGCACAACCGGATAGTCCCACCTCTGAACTGCTCCGACTCGGCTGTCAAGTTTGGCACGCCCGCCGGGCCGTGGGTATCTCGGACTGTCTGGGCTGTGGACTGGCAACAGGTCATGGGATATGACCCATGGAGCATGACCGAATGCTGGGTCGACTGAAGGGTGTTGGCGCTTGTTTGCCTCGGGCGCCGAAATGGCATTGACGCAATTGCGTACCGTTACTTTACCTGTCGATATTTTTTACACTTCCAATCCGTCTTACCCGGAAATTACGGATGGATCGATTGGCGTGTTGCGGATCGCATTGATTCAAATGGATATTTCCAGACTGTTTTTGAACTGGCATGCAATATGCGTCAATTTGTGTTCTTGTGTGCGTCCCGATGAAAAAGTCGATCGGAGTGGCGAGCATGGATCGTTGAGCACTTCTAAAAGGACGTAGAGAATGAGAAAAATATTGTCGTTGGTGGCATCGCTGACACTACTTGCTGCCGGCTCATTGCACGCGCAGGAAAGCCTTTCAGTTCAAGCCACGGGCGCTACCGGCGCACCCGGAGATCAGGTGTTTGTCTCGCTGACCTACGACTACGGCACCGGCACAGAGGTGATCGCTGAGAATCTCAACTTCACGTACGACAGTTCGATACTCAGTTTCCTGTTCCCCGAGTCCACCGTGGTGAGTGGGGGTGTGTCGCAATCGCTGGGGGCCTATGTTGCCGATTTGAAGCTTGTCGCCGATGCGGGCGATGGTTTTACGCTTTTCAACCTGGCGCCGAACACACTGGCTCCCGGGGAAGGGGGCTTCCAACTTGGGTTTACGCAGCCTGATTTCTTTGGGTTTCCAGGCCACGTGCGGACGGGTCAAGTAGTTTTCAACGCGGCGTTTGACATTGCAGCCACGGCCCGGAATGGGAACTCCGTCGTTTCATTTGCCGGCAGCACCCAGACCGATCTTGCGACGTTTTCCGAACTTGAGTATCCCGCAGCCCTGCAGAATGTTCAGATCACCGTGCAGGCTGCCGTAGTACCAGAGCCCGAAATGGCGCTGATGCTGCTGCCAGGCCTGGCCCTGATCGGGCTGCATGTTCGCCGGCGCCGGGCGCGCCTGAACCAAACCGCGTAATCGGTTTTATCCGTTGCTGCGATACAGATCGCATGCCCGCCAACGGATAACAACGCAATACGGACGGACAAGGCCTCAGTTTCTGAGGCCGTGTCCGCGTCAGACTCCGGTATGTCCACGCGCAACATGCCGGCAACGCCGGCATTGCCGTGGGTCTGTTCATCCGGGGGAACCCACGCAGCGTTTCGGCTGACGCCGGCAGGTTGCAGAACGAAAGCCGACCTTGAACGACAACACTCCCCGCCTCTGGAACTGGTTCAAGGGCCTTGACAAGGCCACAGCAAAGGCGCGCAGCAAGGCGAAACCGTTCCGGCGCAAGCTGCTCTACGAGACTCTCGAACAGCGGCTGTTGCTGTCTGGCGACCCTGTTGCAAGCCTTAGTACTGCAGGCCAGTTGCAGGTGCTGGGGACCGACGGCGCCGATCAGATGGTCCTCCACCAAACGGGCATTTCCGCAGACGGTGGCGTCATCATTGATCTCTCGGTTGGCACCTTGGTCAACCGTTATGGCACGGCGGCGCAAGGCATCCAGGGCATTGAACTGCAGGGACTGGCTGGCGCAGACAGTTTCACGCTGATCGAGGTCACGGCTCCCGTCACGATCGACGGCGGCGAAGGTGACGACACCGTGTTCGGCGCGGATGTCGACAATAACTGGGCGCTCGACGGCCTGGGCGCGGGCACGCTCAACAACACGATCACTTTCAGCGGCATCGAGACCCTCACCGGCGGCGCACGTGCCGATGGGTTTGCGTTTGCCGACCAAGCGGCCATTACCGGCACACTCGACGGTGGTCAGGGCGCCAACGCGCTGGACTACTCGGCGTATCAGAGCGCCATCACGGTCAATATGGCGCTGGGCACAGCCACCGGTACCGGACAGGCACTGAATTTCAGCGACCTGATCGGTGGTGCCGCTGCCGACACCTTGACCGGCCGCGCCGAAGCGACGGTCTGGCATATCAACGATGTGGATGCGGGCGAGATCGAGGGCGTGCTGGCGTTTGCCGGTTTCGAGAACCTGATGGGTGCGGCCGCCGCGCGCGATGAGTTCATCGTCGAGGGTGATGGCAGCCTGAGCGGCCTGCTGGACGGCGGCAGCGGGGGTGCCGACGCCCTGGTGATCTACAACGCCGACGGCGATGCCTATTCGATCGTCAATGCCAAGACCGGCACCAGCCACACTGTGACGCTGTACGGCAAGACGCTGCGTTACAGTAACCTGGAGCCAATCGTCAGCGGCACGACCGCCGACAAGTCGGCGTACGGCAGCGCGTTGCAGGAATCCTGGCAACTGCTGGACATCGATGCCGGTTCGCTTGCGCTGTTCAGTTCGAGCTGGCAGTTTTATGACGACATGGCAGCGACTCCCGGTTTGACCGACACGTTGCTGTTCGCGAAGCCGACAACATCGCTGACGTTTGACCTGGGCGACGGCAACGACAGCCTGGCGCTGATCGCGCTGACGGCTCCGCTGTTCAGCATCACGGTGCGTGGCGGCGAAGGAGACGACACGGTGTCGGCCGACACCACGGGTCCGTTGGCCTGGGGCCTGAGCGGCGACGGTGTCGGGACGGTCTCCGGGCTGGGCCCGGCGGTGGATTTTGCAGAAGTTGAAGTGCTGGTTGGCGGCACGGGCAATGACACCTTCATCTTTGCCAACGGCGCAGCGGCCATGGTCGGCGGCATCGATGGCGGCGATGGTGGCGTCGACACGCTCGATTACAGCGCGGTCAGTACCGACGTGACGGTGAAACTGGGCAATGGCAACGTCAACATTGACAACATCATCGGCGGCCAAGGCAGCGACACGCTGATCGGTGTGGCCGACGACAACGTCTGGACCATCGATGCGGCAGACAACGCCGGGCACGTCGTCACGACGCGCCATTCAGCGGCGGCGCTCGATGCGTCTACGGTGGTCGACACAGCAGCCAACACCATCAGCTTCAATTTCAATCATGGCTTGCTCGATGCCCAGTCGGTGAGCTACCGCAGCTCGCTGGCCGGCGCGGCAGACACCAGTGGCCTGGTCGATGGCACGACCTACTTCGTACAGGTGATCGACGACAAGACCATCGCGTTGTCGACCACAACGGCGCTGACGGTTGCGGTCAATCTCAATACCAGCGTGTGGGACGCAGCCGGCAGCAGCCATGCGCTGGACCAGGCGCCGGTTGTCATCTCCGACGCTGTTTTCAGCTCCTTCGAGAATCTCACGGGCAATGTGTTTCGTGACGATTTCATATTCCTGAACGGCCGCGCGATATCGGGTGCGCTTTTCGCCAGCGCAGGCACCGATACGCTGAACTACACCGGCTACGGCTCCGCGGTGACGGTCGACCTCGGCGCCGGCGCAAGCACCAGCGCCGCCAGTGTCTCGGGCTTCGAACAGATCAGTGGCAGTAACGTCGGCAGCAACGTGTTGCGTGGCCTGGACGCGGATGCGCGTTGGGACATCACCGGAGCGGATGCCGGTGACGTCAACGGCGTGGTGTTCAGGGAATTCGCGCAATTGGAGGGTTCGGACGGATTCGACGACGTGTTCACCGTTCTTGCAGGTGGCAGCATCAGCGGCAGCGTTGCGGGTGGCAGCGGTGGTATCGACGGCCTGGTGATTGAGGACCCGGCCAATTCGGGCATGCGCACCGTGATCCAGGCCGCCCCAACTGGATCGGGATCGATCCTGGCCGGTCAGGTCTATGCAGGTGTGTCCGCGCTGAACTACTCCGGCATCGAGCAGCCGCTGAGCGCGGTTACTGTCGGAGGCAACGTTTCCTTCATCGGGCGCGGGTTCGGGAGCGAACTGAATTTCACACAGGTCGGCACCGAGTTGACGCTGGCCTATGTCGGGTCATCGTTGAACTTCTGGTCGGATGGTGTTTCCTCGAGCGGTGCCTCGGTCAGCGCCAGCCTCCCCGCGGGCACGGTCACGCTCCTCGTCGTTGGTGGTGCTGCGGTTTCCGTCGGCACCCTGGAGATGGCGGGAGCCAATCTGGATCTGACGCTCAAGGGCGACAGCGCCGTCACGTTCACCGGCAATGTGGATATGCAGGGCGGCGACCTTGATGTCGTGGCCGGGGCCAACTCGGACGGCGATGGCCTGACCGGCGATCGTGGCTCCATCGTGGTGAATAACGGCCTCTTGTTGACGACCCGACGCACGGCGTTGCCGTTTGCCTACTCGGGAAGCTCCATGGGCGCATCCGGTGACCTGCGCTTTCTCAGTGGCGCAATCACAGTCAACAGTGGTGCGGTACTGCTGACATACGACGACAGCTTCGCCGCCGACGCCGCAAATATTCCTGCGGGCATCAAGGCGCAGACCAGCCCCGGCAACAGTTGGGCTCCCGGCCAGGCGCATCGCGCCGTCGCCACCACCGGCGGCACCGGCACCGGCATGACCGTCGATATCGTGGCCGACACCGATGGTAATCCGATGGTCACGCTGCGCGACCGTGGCACGGGTTACACCGACAACGACCAGATCACCATCGCAGAGCCGGGCTCCTTCGCCATTGGCAGCACCATCACCGTCCGTGTCGACGGATTGCTGCGCGCCGGCGGCGACATCACGCTGCTGGCGCGCGACCAGACGTTCGCGTACGCCTATGACCCGAACGCCATCGCCGAGGCCCGCATCGCGGTCAATGGCGCCACCATGGTCGCGCGCGATATCGTGATGCGCGCCGAAGCCGATAACGACGTTCTGTTCGATGGCGATACCAACGCGCCGGTCGAGGGCGAGTCGAGCCAGTGGATTGAACAAACCGGTGAGTCATTGGCCGACGCGTTGGCCGATTTCTTCCTCAACCTGCGTCTGCTGGGCGGCTACGCCCGATCGACCGCAGTAGCCGATGTCACGGTCGACGCAGGTTCCTCCATCAATGCCCTTGGTGGCGGTGTCGTACTCGATGCCTATGCGAATTCGGAGGCGAGTGTCTTCACCTTCGGTGTTGTCGTTGGTGCGACCTACGCGCGGTCCGACGCGACTGCAGCCGTCACGTTGGCTGACGGGGCATCGATGCAAGCCAGCGGTGATGTGGTGCTCAGCGCCGTCACCAACAACGCGGTAAGCGCCACGACCAAGACGCTCAACTCCGGTTCCCTGAGCAAAAAGCCGATGTCGTTCGCCGTCACAGTTGCCGAAGGCCACCAGCAGGCGACCGCGACGGTCGGTCTCGGCACAACGGTCGTTGCCGGCGGCGATGTGGATATTGTGGCGCACAGTACCCGCGCATTCGAAGCCAAAGCCGAAGGCTCCAGCAAGAACCAGTCGCTCGGCATAGGGGTGACGGTTGCTATTTCCGATGCCAGCGCAGACGCGATCGTGAACGGCAGCATCAGTGCCAACAACGGTGACATCCGGGTCGCGGCACAAACCGCCAGCGACAAGAACAGCAGTAACACCAAATTTCAGGGGGGCGAGGCCACCCGCAGCGATGCCGTCGACAAGACCATCGTGAAGTTGCAGGCGACACGGCTGGCCGTGGATGCGGCCAATGGCGACGACGACAAGGCCGCGGCCGTCGCCGGCCTGATTGGTGTGCTGGTCAAGAGTTCGGGAGACGCCAAGATCAATGCCGCGGCGGAAAAGGGCGGGGAATTGCCAAAGCCGGAAAAAGGAAAAAGCCTGGGCATCATCACCGCCACCTATGCGCATCACGATGGTGCGGCCAGCGCGACGTTCGGTGCAACAGCCGTGGTCAAGGCCGGTGGAGACGTCACGTTACGCGCAGGTGTGCTGGACCGTCCGGACATCAGTACCCAGGGGCTGGTGGCGGTTTTCAACGATCCGAGCAAGCCGCGGCTGCAGGGTGCGAAGGTATACGGCGTGGCGTTGTCGTTCGGCAACTATGGCAACAGCGCGGTCGCCGTTATCGAATCCGGCGCCAGGGTCGATGCCGCCGGAAATATCCGCGTCGATGCGCGCACACGCCTGCCCTACGAGACGCCGTGGGATGACGTGCGCTTGCCCGGACAGGCGATGGGGGTGCTGGTTCAGCATCTGAGCGATGCCAATCTGGGTGCTGCAGAGTATGTGACCAGCTGGACGCAGAGCCAGGCCCAGGGCAACAAGGTCGGCCGTGCGCTGTCGGCTGGCGTGCTGGTGCTGGGCAGCGCAGCTGACGCGCGTATCGCGTCGGGCGCGCGGATCAACCAGGGCGGCGTTTACGCCACGCCGGGCGATGTCAGTGTGACGGCACGCACCGAGCTGGAGGTGGTCAGCCTGGCGGGCAATTTCAAGAACATCATCGATGCGGCGTTCGGGCAGAACACCGAGAACAGCCTGTTTGGTAACAGTGGCAGCCAGGGCGGCGTCGGTGGGTCCTTCCTCGCCGGGTTCTACGACAACACCGCCACCGCCGTGATCGAATCGGGCGCGCTTGTCAGCGCGGCCAACGTGCGTGTCGATGCGCAAACCGTCACCAACACCATCTCGCTCGGCGTCTCGGGCGGCAAGGCTGGCGACTCGGCCGTCAACGGCGTGCTGAACCTGGTGACGATGAACAACCAGACGCTGGCGCGTATTGGCGCCGGGGCGGTGCTCACCGCCAGCGGCAAGGTCGACGTGACCGCCAATGACGACGCGTTCAACCTGAACTTTGCCGGGGGCATCAGCATCGGCAAGAGCCTTGGCTTCGGCATGACGGTGGCAACCAACGTCATCGACCGCGATACCCGTGCGCTGATCGGCAACCACATCGTCGGGCTCGGCGACGCTGCGCCCAACGTGGGTTTGGACAGCGGCGCCGACACGATCGACCTGGGTTATGCCCATGGCCTGGTCACCGGTGACGTTGTGCGCTACAGCGACGGCGGCAGCGACACGCCCATTGGTGGGCTGGTCGACGGCGACGCCTATGTGGTGCGCCATATCGATGCCAACACGGTGGCGCTGGCGCGTTCAGTGCGCGAGGCGGCACGGACCGACGGTTTCGGCAGCGGCGCCATCGACAACACCACCGACCAGCTGACGCTGGGCTACAGCCACGGTTTCCAGACCGGGGACCAGGTCGTCTACCGCAATGGCGGCGGCGCCGATGTCGCAGGCCTGGTCGATGGCCAGAGCTATTACGTGATCCGCTCCAGCGACACCGCACTGCAACTGGCGCAAGGCGTGCAGGCGGCGATCGACGGCGATGCGGTCGATCTGAATACGGCAGCGAATCCGGGCAGTGGCAACGGCCACAATCTGCGGCTAGACCTCGATGCCAGCGGTGCGCTTGGCGCGCAGCACAGCCTGGGCCGGGCCTTCGCGCCTGTGGCTGCCGTGGACGGCGCGGCTGGCACCATCAATCTGGGTTATGTGCACGGCTTCGTGACCGGCCAGGGTGTGATGTACAGCCACGGCGGGGGCGAGAGCATCGGTGGCCTGGCCAACAAGAACTTGTATTACGCCGTCGTGGTCGATGTCACCACGGTGCGTCTGGCCGAATCGCGCGAGAACGCACTGAACGGCGTCACCATTGAACTCGACGCGTCCGAGGCCGAGGGCACCCTGCACGCGATCGGCGCGCAACTGCGTGCCGCGGCGCTGGTCGACAACACCAGCGACACCATCGGATTCGATGGCGCCCATGCCTATTACGACGGCCAGACCGTGGTGTACGACAACGGCGGCGGGACGAGTATCGGCGGCTTGACGGACGACAACGGCGCAACCGTCTACTACGTTCGGGTGATCGATGTCACGCGTATCGCGCTGTATGCGGACGCGGCATTGAACAACCAGGTCGACCTCAATGCGGCGCTGGCCAGTGGCAGCAACCATACTTTGTCCGAGGCGGCTGATGGTGTTGCCGGCGGCTCGTTCAGCGCCATCGGCACGACCACCGTTGCAGCCGGCAACACGGGTCTGGTGATCACCGCCACGCTGGCGGCAGCCAAGACCGACGACAAACCGGCGGCCAAGGCCGATGCGAATGCGCAGCAGGCGCCCGGGGGCCAGAAACACGGGCGCGCCGTGTCTGGCAGCGTTTCTGTCAACCTGATCGACGACAGCGTCGCAGCCGGAATCAGCGGCGCGACGGTCACCCGCTCGGGTGGGGTTGTTGTCAACGCCACCAACGACAGCCGCAATATTGCCGTCTCTGGTGCGGCGGCGCTGTCGACCAACCGCAACGGCTCGCTCGGTCTGGCCGGTGCAGTCACGGTCAACCTGGTTGACAGCGCGACGCTGGCCTATGTCAGCAACACCTCGCTGGCCAATGTCGGTGCAGTTACCGTCAATGCCGACGCGTCCGGTGACATGCTGGCCGTTGCCGCCGGCCTGGCCGGTTCTTCGCGTGGCACCGGCATCGCCGGCTCCATCGCCTACAACACCATCGACACCGACACCCGTGCCTGGATCGACGGCGGGGCGAGTATCAACGCCAGCAGCCTGTTCGTCGGCGCCTCCGACACCAGCGGCATCACCGCGGTGGCCGGTGCCATTGCGTATGGCGGGCAGACCGGATTCGGCGCCGGTATTGCGATCAACCGCATCGACGGCGGTGCACAGGCCTTCATCACGCAGTCCGATGTCGACGTCAGTGGCGCCCTGACGATATCGGCCACCAACGCCGCACGTATCACGTCGGTGGCCGCCGGCATCGCCATCGCGCCGGCCACGGCAGCGCCAGGCGACCCGCCGGGCACCAAGGTCAAGGGATTCGCGGTGGCGGTCGGGGTATCGGTCAACACGATTGCAACCGACACGCTGGCGGGTATCTCCGACACCGGCGTCAACACGATCACGGCCGGTGGCAGCGTGGCTGTGCAGGCCATCGACCAATCCAGCATCACCGGCATCGCCGGCGGTGTTGCCATCGGACTGGCCTCGGGTCAGAAGTCGGGTGCGCTGGGGGCAGCCGCCGGGGCTTCGTTTGTCTACAACAACCTCGACCAGCAGGTCGTGGCTTATGCCGATGACGCGTCGATCGCGGCTGTCGGTTCTGTTTCGCTGCTGGCCCAAGAGACCGGCGACGTGCTGGCGCTGGCCATTGGTGGCGCGGTAGCCGGTGCGATAGGTTCGGGCACGGGTTCCAGCGCGGGTATCGCCGGCGCTGGCGCGCTGGCGGTCAACACCGTGCGGGGCAAAACCGAGTCGCGGCTGCGTCGCAGCCAGGTCAGCAGTAGCAGCGGCAACGTCACGCTCAGCGCCAGCGACGACTCCACCATCACCGCCGATGCCGGCGGCGTGGCGTTCTCGCTGGCCATCAGCAGCGGCACCAGCAGTGGTGCCAGTTTGTCTATCGGTGCGGCCCTGGCCTTCAACCGGATCGACGACGGCTCAGTGCGTGCGGTCATCGAGGATTCCAGCGTCGAGGCGGCGGGCGATGTTCTGCTCAGCGCCACGGCGACAGCGAATATCGACGCATTGACGCTGGCTGGCGCTGCGGCTGCCGGTGTGGCCACCGGTGGTGGCGGATATGCCGCCTCCGGCGCGGCAGCATATGCCGACAACGCCATCACACGTACGGTCGAGGCCAGCATCATCGACAGCGGCGCTACAGCGGCGGAGCCGAGCCAGAAAGTACTGGCGCAGGGCCGCATCAGCATCCAGGCGAGCGACGCCTCGATCATCGATGCCGAAACCTATGGCTTCAGCATTGGTGTCGGTGCCAGTACCGGCAACAGTGCGGGCGGTGCGCTCAGCGTCGGCGTCTCGCTGGCCACCAACACCATCGACACCAGCGTGCTGGCCTCGATCCGCAACAGCCATGCCGAAACCGGCGTTGGCGACATTGCTTTGAGCGCAACCACAACATCGACGATCGCAGCGACATCCGTGGCCGCTTCGGTGGCTGCGGGCTACAGCAGCAGCAGCAGCGCGCTGGCGCTCAGCGGTGGCGGCGCGGATGCCGCCAATACCGTGCTCGGCAAGACCAACGCTTTTGCGTCCAACAGCCAACTCGACAGCGCCGGCAATGTGACGCTGACGGCGTTGAGCACCGCGCGTATCAACGCCACGGTGGTCGCAGCGTCCTTGTCGGCCGCACTCTCGCCGACCAAGACGGCCGGTGGTGCCTCGGTGGGCGCCGCACGCGCTCGCAACTTCATCGGTTGGGACGAAGGCACCGAGCGACCGCTCGAGGTGCGCGCCTATCTGGCCGACAGCAGCGTGTCTGCGCCCACTGGCACGCTGAGCCTGAATGCAGATGCGAACCAGTTGATCAATGCCACTGTCGGAGCGGCATCCGTCGCAGCCGCGGCCGGCAGGAACGGCTTCGGACTGGGCGGCGCTGGCGCCGACACCGTGAACCGCATCAGCGTACATGTGCAGTCCGACATCGACGGCAGTGGTGCCGGCGAAATCCGTGCCGGTAGCGTGTCGCTGGTGGCCACCGACCGTTCAACGATCGACGCCGACACCGGCGCCGCGGCGCTCGTGGCGGCTGTCGGACATCGGGCGGGTGTGGCACTGTCGGTCGGCGTAGCGTTGGCCGAGAACCGCATCGCGAATCAGGTCACGGCAACGATAGGCGGGGCCACACTCACGACCACCTATGGTGATGTCGTCATCAGCGCCAGCACGACCGCATTGATCGATGCCGCCACCGGTGCGGCCGCTGTCGGCATGGGTGCTGGCGGCAAGGCCGGCGTGGCCGTCAGTGGCGCAGGGGCATTGGCCCGCAACATCATTCTGTCGCGTACTGCCGCCGAGATCGACGACGGCGCCGTGGTTGTCTCCGCCGGCAAGGTCGACATCGACGCCCGTGGTGACGCGGTCATCGAGGCGACGGTGCGCGCGGCCAGTGGATCGATCGCCGCAGGCGGTACCGCAGGTGGCGCAGCCTCGGTCGGTTTCGCACTGGCGCGCAACTTCATCGGCTGGGATCCGGAATCCGCGGTCAGCGCCGGCAACGACAGCGAGGACATGCTCGCCAGCATCACCACCGATACCACGGTGCGCGTGCTGGACGGCGTACGCGCTGGCAACGTTTACCGTTTCATCGGCAGCACGCCAGCACTGGTCTATGACCTGGTCAGCGATGCGGGCAGCCAGACCCTGAGCAACTCCAAAGACAAGCAGACCCGCGTGCGGGTCGGTGACAACGTCTATGTCTGGAGCGGTGTCGACGGCGCTGCCGTCAACCTGGGCAGCACCGATTACAGCGACACCGACAACTGGCGGCTGGAGCGCATCAGCAGCCTGGGCGGCCAGGACTTCGGCGATTCCGACCTGTGGCAACTGGTGCTGGGGGGCGGCGACGCGCCCGGTGCGCAGGTGCTCGCACGTATCGTGGGTGCGTCGGTCAGCGCCACCGGCGACCTGACATTGGACGCCGTAGCCAACGGCAGCATCGATGCCAAGGTCTCGGCCTCGTCGGTCGCCATTGCGGCCGGCGGCAAGGTCGGCCTGGCGCTCAGCGGCGCTGGCGTCGGTGTCGAGAACCGCGCCCGCACCGAGGTGCAGGCCGGTATCGACGGCTCCAGTGGCATCACCGCCGCCAACATCCTGATCAACGCCGATGACACCTTGCGTATCACCGCCAGCGCCAGCGCTGCGTCGGTCGCGGGTTCCGCCGCAGGCACGGTCGCGGTATCGATCTCCATCGGCATGGCCGTGGCCTACAACGAAGTCAACGATGCCGTGGCGGCGTTTATCGTCGATGCGGACCCGGTCAGCACCAGCGGCGACATCGTGCTGCGCGCCCACACGAACGACACCATCGTTGCGCGCGACAGCGCCACAGCGGTCGCGGCCTCGGTCGCCGGCACTGCCGGCATTGCACTCAGTGGCGCAGGCGCCATCGCCACCAATGTCATTCTGACCAGCACCAACGCCTATCTCGACGACAGTCGCATCACGTCGGCAAGTGATGTGACGCTCGACGCGCAGAACATCTCCACCATCAGCGCGACCGTAGCAGCGGTGGCGGTGGCCGTCGGTGGCGGCGGCACGGTCGGCGCCGCGATGTCGATCGGTGCGTCCGCGGCGCGCAACTATATCGGTTACGACCAGACCGGCGCCCTGCAGTCTGCTGAAACCAGGGCATGGAGCCGCAACACCGGCATCCAGGCCAGCGGTGCGCTGAGCCTCGATGCGCTGGCCAGTGAAATCATCACGGCTGAAGTGATCGCGGGTTCCGTCGCCGTGGCGGCAGGCGGCACGGCAGGTCTGGCCGCAGCCGGGGCCGGCGTATCGGCGGTCAACAAGATCGCCAACCAGGTCATGGCCAGTATCGATGGCGACGGCACCGACGGCATCCATGCCGGTTCGGTCAGCCTGGACGCCAGCGACAGCTCCGTCATCAGCGCCGAAGGTGGCGCCACTGCGGTGGCGGCCTCGTTCGCCGGCGGCGGCGCCGTGGCGCTGGCGGTCGGCGTGGCATTGGCCGAGAACACGATTGCCAACCGGGTCGAGACCTCCATCGTCAACGCGGGCGATCTGCAGGCCACGACCGGCGATGTCACGCTGGATGCGACCGAGTCGAACCGCATCACGTCGAACACCTCGGCTGCTGCTGCGGCGGCCGCCATTGCGCCGGCAGGCGCGGCCATTAGCGGTGGCCTGGCCACGGCGCTCAACAGCATTACCAGCGCGACCAGTGCCTTCATCGGCAATGGCTCCCAGGTCCAGGCCCAGGGCCTGGTGCGCGTGGCGGCCTCCGACACGGCGACGATCTACGCCGAGATCACGTCCGAGGCGTTGGCCGCCGGCCTGGTCAGTGTTGCGGTGGGCCTGGCGTCCACCACCAATACCGCGGCCAACACCGTGTCTGCCTATATTGCTGGCGCCGATGTCGGCGCCAGTGGCGGCGCCATCACGGTGATGGCCAATTCCAATCCGACGATCACCACCAAGACCAAGGCGCAGGCGCTGTCGGTGGGTTTCGGCGGCGCAACGGCCGGTGCACAATCCAGCACACAGATCGACGTCACCACCGAGGCCTGGCTGCAGGATGCCACGCTCACGGCCACGGGTCAGGATGTGCTGGTGCATGCCATATCCAGTTCGGCGGCTGCGCCGGAGACACTCGGCGCCTCTGGCGGGCTGATTGCCGTCACCTTGCTCGATGCAGACGCAGCGATCCGCGGTGCCACCCGGGCCTATCTGGCCGGTGTCACGCAGGTTGATGCGGCCAGGCTCGACGTGCTGGCCCAGGACACGAATGCCGCCACACCGGTCTCGACGGTGGCGGCGGCCGGCGCCATCAACATCAGCAAATCCACCAGCGACATCACGCTGACGCGGGTCACCGAGGCGCAAGTGCGTTCCGGCGCAGTGCTGACGATGGCCTCGGGCAGCCTGGCTGTGACTGCGGCGTCGACCTCGGATGCCAACGGTGCGATGTCCTCATTCGGCGTCGGCGCCATCGACCTGGGCGAACTCACGGTCACCGCGTCGATTGCGTCCACGACACGCGCGGTGATCGAATCCGGCACGACCGTGTCGGTGTCCGGTGGCAATGTCGATGTCCGGGCCCAGACCTCGCACCGCGCCAATGCGAAGACCAGCAGCAGTTCGATTGGTGCCGTGAGTTTTGGTAGCAGCGATCCAACCGCACGCATCACCGCCACCACCGAGGCCATGGCGCTCGGCGATATCGTCGGCACGGGTGGGGCAGCGGGTGCGATCAATGTGCGTGTCACCGCCGACGGCAACGACGCCAGCACCGCGGGTTCGGAATCGTTGTCGATCGGTCTGGTGTCGGTCGGTTCCTCTGTCGTGCTGGCCGAAACCGCACCCACGGTCACGGTCCGTGGCGGCGGCACGATACGCGCCAGTGGTGACGTGGCTTTTGTGTCGACCTCGGTCGGCGACGCCGATGCTTCTTCCAAGACCGTCGCAGCCGGCGCGGTCGCGGTCACGTCGCTGGACGCCACGGCCCGGGCGACGACGAACGTGACGACCGAGATGCTTGCCAACACCGTCATTGACGCAGCACGCAACATCACCATCAGCGCCAGCCATGGCACACCGCCAGCGCCCACTGCGGACGGCCAGTTCAATGGCGCGAGTCAGGTCAATCTGGCGACCCAGACGATCGATCTCGGCTTGCCGCATGGCCTGCTCACCGGCGACATCGTCACCTATGACGCGCAAGGCGGAACCGTCATTGGTGGTCTGGCCCAGGGCCGCACCTACGGCGTGATCAAGGCCACTGACACCGCGCTGCAACTGGGCAGCAGTTTCCAGTCGGCGGCGGTCGACACGTCGGCCGATACGCTGCGCTTCACCGCCGCGCACAACCTGGTCGACGGCGACCGTGTCATCTACCAGGCGCCTGATGGCGCCGGCGCGGTCGGCGGGCTCACTGCCGGCAAGGCCTATGTCGTGGCGGTTATCGACTCCAACACGATCAAGCTGGTCGATCCGGCCACGGCGCTGGCCCCGGCGCAAGCGCTGAGTGGCGCCAATGTTGCCGGCGACACCATCACGCTGGCCGACCATGGTTTTGCCAACGGCCAGGCGCTGACCTACCGCGCTCCGCCGGCCGCCGGTTTCGGGCTGGCCGCCGTGGACGTCGTTGGTGGTGCTGGTGTCGACCTCACGCCGGCCGACAACAACAACATCTTCCTTGGCGCCGGCCATGGGCTGGTCGCCGGTGACGAAGTCATTTACACGGCCGCCAGTGGCACGCCGATCGGCGGCCTGGTCAGCGGCAATCGTTATTTCGTCATCCTCGACGCTGCCAGGCCCGACGAGATCCGTCTGGCCCTGACCCAGGCCGAGGCTTTGGGCGATCCGGGCGATGCCGGTGCAACACCCGTGGTGCCGGCGACGCCGATCACGGCGATCGCACTGTCGCGTTCGGCTGCTGCTGCCGACGTCAATATTGCACTGAGCCTGCGCAAGGTGGCCGATCAGGCGCTTGGCGGCCTCGTCGACGGCCAGACCTACTACGCAGCGCAGGTCAGCACCAACACGTTCAAGCTTGCCACCGATGCGGCGCAAGCGACGATCGTCACGCCGGCAACGCAGGACGCCGTGTCAGGCCTGCCGCTCGACGGTCGCAGCACGCTGGGCACCGAAGGTGTCGACCTGACGGCCGCGGGCGGCGGGCAACTGGCGCTCGACCTGACCAGCGCTGGCAGCGGCACGCAGTTGCTCGGCGGCGTCGGCGGCGCACGGGCGCTGACGGCGGCGCCTTCAGGCGACGGCATCGTCACCGCATCGGCCAGTGGTTCTGGCGGCGGTCTGGTGCAGGCGGGCAGCGCCAAGACCGCAGCGCAGAACACGCCGACGGTGCGCACCCTCATTGGCAACGGCGCTCTGCTGGCCGGCCAGGACATCACCATTACCGGAACAGCCATCGGCAATGCGTCGGCATCGTCTGCCACGGTCGGCGGCGGGTTGGCGGCGATCGGCAATGCGCAGTCGAGCCTGGCGGTCGACAGCACTGGCCGGGTGCAAGTGGGTTCGGCCACCGTGGTGGCGGCGCACGACCTCACCATCACATCTGACAGCACGGTCAACGCCTCTGTGCTCGCATCGAGCATCGGCGGCGGACTGGTAGCGCTGTCCGACGCCGATGTCACGGCTGATATCGCTTATGCCTCATCAGTCGACATCGGCGCCGGCGCCGATCTGCGCGCAAAAAACCGGCTCGACATCGCGTCGCAAAGCACCACTACGGCCGAGGCCAGTTCGTATGTCAACTCGGCGGGCCTGGGTTCCAGCGCGGACACCTCCGCGCTGCTGACCATCGGCAAGGCGGCCGATCGTGCCACCACCACCACCACCATCGGCGCTGGCGCCAACGTGCAGGGCACGGTCGTCAACGTCATCGCCGGCTCAAGCCGGCTCACAGCTGCTGCGTCGTCCCACGGTGTGTCTGGGGGTGCGGTCGCCGATGCCGAGGCGTCGGCTCCACTCGACATTTTTGACGCGGTCACGGTCACACTTGCCGGTGGTGCCGTAGTCGCCGGCGACACGGTCACGCTGGCCGCACGCCATGGAGGCGTCGAACTGCGCTCGTATGCCAACGCTGATACCGATGGCCTGTATGCCAACGCCGACGCAGCGGCGCGCATCCAGTACGACAGCGTCAACAGCGTCGACGTCGCCGCCGGGGCGCGGGTCACGGCGGTGAACCTGACGGTGGCCTCGACGCAGGACATCACACGGTATGACCGTTATGCGACGGCTGACGTGGACGTCTTCGGCGACGAGACCGTCACCGCAACGGGTGAATTCCTGGCGCAGCGCGTGATTGACTGGAACGGCGATTTGCTGATGCTGCCAGGCGCCTCGCCTGAGCTGGTGATCGCTGCCGACGGCACTGTGGTGACGGCAAAAAATGTCAGCGTCAATGGCGGCATCGTCGCAGGCGGCAAGGTCACCGGCAATACGGTCATCGTGGATCCGATCATCAACACCGACACTGGCGGCACAGTGCTGTTCACCGCCAACACCCTCGCACCGCGTGTGGGCCAGGACGCACCGGACAGCGCCATCACCGGATCGGGTGGATCCTTCACCGCTGCAACCGGTTACGCCAGCGTCTCCATCACCAACGCATCAGACAAGGCACTCGTCGTCAACGCGATCCGCGTGGCCAACGCCGCGGTGGCGCCCAGCGTCATGCTCGACGCAGCAGCGGTCACGCTCGACTTTGCGGTCGGCAGCACCGATGCGCCAACCCGGATCACGATCGAGAACCTGCAGGTGGCCGATATTGGCCTCAACGGTCTGATCGACAACCCGATCGGCATCACCCGCATCGTCAGCGGCGGCAACATTGTTAACGGCAGTGACGTACTGACCAGCGGAGGCGGCGCGGGCGCGGTGCGCAGCAATGCGTTCGAGGCCCTTGCCAGCGGCGGCTCGCTCGGGCTGTCGGCCAACGCACGTATCCAGGTCGAGTCGGTGCAGACCGCCGGTCTCGACGCGACGCTGACCGCGTCGGCCAGCGGCGACATTTACCTGGACATGACCGGACGTGTGCGCGACGCCAATGCGGCCAACAACAGTTTCACCATCGGCGCCCTCGATGCCGCAGGCGACGTCGACCTGCTGCTGCAAACGACGCTGATGGAGACCTCCGTCCCGGGCACGCGCGCGGGCTTGACCGTCGATGTCGTACAGGAGGGTCTGGTTGCGACCTACACCCGTCATTTCCGGCCCGACACCGGTCCGGCCGGGGCCTTGCCGCTGGACCTGCGGGTGTTCGCGATCACCGGCCAGGCCACGGCCATCGACGGTATCTACGACTTAGCCGCGATCACGGCTGGTGGCGACATCCGTGTTGTCGCTGCGAACCGACTCGCGAGTGACCGCCGGCTCGATGTCTCCGCGCGCACCGACGCGGGGCCAACCGGTGACCTGCGCGTATTGACCAATGGCGATATCGCCATCACTGAATTCGCTGGCGACCTGCGCATCGACCTGATTGCGTCCAATGCCGGTGACGTGACATTGACAGCCGAGGCCACCGGCGCGGCGATACTGGACGCGCCGGGTGGCGACGACGGTTTTGCCGAAGTGGTCGGCAATTCGATCACGCTGTCGGCCAGCGGCCGCATCGGTTCGGCCAATGATGTAGTCGAGATCGACTCGTCGAACCAGGCGCCGGGTGTGTTGCGTGCGGACGCGAACGACGGCATCTTCATCAACGAAATCGTGGGTGATCTGCGTTTGGGCGATGTGGTGTCGCGTGTGGCGGACGTGGCACTGTCTGCGCAGGGCGACATCCTTGATGGTGACGGCGCCATCGACACGACCAACGTGCAGGCTCGCAGCATTGATCTGCTGTCGCGCAGCGGCAGCGTCGGCACGTTGACCGATGCGATCGAGATCTACGGTGCAGGCACCGACCAGACCGACCAGAACGAGCGCATCAGCCCTGTGGTGCCTGCGGCCGGGCGTCTGTTCGCCAACGCGGTAAGCGGTGTTCATGTCACCGGGATCAATGGCGCGCTGGTGGTGCTCGAGGCACGTGCCACAGCCGGGCAGGTCCGGCTCACCGTGCGCGATTCAGCGGTGACGAACGAGAACCTGTCGCTGCAGCGCAGCGGCACCCGCCTGAGCGGGCAGGACATTGCGGCAGGCAACATTACGGCGTTCGGCGGCACGGTCGATCTCGACGTGGCCGACGACTTCACGCTGCAGGCGGGCACTTTGATTCGCAGCGACGTCTCGGTACGCATCGCGGGCGACACGCAGACTCCCGACAACGACCCGACCAACGGATCGGTCTTCACTGTCAACGGCGCCATCGATGCGCCCACCGTGCTGCTGCAAGGCGGCGGCAATATCGACTTCTTCGAGATCGGCAATCCGGCCGGCATCAATGCGGGCGGACTGACCACGATCAGTGGTGGTGTGGCCGACGACCGTTTCTTCATCTCGGCCGCACCGGGCGCGATGACGATCAACGCCGACGACGGCGCCGACCGGGTCTACGTGTCTAGCAATGCCGCGCGTGCACTGTTCATGGGTGGCGGTTTCTACAACGACGACAACGGCGTCGACCCGTTGGCGCTTCTGACTGGCGACCTGACGCAGATCAGCGCCGAATTGACGATCAATGCAGGCCTCGGCGGCAACGGCGGCACCCGCGACGCGATTTATCTGGGCGTCGGTGGCAGCACCACCGCATTGACCACCGGCATGCTGGCGGGTGGCGCGGTCACCGGGCTGGGCAATGCCGGGGCGATCCGTGTCGGCAACAACGCTAGCACGGCGCTGCTGATCGGTCTGAGCGCTTCCAACGACAACTTCACGGTACGTGAGGCCGGAGCCACGCTGGCAGTCTATGTGCACGGCGGCGCGGGCGACGACACGCTCACCGTCGGCAGCACCGACAACAGCCTGATCGGAATCAGCGGCGTCGTTGCCTTCGTTGGCGAAGGCGGAGCAGCCGACACGCTGCGGGTGTTCGGCAACGCGCCGCTCGATGCGGCGCATCCGAGCCAGCTCACCGCTATTGGGCTGACCGGTCTGGAGATGGGCGACAACACGCTGGGCAGCATCCACAACGAAGTGTTCGGAGCCGGTTACGACGATGACCTGGCGTCCTATCCCGGGGCCATCTATTACGCCACCCGCAGTGCCAGTAGCGTCGAGTTTGTCGATGTGCGTCTGGGCTCTGGCAACGACGTGTTCAACGTTGATAGCCTGCGTGCGGGCGTCACGGCGACCGTGCTGGGTGGTGACGGCGACGACCAGCTGACCGTGCGAACGACGCCGACGGGTCTGACACCTCTGATTCCGCGTCAGCTCGACGGCATCGCCGGCGCATTGACGCTGGACGGCCAGGGCGACGTCGACACCATCGTGCTCGACGATTCCGGCGAAGACACGGACAACACCGGCACCTTCCTGGGAAATACGGTCAGTGGCCTGGGCATCACCGGTTCGGTGACATTGGCACCAGCCGAACGTATCGACATCCGTCTCGGCTCGGGGTCTGACACCTTCTACATCCCGGCGACCGCGTTGGGACTGAACTTTTCTTTGACGACCGGCACCGGCAACGATGGCACCGATACCGTCTATATCGGCACGACGGCAGGCAACCTGGATGCTGGCACGCTGGACAACATCCTGGGCACGGTCACGGTTAACGGCGCCGGCCCGGAAAGCGGCGACCAACTGTTCTTCAACGACCAGGACACGGTGGCGGGCCAGACCTACACCGTCAGCAACACTCTCGGTACCGGTGGGCCCATCACCGACACGACGACGTTGGTGCGCAGCGGTGCGGCAGCCATCGCCTACCAGCGGTTCGAGGCCGTGGTGCTCAACGCCGGCCTCGGTGCTGACCAGATACACCTGCAGTCGCCGCACCGTGAACAGGACGTTGGCGGCGGCGCGGCATCGTCGTTTGCCATCAACGCCGGGGGTGGCGCCGATGTCATCACGGTGGGCACGCCGCTTGCGGCAGATTTTGTACTGGACAACTTCATCGGCGCAATTCCGGTGTTTGTCGACGGTCAGGGCGGTGCAGATACATTGCGGTTGCGTGATGGCGGCAGCACCGTCAACACGGTGGTCGGATTCGGCCGTGACCCAAGTGGAGCCTATGACGCCGTCACCGTGGCGCGTGAAGGCGCGTCGCTGGCCGCCAATCTGCGACTGAGCGGCCTGGAGGCCGTCGAGGTCGTGCTGGGCAGCGGCGACGACAACGTGCGTGTGACCAGTGGTAGCTACGATTTCGACCTGACCGTCGATGGGGGTGCGGGCAAGGAGATCTTCCGCACTGACAACGCGGTCGATATGGTGGGCAACACGCTGGTGTTCAACGGCGGCGCCGACGACGACCTGGTGTTGGTCGACTTCGCCATGACCTCGGTGGTCGACGCAGGCCTGCTGCGTCAGACCGTGGCAGGTGTCGCATCGGTGGCTGACGGCATCGTGCCGGAGCTGACAGAGCTGGTGCCGGGTGATTACTTCATTGAAGTGCAGCTGGCCGGTGCCGACTGGCAGTTCCGGCTCGTCGATGCGCTGGGGGCAGCGGTGGCGCTGGCCGCAGCCGCAGGCGGCGACGCAACCGCCGATTGGCAGAACATCGCGGACACGGGACCCGAGCGGGTGCTGGACACGCAGCGTGGTTTCCGAATCACCTTTGCCACCGACCTGGCGTTCTACAGCGCGGGTTCGCTGGGTGCCGGCGCTGCACAGCTGCTGGTGGGTGCGCCGCAGGACGGGCTCAACCTGCAATTCAACGGTGGTGGCGACAGCATCGGCGGCTCTGGCGACATGTTGCGCATCATCGGCGACGGCGTTTCCGCCGGGGGTGAATACCGCCCGAGCGGTACGCTGGCCCATGCCGGCGCGATCACGCTGCGCGGCCACAGCATCGACTTCACGGGAGTCGAACCACTGGTAGTGCACGGCTTGCCCGACTTTCGTGTCATTACGCCCCATGACCCGGCCGATCTCGTCATCGATGCCATCGACATTGATGCGCTCAATGTCGGCCTGCCCGCATTGCATATCGTCACCGTCGACGGTGTCATCAGCTGGCAGCAGCAGGCGAAACCGATGGTCATAGACAAGGTCGCTGACCTGCGGCAGTTTGCCGGTGTCATGGCCGTGTACCACGACTTCCGTGGCTCGACGCTGGTGGTCGGCGCAGAGCGCCGCGTTAACGGCCAGACGCTGAACGCTGGCATGGTGCTGGTCTACAACTGGAACGACGCCCAGTCACGCTGGGTTGAGACGGCCCGGCTCACTGCGCCGGACGGCAATGCTTCGGGCTCCGGTAGTGGGTTCGGCAAATCGGTGGCGGTGGCCGACGGCAAGATAATCGTGGGTGCACCGAACGACAGCACGCGCGGTTTTGATGCTGGCGCCGCCTATATCTTCCTCAAGCAGCGCGACGGCAGCTGGTTGATGACGAAGAAGTTCCATGCCGCATCGGGCGGCTCAGGCGACCTGTTCGGCGCATCGGTGGCAACCTCGTTCGGCACGACCTTGATCGGCGCCCCCGGCGCCGGTCAGGCCCACTTCTTCGAAGGTTTCGGCAGCAGCTTTTGGGACCAGGGGTCTGTCATCACCGGCGCGGGACGCATGGGTTACGCGGTCGCGCTCGACGGCGGCTCGACCGCTGTCATTACGAACCCCGACGCCGACGGTGGTGTTGGAGCGGCGTTTGTCTACACCACAGGGTTCGACAACAATTCGAACACGGTCTGGAACTACGCAGCCTCGCTCAGGCCATCTGAGCCGATTGCTGCCAACAGCATTCTGTACACGCGCGCCGATGGTCAGGGCGATCTGTTGCCGGGCGAACGTTTCGGTACCTCCGTGGCCGTCGGCAATGGCCGCATCGTCGTCGGTGCCCCCGACTGGACCGATCGCCAGGACATCGCAGACCTGACCGACGACCAGGTCGAGCAAGGCCGCGCCTTTGTCTTCGACGGCAGTGGGTCGGCATGGACGCTGGTGGCGCGTCTCACGGCCGACGGTGGCCTGCCGGTAGCTGACGCGAGCAGCGAAGGCAAGGG
>Ga0209491_10003369_pt1 | contig 26493 bp, 39 predicted proteins | sample BON02_FD_187213 | JGI IMG/M metagenome (GOLD analysis project Ga0209491, IMG submission 187213) | Freshwater microbial communities from Lake Bonney liftoff mats and glacier meltwater in Antarctica - BON-02 (SPAdes) (version 2) | ecosystem: Environmental > Aquatic > Freshwater > Ice > Glacier...
TTCCGAACAGAGCAGTTAAGTCCAACTGAGCCGATGATACTTGGGTAATACCTGGGAAAGTAGGTCGCCGCCACTATATTATAAACCTCTCACTTCATAGTGAGAGGTTTTTTTTATGCCTCGTTTTGCTAGTTTATATGACACCTTCTAAGCCGTAATCAGAATCGATAATTCTTGTTGATCAGGGGCTCGGGTATGCCCGCTTATAGAATTTAGTATATATATACTGATAGTTATGAAGAAATGTGATGTACCACGGGTATTAAAATCATAGCTTTCAGCTAATGACTGATTGACGTCTTATCATAGAAACAATATTAACAAACATTTCTATTGCTTTTATCAGTCCTTATTTTCATTATTCTACGACAAATGATACCTTACAGTATAGTGTTACCATAAACTAATTGGACTCTTAATATAACTTAATACGGATTCCGGTTGCTAAATAATAATGTGATAATGCCATGCTATTTAGAGATGTTGTGCATACTTATTATGTTTGTTTTCATTAAACAGAACTTTTATATTATGCTTTTTTAATTGATTCTTATCTAGTCGTAGGTATAAACTTCTTCGAGTGTAAAATAGTTCCAGGAAGCTTAAATTGTATCAAAGAAGTTATTTTATTGTTACCGTTTTTTTAGACCAATATGGACAATTGAAACTCCAAACGGAAGTTTGATTCCATTGTTAATCAAGTGTCTTTCAGATCTAAAAATAGCTTTCAATACGCTACCGATAAATTTATTTGAATTTAGACCCTCATTATCAGTGGATCTGGTCTTAGACATTTTAGTAGTGCTTATTACAACTCTAGTAATTATTCTGACCATAGCAATTGGTATAAATAACCAGAAGTTGAAATTATTAAGGTAACTTGTGTCTATTTTATTCTCAGAAAAAAGCTGGTTATATCCTTTCTTTTTGTATCTCCTGAAATGGTGATTTATAATATCGTGATCTCCCCACAGGGTTTTGAATGCTGGCACCGTAGTAAATGTTTGACCACCTACCTTTAAAACACGGCTTATCTCTTGTATAGCAAGTGTGTCATTTTCAACATGTTCAATGACATCAAATGCACAAACAAGGTCATATGAGTTGTCTGAAAAGGGCATTTCTGTTACACTTGCATTGACTGCTTGTATGCCAGTTTTTTTAAATAAGAACTGACAGCAGCCTTCATCATATTCTAGTGATGTAACATTTCCATACTTAGACAGCATTTGGGTTGTTGCTCCCGTTGCGACACCTATATTGAGAATATTGATGTATTCTTTGTTTCTATCTTGTACTAAGATTCTTTTTTTTAGTATGGATTCTAATATATCAAGTCTTGCAGTAAACCACCAGTGTTTTCTCTCCAGGTCATAATAGTCAATGTAATAGTTAGTATCCATTTGGTATTGAGTTTTTAAATGTGTTTTTCTGCGTGATAACTAGACCTAACTAATGGTCCACTTTCTACGTATGTAAAACCTATTTCTAAACCGAATTCTTTGTATTCTAAAAAAGTATCTGGATGAATGTATTCATACACAGCTAAATGTCTCGGTGTAGGTTGCATATATTGGCCAAGTGTAACTATGGATACACCACAAGATCTGAGGTCTCTAAGTGTTTGGAAAATTTCTTCTTTAGTTTCTCCCATTCCGCACATAATTCCGCTTTTGGTCTTCATTCCACCATCAGCAAGGTACTTTAGTACAAATAAACTTCGATCGTACTTTGCTTGTACTCTAACCTCTTTAGAAAGTCTCTCTACTGTTTCAATATTATGAGATACAACTTCAGGGTGAACTTTAATAATTCTGTCTAGTTGTATCTTGTTACCTTGAAAATCGGGTATCAACGTTTCTAAGGTGGTAGTTGGATTAAACTCACGTATAGATTCTACTGTTTTTGCCCAGTGCTCACTTCCTCCATCATCCAAGTCGTCTCTATCTACGCTTGTAACAACAGCGTGTTTAACTCCCATTATGTTTATAGATTGAGCAATCTTAAAGGGTTCTAAACTATCAAGAGCTTCTCCCTTACCTGTAGCTACATTGCAAAACTGGCAGCTTCTTGTACATGTATTACCGCCTATCATAAATGTAGCAGTTCCAGCTCCCCAACATTCACCTATATTAGGACATTTACCACTTTCGCAAATGGTGTGCAATTTGTTGTCTTTAACAAGTTTAAGCATTTCAGAATATTTACCTTCACCAGGGATTTGAGTCTTTAACCAATCGGGTTTAAGACGTCTATTTTGCTTGATTTTTATTTCCGGTTTGTTCTCTATTTTGTTCGCCATTACTAATACAAATTTAAGTTTACTATTTTACCAATAGCATATTTGCTATTTTTATCTCTTTCGTACTAAAACATACAGTCCATTCGTTAGTTTTGTCAATATATAAAATATGAGATCTATACTTTTTTTACTAATTCTAGTGTGTGCTATAACTAGCTGGTCTCAGGATAACACTCCTGCTTATACTTGGAGAATGCATTTACCTTATAATAGTGTTCGTGATATAGTACAGGTGGAACAACAGTTATATGTTCTTTCGGATGTGGGAGTATACGTCTATGACCTGCCTTCGGGTGAGGTTGAGTATTTAACAAAAGTGGACGGCTTCAGTGAGTCTTTTGTGTCAACTGTTGCTTATTCTGAGTTGGATAAGTGCGTAATATTGGGTTATAAATCTGGTAATGTTGATTTAATCAAGGGTGAAAGAATTATAAATCTGGCGGGTATAGAACGTAGTGATATTATCGGTTTAAAGGATATTTATGAAATAAAAATTTATGGACATCTAGCATATTTGGCTACTCCCTTTGGAGTAGTTGTGATAGATTTAGAAAATGAGGAGATTATAGATGATTATCAGAATTTAGGCGTTGGAGGTGTTTCTCTAGCCGTGAGATCTTTGGATATATTGAACGACACTCTATACATCGCAACTACTGAAGGTCTGAAATACGCACCAGCAAACGACCCTTCTATTAATCTTAAAAATTTTTCAAGTTGGAGTACAAATGCGACATATGATAGTGCATATCTAATTTACGCTCACAATTCTGGACTTTATTTTGTTAGCGATAGTTTGCTATACAAGTATAAGAATAATAGGTATAGTCAAGTAGAAAGTGAGGCTAAGGATTATCAGGATATCTCCTCTACGTATGATAAACTAGTAGTAGTTAGAAAAGAGGGTATAGCTGTTATAGATGCCAATGGGAGTATTAGTGAAAGAGCGGAATCTTCTATGTCAGCAGCATTACTAGATAATGAAAATAATCTTTGGTTTGGTGGTTTTTATACTGGTATGATCAAAAAATCTACGAGTAATACACTAAGTTATTTGTTTTTACCTGGACCTTATGGGTTAAATAGTTATGATATGGATGGAGTAGGGAATCAATTGTGGGTTACCTCTGGTGGTCATACCACAGCATACGCACCTTCGTATATCTCATTTGGTTATTACGTGTATCAAGATGGAAGATGGATCAATAGGGATCAGAGCAACTCCATAGTTGGTTCTATGATCGATTTTACGAATATTCATATTGCTGGTAATGAAGTGTGGCTAGGTAGTTTTGGTTCCGGTTTAGCACTCATTAGAGACGGAGTTCCTGCGGAGTATTTTAATAAAGATAATAGTACAATTAAGGAGTCTGTGTCAGGAAGGGAAATAGTTTTTGGCATGGCCAAGGATAATGATGGGAATTTATGGGCTTCTAACTATAATACTGATAAATCACTATTGGTAAGAAGGCCTAATGGTTCTTGGACAGACTTCAATGTTGGAATAAAAAATCTAGGTGAGATGGTGGTAGATGATCAAAACCAAGTGTGGATTCTTGTTCCTCGAAATAGTAGCACCGGTCTATTAGTGGTAAAGGAGTTAGAAAATGGCCAATTGCTACCAAGGCTTTTGAATACTACAAGTAATCAAGGCGGATTGCCTAGTAACAATGTCAAGGCCATCGTGAAAGATAAAGATGGTGAAATCTGGATAGGAACGGAAACAGGTATAGCGGTGTTTTATAACCCCGATAAGGTTTTTGATGGAGGACCTAATGCAGATGCACAGCAAATAATTATAGATGACGGCAGTGATATAGGATACTTATTGGGAAATGAAGTAGTCAATGATATCAAAGTAGACGGAGCCAATAGAAAGTGGATAGCTACTAACAATGGAGCATGGTTAGTGAAAGAGGATGGCTCTGGGATCATTAATCACTTTACTACAGCGAATAGTCCACTGCCTAGTAATGTGATAAATACCATTGGTATAATACCTAAGACTGGAGAAGTTTTCTTTGGTACGATAGAAGGTATAGCCTCATACAGAGGCGATGCTACTGAGGCAAGTGATAAACACTCAGGTACTTTAGTTTTCCCCAATCCAGTAGAATTAGGTTATGAAGGGCCTATTACCATTTCTGGACTGCCAGAGGATGCTACAGTGAAGATAGCTGATATAGCAGGGAGAGTAGTTTATGAGTTGATAGCAACTGGCGGTACCGCTGTTTGGAACGGCTTAGATTTTAGTGGTCAAAAGCCTCAGTCTGGGATATATCTTATATTCAGTGCTAATAAGGACGATGAAGACTCATTGGTATCTAAGCTATTGATAGTTAGATAGTATGCTGAGTAAAACTCGGGCAATTGTTTTTCGCAATACTAACTATAGTGAGAGCAGTGTTATTTCTAAGATCTACACTCGAGAGTTTGGACTGAGGAGTTACATGTTTAAAGGTATAAAAAGAGGTAAATCGGCTATTAAGCCAGCTATGATACTGCCGCTAAGTATAATAGACATGGATGTATACAATAGACCCAATAGCAATATAAATAATGTAAAAGATCTAAAACCTACGTTACTTCTAATTGATACTCAGCTAGATATGGCTAAAAAATCAGTAGCATTATTTATGATAGAGCTTTTAAATCAGTGTATCACAGAAGAGCAGTGTGAGGAAAAACTATTTGATTTCATAGAGGCAGAGATCCTAGATTTAGAAATTAGTTTTTTATCTCCATTGAAGCCTATTGTCTTTATGCTAGAGTTAGCGGATCACCTAGGAGTTATGCCTAATGGGTACCATAGTAAGAATACGCCATATCTGTGCCTAGAGCAAGGTCGATTCGTATCAGATATTGGTATTCATACATCATCTATACCTGTGTCTAAGTTATTATCTGAATTAAAAAGTAAAAATATAGTTACTCAAGTGGATAGCTCTATAAGACGAGAGGCGTTAAATCAGATAATCAAATACTATCAGTATCATATAACAAAGAATAAAAAGTTAAACTCAGTGGAAATTTTAGCAGAGTTATTAAGTTAATGGCACACTATTTGAATTTATTCGTTAAAATGAAAAACATATTATTGATATTCTTATTATCGGGACTTACTGTATCCGTAATAGCTCAGGATAAAAATGCTGATTCAGGAATAGTACTCAGAAAGGTATATATGGATGGAGATACTTTTTTTGTTTATTCGTTTGATGAGTTTATACTAAAAGAGTTCAATTCAAAAGAAGAACAAAAGGCATACTTAAAACTAGTAGGCAATGTAAAAAAAGTAATGCCGTACGCAAAGCTTGCAGCTTTTAGAATGCAGATGATGGATGATAATCTTAATCAACTTGTATCCAAAAGAGCAAAGAAAAAATATGTAAAAGCCACAGAAGAAGCTATTATGTCAGAGTTTAAATCTCAGCTTCAAATACTCACTAGATCACAAGGGAAGTTGTTACTAAAACTCATACATAGAGAGACAGGTAATACAACATATGAAATACTAAAAAAATATAGAGGGAGCGCCAGTACTATGTTTTATGGAGTTTGGGCGAAAATGTATGATGCTAATATAAGAGTTGAGTATGATCCTATTGAGGATTATCAAATCGAGTATATTATTAAGAATGCCAAGCTAGAATAGTACAGTTATAGTTACTTTTGAATATGAAATTAGATGTTCTAGCATTTGGAGCACATCCAGACGATATAGAGTTGGCATGTTCAGGAAGTCTCATGAAGCTTATAGCTGAGGGGAAGTCGGTAGGTATAGTTGACCTAACAGAGGGGGAAATGGGCACTAGAGGTAGCATCTTTACTCGCAGAGAAGAGTCCGCTAACGCCTCTAAAATAATTGGTATAGCGGTGCGTGAAAACCTTAATTTAGGGGATAGTTCTTTTGAACTAAATCAAGAGACTAGAGTTAAAGTGATAGAGGTAATTAGAAAATACAAACCTACGATTGTTTTAGCAAATGCTCTAGACGATAGACACATAGACCATCCTAAAGGAGCTCAATTAGTTAAGGAAGCGGTTTTTCTTTCTGCATTAAGTAAAATAAGTACAACTTCTAACAACGAGGCTCAAGTAGCTTTTAGACCGAAACATTTATTCCATTATATACAACATTACCATACTAGACCAGATTTTGTGATTGATATTACAGCGTATCAAAGTAGAAAAATTGAAAGTATTCTTGCCTATAAAACACAGTTTTATGATCCTAATTCTCAAGAGGTTGAGACCCCGATTAGTTCTAAACGGTTTTTAAATTTTTTAGAAGCAAGATCTAGAGAGATGGGAGAAGTCATAGGAGTAGAATATGGTGAGGGTTTCACATCTCACGTGCCATTATCCTATGATTTAAAAAACCTCCTGTAAATTTTTAAAGGTGTAGCTATCCATTTAGCCACATACCGTGTCTCATAAAACTCTACGACCTCGGATCCAAAGGATTTATAGAATTTATGTACTGACGGTATACTGCTACCTTCGAAATCTAGAATAGGGTACGATTCTCCATATGTTTCGATTATATAGTTTATGCCGATAGATATTGCATTGACTTTCCTTCCTTCAGAAGAAGGAGCGCCCAGTATATAATGTAGTCTGTTTTTTCCTTTGGCGAAAAGTAATCCAGCAACAGGAAGACCGTTTAGACTTATAATAAGGTTAACGAAGTTGTCAGGGTACGATGATGAGAGTTCTTTAAGTTTGGAGTAGTCTTTAGTTGTCAGCTGTGTGTTATAAGATCCGTAGGCTTCCGTATATTTATCTATAGTAAGCTGAATGTTCTGATTCTCGGTAATGCTAAGTTTCTGCTTGTTATTTTTAATATTTTTAGATAGGCTTTTTGAATAGCATTCTTTTACTTCGGTTAGTCCTTGTATTTTAAGTATTTGGTTCTTTCTTAGTTTGGTAGTAAAGGGTAGTTTTAAATTGGAATTAAAATGTGCCAAAATGATTTTTGATGCAATCAGTTTGGATATTTCCTTGAGTAAGGCTTTATTAGGTTTGTTGCCCAGCCACAAGCATTGTTGGACAAAATTAGGCTGGTACATTTTATCGCCTGCGATTACTGATACCAATGGAACTGGCATTCCTGACTCGTAGTCATTTAGGATAATTAGGTCCCACTTGGAAAATGTAGAAAGCCACCAAGAATATGAATAAACTGTTCCTAGTTCGGAAGCTCGAACTAACTGATCCCACTTGTTAAAGTCGATGTTATTATGTTTTATATAATGAATCTGATTTCCCATGCAGGCTTATACATTTATTATCTTACCTTTGCAGCCGCAATAATAAGGGTTCAAAGAGCCATTAAAAGAGATAATTTTATATCGACTTTACAACCATTGAATAATAAAATGTTTTTTTATTCAAAGGCCTTGTAAAGTGACTTATAAATACTACTTTTGCAGACCTTTTTAGAAATCGGATAGAAATATATGCCTACAATACAACAATTAGTACGTAAGGGGAGAAAAGAACTCACCAAGAAAAGCAAGTCGAGAGCACTCGATTCTTGCCCTCAAAGAAGAGGAGTATGCACAAGAGTGTATACAACTACTCCTAAAAAGCCTAACTCAGCAATGAGAAAAGTAGCTAGAGTAAGGCTTACTAATGGTAATGAGATTAATGCATATATACCGGGAGAGGGTCACAATCTTCAGGAGCACAGTATAGTGCTAGTTAGAGGTGGTAGAGTAAAAGATCTTCCAGGAGTTAGGTATCATATCGTTCGTGGAGCGTTGGATACTGCTGGTGTGGAAGGAAGAACACAAAGAAGAAGTAAGTACGGAGCTAAGCGTCCTAAAGAAGCTAAGAAATAATGAGAAAGTCTAGAGCTAAAAAGAGAGATATTGTACCTGATCCACGTTTTAATGATGTGTTGGTAGCTAAGTTTATCAATAACATGATGCTTCAGGGTAAGAAAGAAACTGCTCGTAAAATATTTTATGAGGCTATTGATATTGTAGATCAGAGAGTAGAGGAAGAGGCAGGAATTGAGACTTGGAAAAAGGCGCTTAATAATGTAATGCCTTCAGTTATGGTAAAAAGTAGAAGAGTGGGTGGTGCGACTTTCCAGATTCCTATGGAAGTGAAGCCTGACCTTAAAGTATCTTTCGGTATCAAATGGATGATTGGTTACTCAAGAAAGAGAAATGAGAAGTCAATGGCTCAGAAATTAGCTGGAGAGATTATGGCCGCGTCAAAAGGCGAGGGTGCTGCTGTTAAGAAAAAAGAAGACACACATAAAATGGCAGATGCTAATAAAGCATTCTCTCACTTTAGAGTATAGTTATAGAGATGGCAAAAAGAGATTTAAATTTCACACGTAACATTGGTATAGCTGCGCATATTGATGCAGGTAAGACTACGACTACTGAGCGTATACTGTATTATGGTGGTGTTAGCCATAAAATAGGTGAAGTGCATGATGGTGCTGCCACCATGGATTGGATGGAGCAGGAGCAAGAGAGAGGAATTACTATCACCTCTGCTGCTACTACATTGAAGTGGAACTATAGAGAGCAGGAGTATCATGTTAATATTATTGATACGCCTGGACACGTTGATTTTACAGTAGAGGTAAATAGATCTTTACGTGTGTTAGACGGTTTAGTGTTTTTATTTAGTGCGGTAGATGGTGTAGAGCCACAGTCTGAGACTAATTGGAGATTAGCTAATAATTATAATGTTCCAAGAATAGGTTTTGTTAATAAAATGGACCGTCAGGGTGCAGATTTTATTAGTGTGTGCAAGCAGGTAAAAGAAATGCTTGGAAGTCAAGCGTTACCGTTACAATTGAATATTGGAGCTGAAGATGACTTTGTAGGTGTCGTTGATTTAATAAACTTTAGAGGTATTACTTGGAACGAAGAGGACCAAGGAATGACTTTTCAAGAAATTGAAATCCCTGCTGATATTATTGATGAAGCTAGACAACTAAGAGAAGAATTGCTCGAAGCTGTAGCTGAATTTGATGAAAGTCTAATGGACAAGTACTTCGAAGATTCGGAATCTTTAACAGAAAGAGAAATATTAAATGCATTAAGAGAAGCAACTATATCTGGTAAAGTAGTGCCAATGATGTGTGGATCTGCATTTAAAAATAAAGGTGTACAAGCTATGCTTGATATGGTTATGGAAATACTTCCGTCTCCAATGGATGTTGAGGCTATCGAGGGTATTAATCCTATAACTGATGAACCTACATTTAGAAAGCCAAGTGTTGACGAGCCATTCGCTTCTTTAGCATTTAAAATAGCTACAGACCCGTTTGTAGGTAGATTATGTTTCACAAGAGCATATTCAGGTTTGTTGGAATCGGGCTCATACGTTTATAATACTCGTACGATGAAAAAAGAGCGTATATCGCGAATTTTTCAAATGCATGCAAATAAGCAAAATCAAATCCCTCAGTTACAAGCTGGCGACATTGCGGCACTAATTGGGTTTAAAGATATAAGAACTGGTGATACTTTATGTGCTGAGAATGCGCCTATAGTGTTAGAGTCTATGGATTTTCCAGATCCAGTTATTGGTGTGGCTATTGAGCCTAAGACGCAGGCTGATGTTGATAAGCTAGGCATGGCACTTGCCAAGCTGGCAGAAGAGGATCCTACATTTGTTGTGAAATCTGATGATGAGACAGGGCAAACTATAATATCTGGTATGGGTGAGCTTCACCTAGAGATAATTGTAGATCGTCTGAAGAGAGAGTTCGGTGTTGAAGCCAATCAAGGTGAACCACAGGTGGCTTACAAAGAAACGATAACTAAGGCTGTAACTCACAGAGAAACATTCAAGAAGCAGTCTGGTGGAAAAGGTAAGTTTGCTGATATTCAGGTTATAATAGAGCCAGGTGATGACGGTAAAGAGGGTCTTGAGTTTATAAATAAAATTACTGGTGGGGCTATCCCTAAGGAGTTTATTCCTTCGGTAGAGAAAGGGTTTAAAGCCGCCATGCAAAATGGCTCTTTAGCTGGTTATGAAGTTCAGAATTTGAAGGTGACATTGTTTGATGGATCCTTCCACGCAGTTGATTCTGATTCTCTGTCATTTGAACTGGCAGCCAAAATAGCGTTCAGGGAGGCTTCAAAACAAGCTGGAGCAGTTATTCTTGAGCCTATAATGAAGCTTGAGGTTATTACTCCTGAGGTAAATATGGGAGATGTAATAGGTGACTTGAATAGAAGAAGAGGCCAGATGCAAGGAATGTCTGAAAAGGGTGGAGCACAAGTTGTTAAAGCATTTGTTCCTTTGTCTATGATGTTTGGTTACGTGACAGACTTAAGAACTATCACTTCGGGTCGTGCTACTTCTACAATGGAGTTCAATAACTACGATATAGTTCCTGCTGCAAAGCAAAAAGAGATAATGGAAAAAGTAAACGGTACATCAAAAGCATAGAATAAAATGATTAACCAGAAAATAAGAATAAAGCTTAAATCTTACGATCATAATCTGATAGATAAATCAGCGGAGAAGATAGTAAGATCTGTAAAGGCAACGGGAGCTATAGTAAGTGGACCTATTCCTTTACCTACTCATAGAAAGATTTTTACTGTGTTGAAGTCTCCTCACGTAAATAAGAAAGCGAGAGAACAATTTAAATTATGTTCTTACAAGAGATTAATGGATATCTACAGTTCTAGTGCAAAAACGGTTGATGCACTTATGAAGTTGGAGTTACCTAGTGGAGTAGACGTAGAGATAAAGGTTTAAGTACTATGTTAAGTGTAATAGGAAAGAAAATAGGTATGACGGCTCTCTTTAATGAGGCTGGCAAAAAAGAGGCGTGTACAGTAGTGTCTTGCGAGCCGAACGTTGTTACTCAGATTAAAACTGATGAAAAGGAGGGTTATAATTCCATTCAAATAGCTTCAGTGGAGAAAAAAGATAAAAGTTCTAATAGTCCTGAAAGAGGACATTATGCTAAAGCTAAAACTACCCCAAAGCGTGTTGCATTAGAGGTTAGGGATTATGACGGGGATTTGGCCCTTGGTAGTTCTTTTGGAGTTGAGGTTTTTGAAGAAGGTGAGTTTGTTGACGTAGTTGGCACATCTAAAGGTAAAGGTTTTCAAGGTGTTGTTAAGCGTCACGGTTTTAGTGGTGTGGGTGAGGCGACTCACGGGCAGCACAACAGATTAAGAGCACCGGGATCATTGGGTGCTGGATCTACACCGTCTAGAGTATTCAAGGGTACTCGTATGGGTGGACAAATGGGTAATGTAAGAGTAAAGATACAGAACTTAAGAGTGTTAAAGGTAGATACTGAGAACAATCTAATTGTGATTAGTGGTGCGGTACCAGGTCATAATGGAGCATACGTGATAATAGAGAAGTAAGATGAAAGTAAAGGTTTTAAACACATCTGGAGCAGAGACTGGTAAAGAAGTTACTTTACCTAAAGAGATATTTGGTGCTGAACTAAATGATCATGCTATATATTTAGATGTTAAACAATATTTAGCAGCTCAAAGACAGGGTACTCATTCAAGTACTGAGAAGGGCGACGTTAGAGGATCCACTAGAAAGATAAAGAAACAAAAAGGTACGGGTACAGCTAGAGCTGGTAGTATAAAATCTGGTGTTTTTGTTGGTGGTGGTAGAATGCACGGTCCTAGACCAAGAGACTATAGTTTTAAGCTCAATAAGAAATTGAAGCAGGTAGCTAGAGTGTCTGCGCTTTCTTACAAAGCAAAAGATAAGGAAGTTATGGTAATTGATGGTATTTCCATTGATTCTCCGAAAACAAAGGATTACTTGGCGATACTTACAAACCTTAAGGTTAGTGATAAGAAGACGTTATTACTCACCACTGACAGTAATAGTAATGTGTATTTATCAGCAAGAAATATACCTAATGCTATAGTTATGAACGCGATTGATGTGAATACTTATAATATTCTAAACGCAAATAGTATCATACTTGAAGCTGGTGCAATTGATAAATTAAAAGATACATTAAGTTAAGATGGCAATACTAGTAAAACCACTTATTACCGAGAAGATGTCATTGCTTAGTGAGAGCAAAGGCCAGTATGGTTTCAGAGTAGCAATTACTGCTACTAAACCTGAAATTAAAGCGGAAATTGAAAAAATGTACGGTGTAGAGGTGCTCAAATTGAGAACTTTGGTCGTAGCAGGAAAAAGAAAGACAAGATTTACTAAATCTGGTGTTTCTAATGGGAAAAAGAGCAATTACAAGAAAGCGATTGTTAGTCTTGCAGAAGGCCAAAGTATCGACTTTTACGAAAATATATAAGCTGAGATGGGAATTAGAAGAATTAAACCAGTTACACCTGGGCAGCGTTTTAAATTAGCGGTTACGTTTGAAGCTTTAACAGCGAGTAAGCCGGAGAAGAGTTTGTTAGCTCCCCTGAAAAAGTCAGGTGGACGTAATGATACCGGTAAGATGACTATGCGAAACCGAGGTGGTGGTCATAAGAGAAGGTACCGTATTATTGACTTTAAGAGAAATAGAACGGAAGTTGCGGAGGTTTTAACCGTTGAGTATGACCCAAATAGAACTGCGTTTATTTCGTTGGTTCAATATCCAGATGGGGAGAAGAGATATATTATTGCTCCAAAGGGTATTCAAGTTGGTCAAAATATTGTAAGTGGTACAGGTGCATCCCCTGATTTAGGAAATGCTTTACCATTAGCTGAAGTACCTTTAGGTACTACAGTTCACAATATTGAAATGAAGCCAGGCCGAGGCGCTGAGATTTGTAGAAGTGCAGGTACTAGTGCACAGCTGGTTGCTAGAGATGGTAAGTATGCTGTTATAAAGCTTCCCTCAGGTGAGAGTAGAATGATATTAACGACCTGTCTTGCGACTATCGGAGAAGTATCTAACGGTGATCATCAGTTAGAAATCTCAGGTAAAGCAGGTAGAAGTAGATGGTTAGGTAGAAGACCTAGAACAAGACCTGCAGCGATGAATCCAGTCGATCACCCTCAAGGTGGTGGTGAGGGTCGCTCTAAGGGTGGCCAGGCAAGAAGTAGAAAAGGTACTCTGTCTAAAGGTTTAAAAACAAGAAATAAAAAGAAGCAGTCTTCTAGATTAATTTTAGAGAAAAAGAAAAGATAAGTCATGCCTAGATCGTTAAAAAAAGGACCTTTTGTTCATTATAAGTTGCAACGTAAAGTTGATGTGATGAATGAGGGTGAAAAGAAGTCAGTTATAAAGACTTGGAGTAGAGCTTCATTAATTACACCGGATTTTATAGGTCATACCTTTGCGGTTCATAATGGGAATAAGTTTATTCCTGTGTATGTAACTGAGAATATGGTAGGGCATAAATTAGGAGAATTTTCTCCGACAAGAACGTTTAAAGGTCACCAAGCTAAGAAATAAAGATGGAAGCGATAGCAAAGCTAAATAATTGCCCTATGTCTCCTCGAAAGATGAGATTAGTAGTGGATCAAATACGCGGTCAAAGAGTAGAAGACGCTTTAAATACTTTGAAGTTTAGTCAGAAGAGAATCTATGCCGAAAAGGTAGAGAAACTTTTAAAGTCTGCTATAGCCAATTGGCAGGAAGTCAATGAAGTTCGTGTAGATGAAGAGACTGGTCTTATAGTAAAGGAAGTATTCGTAGATCCAGGAAGGATGTTGAAAAGAATACAACCTGCACCTCAGGGGCGTGCTCACAGAGTAAGAAAGAGATCAAACCACATTACTTTGAAAGTAGATATAGTGGCTGTAACAGTAGAAACTGAAGAATCAAAGTCAGAAGCATAAATAATGGGACAAAAAGTAAATCCAATTAGTCTTAGACTAGGTATCGTTAGAGGTTGGGAAAGCAACTGGTACGGAGGTAAAGAGTTTGGCGAGAAATTAGCTGAAGATAATCAGATAAGAAAGTATCTCAATGCGAGAATGCCACGTGCTGGGATCTCTAAAATACTAATAGAGCGTATGCTTAAGCGTATTATCATCACTGTTCATACATCAAGACCGGGTATTGTTATCGGTAAAGGTGGTTCAGAGGTTGATAAGCTTAAAGAGGAAGTAAAAAAACTTACTAAAAAAGATGTTCAAATTAACATTTTTGAGGTGAAGAGACCAGAATTAGACGCTATGTTAGTAGGTCAGTCTATAGCACAGCAGATAGAGGGTAGAGTGAACTTTAAGAGAGCTATTAAGATGGCTATCGCGTCCACTATGAGAATGGGTGCACAAGGTATTAAGATAATGGTTTCCGGTCGTCTGAACGGTGCGGAAATGGCAAGAACTCAGCAATTCAAAGAAGGCAGAATACCGCTTCATACTTTCAGAGCTGATGTTGACTATGCATTAACTGAAGCACTTACCGTTTATGGTAAGATTGGTGTGAAGGTTTGGATCTTTAAAGAAGAAGTTTTTGGTAAGCGTGATCTTTCTGTGAATATGGGAATGGGCGAGCCTAAGCAGCAGAGAGAGAAAAGAGGCGGCCATAGAGGTGGTAACGATCGTAGAAGAACTAATAAGTAAGAAAGGCAATAATTATGTTATCTCCAAAGAGAATAAAATATAGAAAACGCCAAAAGGGCAGAGTAAAAGGTATAGCCGGCAGAGGTCATCGTGTACAATTTGGTGACTTTGGTTTGAAATCATTGGAGCCACATTGGATAACTTCAAGACAAATAGAGGCTGCTAGGATTGCACTTAATCGTTACATGAAGAGAGAAGGTAAAGTTTGGATTAGAATTTTTCCAGACAAACCGATTACCAAAAAGCCTGCAGAGGTTCGTATGGGTAAGGGTAAGGGATCTCCTGAGTATTGGGTAGCCGTTATCAAACCTGGTACGATTATTTTTGAAGTTGATGGTGTAAGTGAAGAGATTGCTAAAGAAGCGATGCGACTTGCAGGACAGAAACTTCCTGTTACAACAAAATTTGTAGTTAGACCAGATTATAGTGCTTAAGAACAATGCAGTACCAAGATATTAAAAATTTGACTGAGAAGGAGCTTCATTTTAATTTAAAAGATGAGAGAACTCAGCTTCAAAAAATGAAATTTAGTCATGCTGTTTCTCCTATAGAAAATCCGCATAAAATAAGAATTGTACGCAAGACTATCGCGAGATATATTACGGAGATCAATAGACGTAGAAATGAAAAAACAGTAGCCTAGAGATGGAAAGAAATTTTAGAAAAGAAATTGTAGGTGTGGTTCGCAGTAACAAGATGGAGAAGACCATCACTGTATCTGTGGAGCGTAAAATGAAGCACCCGAAGTACAAGAAGTTCGTTAAGTCTACTGCAAAGTTTAAGGCTCATGACGAAAAGAATGAGTGTAATGAAAACGATATAGTTCGTATTATGGAGACTAGACCTCTTAGTAAGGACAAGCGTTGGAGATTGGTAGAAATCATAGAGAGAGCGAAGTAGGATGATACAGCAAGAATCAAGACTGAAAGTAGCCGATAACAGTGGAGCCAAAGAGGTTCTTTGTATAAGGGTACTGGGTGGTACAAAGAGAAGATACGCTAGCGTAGGGGATAAAATTATAGTAACTGTTAAGGATGCTATGCCCGCTGGTAATATGAAAAAAGGTACTGTCTCTAGAGCGGTGGTGGTGAGAACTCGAAAAGAGTTTAGAAGATCGGATGGATCTTACATTAGATTTGATGACAATTCTTGTGTTCTGCTAACGGCAAATGATGAACCAAGAGCTACTCGTATTTTTGGCCCTGTGGCTAGAGAGTTACGAGATAGAAAGTTTATGAAAATAGTATCATTAGCACCAGAAGTATTATAGATATGAGACGTAAGTATAACAAGATACCTAAATTACACATCCGTAAAGGTGACACGGTGAAGATTTTATCTGGGAATGATAAAAATAAAACTGGTGAGATTAAGTTGATAAACCTAAAGGAAGGTACTGCTATTGTGGATGGAGTTAATATGGTAACCAAGCATAGAAAGCCTGACGCAGATAATCCAAGTGGTTCAATCGTAAAGTTAGAAGCAGCTATGAGAGTATGTAAATTACAACTTATAGTGAATGGCGAGGCTACGAGAGTAGGGAGAAAAAGAAATGAGGAAGGTAAACTTCAGCGTTACTCTAAGAAAACAGGTGATTTTATAAAGAATTAGGATGAAACCAAGATTAAGAGAAACATTCGAAAAAGAAACAGGAGCAAAACTGATGGATAAGCATGGCTATAAAAATGTTATGCAAGTTCCTAAGCTTCTTAAGATTTGTCTGAACCAAGGAGTTGGTGATGGCGTATCAGATAAAAAATTAGTTGACACTGCAGTCGAAGAAATGTCTGTTATAGCTGGTCAAAAAGCTGTTCCTACATTTTCTAGAAAGGATATATCGAATTTTAAACTTCGTGCAAATATGCCTATTGGATGTCGTGTTACATTAAGAGGAAATAGAATGTATGAATTTTTAGATAGATTCGTTGCTGTATCTCTTCCTCGTGTTAGAGACTTTGGTGGTATTAGTGATAAGGGTTTTGATGGTAGAGGTAATTACTCAATGGGTGTTACTGAACAAATCATCTTCCCTGAAATTAATATCGATAAAGTATCGAAGATAAATGGTATGGACATCACTTTTGTGACAAGTGCAAATACAGATGTAGAATGCCATAGTTTATTAACAGAATTAGGATTACCATTCGTAAAGAAATAAAGATAAGATGGCAAAAGAATCAATGAAAGCGAGACAGCGTAAACGTGAGCATGCGGTTAATACCTATGCTGATAAAAGAGCTGCTCTAAGAAAAGCTGGAGATTATGAAGGTTTACAGAAGCTACCTAGGAATGCTTCACCTACACGATTAAGAAATAGATGTTCGGCTACGGGGAGACCTAGAGGATACATGAGAGATTTCGGTATTTGCAGGAATGTTTTTAGAGAAATGGCTTCAAAAGGCCTTATCCCTGGAGTGACTAAAGCTAGTTGGTAATAAAGAGATGAGTAAAATTACAGATCCAATCGCAGATTTTCTTACTAGAGTAAGAAATGGTATAAAAGCTAACCATAGAATAGTTGATATTCCCGCGTCAAATATAAAGAAGGCTATTACACAGGTTCTTTTTGATAAAGGGTACATATTAAACTATAAGTTTGATGAGGAGGGACCTCAAGGTACAATAAAGATTGCTTTAAAGTATCATCCTACTACTAAGCTTTCTGCTATCAGAGAGCTGAAAAGAGTGAGTAAGCCTGGATTGAGACAGTACAGAAGTGCAGAAGAATTGCCTAGAGTACTTAATGGTTTAGGTATAGCAATAGTTTCAACATCTAAAGGTGTGATGACTGATAAAGAAGCTCGTACGAGTCACATAGGTGGTGAAGTGCTTTGCTATGTATCATAAGATAAATAGATAAGAAGAAAGAAAGATGTCACGAATAGGAAAGAACCCGATAGCAGTACCTGCTGGAGTGGATATCAAGATTGACGGTAACACCATAACTGTAAAAGGACCTAAAGGTGAAGTGAGCCAAAAGGTTGATTTAGTTGAGGCAAGTCTGGAGGATGGTCATTTAACGCTAAGTAGAGCTGGTGATTCAAAAGAGGAGAAGTCTAAGCACGGTTTATATAGATCGCTTATTGCTAACTGTATTGAAGGCGTGACTAATGGTTACAAAACTGAACAAGAGTTAGTCGGTGTTGGTTATAGAGCTACTGTTTCTGGTCAATTATTAGAATTGAACCTTGGTTACTCTCATACTATATTTATGCAGATACCGGACGAAGTTATAGTAACTACTGAAGCTATAAAAGGTAAGCCGCCTGTTGTTATGTTTGAAAGCATTGACAAACAATTAGTAGGTCAAGTTGCAGCAAAGTTGAGAAGTTTACGTCCTCCAGAGCCTTACAAAGGAAAGGGTATCAAGTTTAAAGGAGAACAATTAAGAAGAAAAGCTGGTAAAACGGCTGCTAAATAAAGGCATAGCATTATGATTAAAAGTAAGGCAACAAGAAGAGCTAAAATCAAGAATAGAATCCGTCGTAAGGTAAGAGGTACAGCGGAGACTCCAAGATTATGTGTGTACAGAAGCAATAAAGCTATTTACGCACAATTAATAGATGATACTAAAGGAGTTACTCTTTTGGCGGCATCATCTGCAGGTATAGAATCAGGTTCAAAAACTGAAATAGCTCGTGAAGTAGGTAAGGCCCTAGCAACTAAAGCTACGTCTAACGGAATAAGTGCCGTGAAGTTTGACAGAAATGGGTACCTGTATCACGGACGAGTATTAAATTTAGCAGAAGGAGCAAGAGAAGGTGGTTTAAAATTCTAAGAAATGGCAACACAAACATTAAAACAAGTAAAAACAACAGATCTCGAGCTTAAAGAGACTGTGGTGAATATAAACCGTGTAGCTAAGGTTACTAAGGGTGGTAGAACGTTTAGTTTCAATGCTATCGTGGTAGTAGGAGACGGTAACGGTATCGTAGGACATGGTCTTGGGAAAGCCGGAGAGGTTATTGACGCTATTCAAAAAGGAATAGAGGATGCGAAGAAAAACTTAATTAAAGTACCTATAATCAACAGTACTATTCCTCACGAGCAGTATGGAAAGTATTCTGGTGGTTTTGTCTTTATGAAGCCAGCTTCTCATGGTACAGGTGTAATTGCCGGTGGTGCTATGCGTGCTGTGTTTGATAGTGCAGGAGTACATGATGTTCTCGCTAAATCAAAAGGATCTTCAAATCCGCATAACGTGGTTAAAGCGACAATGGATGCTCTTTCTAAATTGAGAGATGCTTATACGGTAGCTGAACAGAGAGGGGTAAGTTTAAATAAAGTTTTTAACGGATAATAAAATGGCAAAGGTAAAAATAACTCAAGTTAAGAGTGCAATCAGACGTCCTGCAGACCAAAAGAGAACTTTAATAGCTCTTGGTATTAAGAAGTTGAATAAAGCGAGAGAAATGGAAGAATCACCTGCTGTTATGGGTATGATTCGAAAGGTAGAACATTTACTTAAAGTAGAAAAAGTATAGTTATGGATTTACATAGTTTGAAACCGGCAGAGGGTTCGGTTAAAAAGAGAAAAAGAATAGCTAGAGGTCAAGGTTCTGGTAGAGGTGGAACTTCTACTAAAGGTCATAAAGGAGCTCAGTCACGTACAGGTTACAGTAGATCTGTGGGTTTTGAGGGTGGTCAGATGCCACTTCAAAGACGTGTACCTAAATTTGGTTTTAAGAATCCTACGCGTGTTGAATATGTAGGTATAAATCTTGATAGATTACAAGAATTAGTTGATAAGTCTAAGTCTTCTGAAATTACTACCGCATCTCTAATTGCAGCTAATGTGATTAAGAAAACACAAATCGTGAAGATACTTGGTAGAGGTGAGCTGACTAGTAAAGTGGATGTAAAGGTGAATGCTTTTACAAAGACCGCTAAAGAAGCTATAGAGAAAGCAGGCGGTTCAGCCGAAACTATCTAAATTGTATGAATAAGTTAATAAGTACATTAAAAAATATATTCTCCATAGAGGATTTAAGAACTAGGATTTTAAATCTGATTCTATTATTAGTAGTTTATAGAATAGGTACATTTATTGTGATTCCTGGGGTTGATCCACTTATCCTTGCTGATCCTAAGTTCTATGGTAATAGTGAGTCTGGGGGTTTTTTAGGACTTGTTAATACGTTCTCGGGTGGTGCATTTGATCGTGTCTCCATTTTTGCATTAGGTATAATGCCTTATATATCCGCTTCTATTGTGATACAGCTGCTAACAGTTGCTGTTCCAACATTTCAGAAAATGCAGAAAGAGGGTGAGGATGGACGAAGAAAAATTAATGCGATTACAAGGTATTTAACTATAGCGATTACAGCTGTACAAGGTATTGCGTATTTGATAAATTTAAAATCTACGAATGGTACAGGTAAGCCTTTGGCTTTAATGTCTGAGACATCAGAAGCCCTGGGTTGGAATATGTTTTTGGTTGTTGGGACGTTAGTGCTAATAGCTGGTACTATGTTTACGATGTGGTTAGGTGAGAGAATAACAGACAGAGGTGTAGGTAATGGTATTTCTATTATAATCATGGTAGGAATAATTGCTAGACTTCCGTCGACTTTGCTTGCTGAAATAATTGATAGGTTTGGTGGAAGCCAAATCATGTTATTGATTGTGGAATTAGTTATATGGGTTGTAGTTATATTAGCTGTAATTGCTTTGGTGCAAGCGACTAGAAGAATTCCTGTACAGTATGCAAAACGTATTGTAGGGAATAGACAAACAGGCGGGGTACGCCAGTATTTACCTCTTAAGGTCAATGCTGCTGGTGTTATGCCAATTATTTTTGCGCAAGCGTTGATGTTTTTACCTGGAACTGCTGCTGGTATTCCTGGGTTAGAAGATTCTTCATTCTTGATGTCTTTAAGTCGACCAGATGAGATTGGGTATAATATATTGACCTTTATTTTAATTGTGCTTTTCACATATTTCTATACGGCCATAACGATTAATCCTAATCAAATAGCAGATGATCTTAAAAGAAATGGAGGGTTTATACCAGGTGTTAAACCCGGTAGAAAGACTGCTAACTTTATAGGAGCGGTAATGTCTAGAATAACATTACCAGGTTCTGTTTTCCTTGGACTTGTAGCGATCTTTCCTTTTTTTGCTATTAAAGTGGGAGTTAATGATCAGTTTGCACAATTTTATGGGGGTACTTCGTTGCTAATTATGGTAGGAGTTGTGTTAGATACATTACAGCAAGTAGAACAATACTTAATCATGAGACACTACGATGGTCTTATGAAGACAGGTAGAATAAAAGGTAGAAGTTCAGTTGGAGGAGCTATTACAGGTTAAGTTTGGATAAGATAATAATTAAAATTAATTTTGCAGCCCTTTAAAAAATGGCAAAACAGCAAGCGATAAAACAGGACGGAGTTATAACAGAAGCATTGTCTAATGCGATGTTCAGAGTAAAACTTCAAAATGGTCACCAGATAGTAGCGACTATAAGTGGTAAGATGAGGATGTATTATATCCGTATTCTTCCTGGTGACAAGGTTCAAGTGGAAATGTCGCCATATGATTTGACTAGGGGTAGAATAAGTTATAGATATAAATAACAGAATGAAAGTTAGAACATCAGTTAAAAAAAGGTCTAGCGATTGTATAATCGTAAAACGTAAAGGACGTGTATACGTCATCAATAAGAAGAATCCAAGATTTAAGCAAAGACAAGGATAATAATGGCACGTATTGCAGGAATAGATTTACCGAAAGGTAAAAGAGGTGTTATAGGTTTGACCTATATACATGGTGTAGGAGACAGCAGAGCTTCTCACATTTTAGCGGAAGCTAAAGTAAGCAAAGATAAGATAGTACAAGACTGGTCAGATGCTGACATAGCAGGTATTCGTGAAGTTATAGGTAAAGAGTTCAAAGTAGAAGGTGAACTCAGATCTGAAACACAAATGAATATTAAGCGTCTTATGGATATAGGATGTTATAGAGGCCTTAGACATCGTAAAGGTCTTCCTTTGAGAGGACAGCGTACTAAGAATAATGCTCGTACTAGAAAGGGCAAGAAGAAAACAATGGCTAACAAGAAAAAAGCACCTAAATAATTAGATCATGGCAGGTAGTAAAAAATCAGTTAAGAAAAGAAAAGTAAATGTTGAAGCGAATGGTTTTGCTTATGTAAAGTCGACATTCAATAATATTATTGTTTCTATTACCAACAGTCAAGGACAAGTTATTTCTTGGAGTAGTGCTGGTAAGATGGGATTCCGTGGTTCTAAGAAGAATACTCCCTATGCTGCTCAGGTAGCGGCTCAGGATTGTGCTAAGGTAGCGGTGGATTTAGGTCTTAAGAAAGTAGAGGTTCTAGTGAAAGGACCAGGTGCAGGTAGAGAGTCAGCTATCCGTACTTTAAATCAAGCAGGGTTAGAAGTTTCAGCAATTAGAGATGTTACACCATTACCACATAATGGTTGTAGACCTCCTAAAAGAAGAAGAGTGTAATTCGAAGGTTAATTATAGTATCATAAAGAAGAAATACAATGGCAAGATATAGAGGACCCAAAGCAAAAATTGCACGTAAGTTTAAAGAGCCAATATTTGGCCCATCTAAGGCTTTAGAGAAGAAAAATTATCCTCCTGGTCAGCATGGTAATGCTAGAAGAAGAGGTAAGAAGTCTGAATATGCAATGCAGTTAGCTGAAAAGCAAAAGGCAAAATATACGTACGGTTTACTGGAGAAGCAGTTTGCTTTAACTTTTGGTAGAGCGGATCGTAAGAAAGGTGTTACAGGTGAAAATCTTTTGAAATTCCTAGAGGCTAGGTTAGATAATACTGTCTTTAGATTAGGAATAGCTCCTACTAGAAGAAGTGCTAGACAGCTTGTAGGTCACAGACACGTAATAGTGAATGGAGTGATTACAAATATCCCTTCTTATCAGCTTAAGCCGGGTGATGTGATAGAGGTGAGAGAGAAATCTAAGTCTTTAGAGCTTATATCCGATTCACTTTCTGCTGGTAGAAGTTTTAACTGGTTAGAGTGGAATTCTCAGGAGTATAAAGGGACATTTTTAAACTATCCCGAAAGAGAAGCAATACCAGAGAATATTAAAGAACAATTAATAGTAGAACTTTACTCTAAGTAATAACATGGCAATATTAGATTTTCAACAACCTGACAAGGTTATAATGCATAAAGAAACAGCCAATTATGGTCTGTTTGAATTTAGCCCCTTAGAGAGAGGTTATGGTGTGACTGTAGGTAATGCTATGAGAAGAATATTACTTTCCTCTTTAGAGGGTTGGGCTATTACTTCTATACGTATTCCTGGAGCTGATCATGAGTTTTCTACTATAAAGGGTGTGTTAGAGGACGTAACTGAGATTATTCTTAACTTGAAGCAAGTTAGATTTAAAAAGCTTATAGACTCAAACGACAGTGAGAAGATTTTTGTTTCTTTGAAAGGGAAGGAAGATTTTAAGGCTGGTGAAATAGCAAGATATACGAATGCTTTTGAGATACTAAATCCTGATTTCGTGATTTGTACTATGGAGCCTTATGTGAATCTTGAGATAGAGCTTACTATAGAAAAGGGAAGAGGTTATGTTCCTGCAGAAGAGAACATTCAAGAAAATGCTCCTATCGGAGAAATTGCAATCGATTCTATTTTTACACCGATCAAAAATGTGAAGTATCATGTTGAAGATTTTCGTGTAGAACAAAAGACGGATTATGAAAAATTAGTTTTTGAAGTAAAAACTGATGGGTCGATACATCCTGAGGAGGCACTAAAAGAAGCTTCTAAAATTATGATTAGACATTTAGTGTTATTCTCTGATGAGAGTATACTAGAAGATACTCAAGTACAATCTCAAAAAAATGAAGTAGATGAAAATATGCTTCACATGAGAAAAATACTGAAAACATCTTTATCTGATTTAGATTTGTCTGTACGAGCTTATAATTGCTTGAAAGCAGCAGAGATAAGAACTTTAGGAGAACTTGTAAGTTTTCATATAGAGGATCTTCTGAAATTCAGAAATTTTGGTAAAAAGTCACTTACGGAATTAGAAGATTTCGTTAAAGAAAAAGGTCTAAACTTTGGTATGGACGTTTCAAAATACAATCTAGACGACGAATAATAAATAGCGAGATGAGGCACGGAAAGAAATTCAACCACTTAGGTAGACAAAAAGGGCATAGAGAGGCGATGTTAAGTAATATGGCAAGCTCACTTCTTACGCATAAAAGAATATTTACTACTACTGCTAAGGCGAAGGCGCTTAGAGTATATGTAGAGCCATTAATAACTAAATCTAAAGACAACACTACTCATTCAAGAAGAATAGTGTTTGGATACTTGCAGAGTAAAGATGTAGTGAACGAATTGTTTACTAACATAGCTCTTAAGGTTGCTGAGAGACCAGGAGGATACACTAGAATCTTAAAAACTGGTAATAGATTAGGTGATAATGCTGATATGTGCATGATGGAGTTAGTGGATTACAATGATGCTATGTTAGAGGCTAGAGACACTAATTCTAAAGCGAAGAGTGGAAGTAAGCGAACTAGAAGAGGTAAGAAGACTGAAGCTGCTACAGCTGTTCCTGAAAAAGAAGTTGAAGTAGTGAAGGTAGAGGAACCCAAAGTTGAGCCTTCTGCTGAAGCAGAGTCTGATACTAAGGATTAAGTTGTTATAATCTGAGCTAAGCTAATAGCTGCTAAGGTTATATCAGTTTTAAATTGACAAATAGTTTATGGAGTTAAGGAGACTCTTCAACTTAGGATTATATACAGTCTCTCGCTACGGTGAGGGACTTTTTTTATGCCTTAAATTCTATAGATATCTGTCGGGTTATCTAAGATGATTGCCTTGTCGCCTCTTACCGCTATAGGACTTCTTACTAAGTCTGGGTTGTTTATTAATAAGTTAGTCCAGTCTCTGTCTTCAAAGTCTCTTCCTTTGATGTTTTCTTGATAGTACGGCTGGGATTTGTCCAATAGCTCTTTTGGCGATTTATTTAACTTGGTTAGTATGCTTAACCATATTGTTCCGGTTCCTCTAGTTTTTGATAGGTCTATAGTATTTACATTGTTCGAATGGCTTTTTGCATACGCCACGGCTTTTTTAGATTTGCTGCAATTGGCCTTCACATACAACTGTATTTCTGAGTTTATAGATGTGTTTTTGTGCATTATTTTTATTAATATTCCAATACAATATAGGTAAAATTTATAAATATTCTGATATTGTATTGTTTATAGCTCTGATGGTAAGTGGTTTGTGTATTTATTTAAAGTAGTATTGGTACTTGTCCCCTAGGGTTATATTAGAATTTACTTGTATATGTTCTTTTTGAAATTGATTATTAGAGGATACGGTTTTTATCTATCTTATGCTTATCCTTTTATATATTGATACTTCACTTTGTCTTAATGACCATAAAAAAAAGACCATCATTTGATGGTCTTTTTATATACTAGCCTCTAGACTAGCTCAATGTGAATTTATAACTTACTTAAAATATCTAAAGTCCTGTCCAGCTTCGATGGTCAACAATGACTCGTACATTAGATTAATACAGTCATCTATGTCTGTATATGCTACAGTCTCTACTGTAGTGTGCATGTACTTAAGCGGAAGAGAGATAAGAGCACTTGCTACGCCTATATCGCTATATGCAAAAGCATCGGTGTCTGTACCTGTACTTCTACCTGCTGCTTGGCGTTGGATCGCTATTTTATTTTTCTTAGCAGTATCTACTATTAATTTTAGTAGGTTGTTTTGTACCGCTGGACCAGTAGTCACAGCCGGTCCTCCACCACATCTAGTATCACCTTGCAGTTTTTTATCATACATAGGGCTTTGAGTGTCGTGAGTTACGTCAGTGACTATAGCTACGTTGGGCTTTAGTCTGCGACTCATCATCTCTGCTCCACGTAGTCCTATTTCTTCTTGTACAGAGTTTACTACGTATAGCGTAAATGGAAGTGTTTTCTTATTCTCTTTGAGCAGTCGTGCTACTTCTGCTATCATAAAACCACCACCACGATTATCTATAGCTCGAGCTACTACATATTTTTTGTTAAGCTCCATCATTTCTGCATCGAAGGTCACTACAGTACCTACGTCAATACCCATTTCGAGCACTTCTGCTTTGCTGGCCGCTCCAACATCTATTGTGAGGTTAGCAAGTGATGGTCTTGGCTCCCTGTCTTTATTCCGCACGTGTATAGCCGGCCATCCAAATACACCGTCTACTTTTCCTTTTTCAGTGTGAAGATGTACTCGCATACTTGGGGCTATCTGATGGTCACTGCCTCCGTTGCGTATCACGTATATGTATCCTTTATCGTCTATATAGTTTACAAACCATGCTATCTCATCCGCATGAGCTTCTATTACAACTTTGTAATCATGACCAGGATTGATCACTCCTACCACACTACCATAGGTGTCCACTTCGTACTCATCTATATATGGCTTCAGATAATCTAGCCAAACCTTTTGTCCTGCAGATTCAAAACCTGTAGGAGCGTTAGCGTTTAAATAGTCTCTAAGGAATTTTTTACTTTCTTTTCTCATTGGGGGCGAAGATAAAATTTAATGATTGAATAAATCAGTGATAGACTAAGATTTTCAGTATAGCCTAGCTATTCTCCTTTGGGTCTTTGCCAAACATCCAAAAGATAGTTCCTTCCATTACTTGTTTGGCTT
>Ga0209491_10003370_pt1 | contig 26492 bp, 12 predicted proteins | sample BON02_FD_187213 | JGI IMG/M metagenome (GOLD analysis project Ga0209491, IMG submission 187213) | Freshwater microbial communities from Lake Bonney liftoff mats and glacier meltwater in Antarctica - BON-02 (SPAdes) (version 2) | ecosystem: Environmental > Aquatic > Freshwater > Ice > Glacier...
CCCCGTCGTCTCTCTCACCTCGCGCGACGAGCGTTCGCGTCATTCCTTGCCGGGCGTGACTCCTCAAGCGTTCCGTTCCGTGCTCACCCTTCTCTCCGACGCCAAAAAAAAACCCGACGCGCTCGCCGCCGACCAAAAAAACACACGCCGGCCAAAAAAAACACGCCGGCAAACGCCACAACCAAAAACAAAAAAACAGAGGGCGCCGCCGCTGGCCCCGTCAACGACACCACGTTCGAGGACCTGGTGCTCAAGTCGGACGTGCCCGTGCTGGTCGACTTCTGGGCGTGAGTTGCTTTTGCCTTTTGCCTTGTGCGCAAGTCCCTCGGGGTCTGAAAGACGCAGGCAACCGCCCTGGTGTTTGAGAACGCCGGCCGCGCGCGCGCTCACTTCCCCCGCCCCCCTCCCCCCCTCCCCAACCCCGGCCCTCTCGCCTCCTCCCCCCCGCAACAAACGCGCAGGCCGTGGTGCGGCCCTTGCCGCATGATCGCCCCCATCGTCGACGAGCTCGCCGGCGAGTACAGCGGCAAGATCAAGTGCTTCAAGCTGTTGAGTCCTCCTACTTGCGACGAGCGCGCGCGCGCCTGTTTTTTGTTTTCTCTCGCCGCTCTCTGGGGCCCCTCTCTGCGCGTCTCGGGCCGCCCGCCGCGCGCGCGTGCCTCGACGCTCAGGGCCTCCCGCCACTCCTCGCCGTCCTCGTCGTCGAGCGGCGCCAACTCACAGCAGCACCCATCAAACGGCCATCGCCCGACCAAACAACAATCCAAAAAACCACACACGCAAACACAAAATCTCGCACAAAACAACCACACCCCAATACGCCCGCCCCCGCCCGCCCGCCCGCCCGCCCGCCCGCCCAACAGCAACACGGACGAGTCGCCCGGCGTGGCGACCGAGTTTGGCATCCGCAGCATCCCGACCATCATGATCTTCAAGGGCGGGCAGAAGATGGAGACGGTGATCGGCGCCGTGCCCAAGTCGACGCTCGTGCAGAGCATCGACAAGTTCCTTTGAGCGGCGGCGGCGGCGGCATGGAAAAAGCGGGGGGCGGGGCGGGAAGGGGGAAGAGGGGAGATGGAGGAGGGCAGAGGAGGCCGGGCGGGGGGCGGCGGGCGGCGGCGCGGCGGGCGCTCGGGGAAGGAGTGGGGGCGGCGCCCGCGCGCGCCGACCCTTCACCCGCTCTCTTCCTTGCGCCTCTCCGCCCCCACCCGCCTTGTTGCCGCACCTCGCTCGGTCCAGCCGGACCGCTAAAAAGCAAAACCTTGGACCTGTTCTAGGCTCCCACTCTTCTCGTCTGTTGCGCCCGGGGCTCGTTTCGTTCTCGCCCGGTCGCCGTCGTCGTTGCCGGCGTGAGTTGTGGCTGGCGCCCCTACAAACGCAGGATTGAAAGCGCGCCCAGGGCAAACACGTCTCAATCTCACTCCTCCGATATCCCGCCCACTCCCGCATCGACGCGCCCCCCACCCTGAGCTCAGCATCGAGAGAGAGAGAGAGAAAATCAAAACACGGAATCCGACTCTCTCTCCCCTCTCCCTCCCCCCGCGACATGGCCACCGCCCCACCGGGCGTGGCTCGCCCGGCGGCCGGCGATGCGCCCGGCAGCCCCGCGACGGGCACCCCGGCAGCGGCAACGGACACGCCCGCGACCCCCGCGCCGTTGCAAGCGTCGCCGCCAGCGCCGCCAGCGCCGCCGAGCCCGTCGCCTCGCCACGCCGCCGTGCTCGCCGCCGTCGCCGGCTTGCTTCACGACCCGGCCTTCCACGACGTCGCCTTCGTGTGCGGCGACGGCGGCGTCGTCACGGCCAACCGGGCGTTCCTGGCCGCGCGCAACCCCTACTTCGCCGCCCTCCTCTACGGGCCACACCGAGAGGGCGTAGGCGCGGCGGCGGCCGCAGCGGTTGCGGCCGCCGGACCCGCCGGCTCGGCAGGCGCGAGCCTGGCAACGGTGTCGCTGCCCGCGGCCTCGGCGCGCGCGCTGCGGCGCGTGCTCGGCTTTCTGCACACGGGGGAGCTGCCGCCCGAGGGGCGGGGCAGCCGGGGCGGCGGCGGCGGGCCCGAGGCGCCCGCCGAGGCCGACGCCGGCGCCGCCGCGCCAGAGACCGCCGCCGCCGCGGCCGCCGACGCCAACGCTGATGCAGCCGACGACGAGGCCTGGCGCGACGGCCGGGCGGCCGCCGGCCCCCCGGCTCGCGACGCCGCCGACACCGCCGATGCCGCTCCTCGGGACGCCCCCCCGACTTGGCGCGTGCTGCTGGAGACGTGCGGCCTCGCCCAGCAGCTGCTGCTTCCCGAGGTCGTGCTGCCGCTGGCACGTCGCGTCGCCGCGGGGCTGCCGCCCGAGGACGCGGGCCCCGCGCTGAGCGCCGCGCTCGAGGCGGGCTTGCAGCCCGTGGTCGGGCACCTGTGGCGCGCGCTTCCGGCGCTGATTCCGCGCGGCGCGGGCGCGTGGCGGCCGGCGGCGGCGGCGCCGGCAGCGGCGGCGCCCGGGGGCGCGGGCCAGCGCCGCATCGGCCCGCTCGCCGCCGCGGGCCTCGCGCCCCGCTTCTCCGGGGACAGCGGCTTCTCGGCGGCCGCCATCGCCTTTCTGCTCGAGAGCGTGCCCGCGTCGGTGGTCGCGGGCCCAGATCCGCCGCCGCCGCCGCCGCCGCCGCCGCCGCAGGTTTGGCCCGCGTTCCCCCCGATGACGGCGACGGCGGCGGCAGAGGACGCCAAGGGGCCGCCGGCTGCTGCCGCTGCAACGGTTACAGGGGCGGCGGGCGAGGGCGGCGCCGGCCCCTCTGGCCAAGGGGACGATGGGCCGGAAGGCGGCGGCGGCGGCGGCGGCGGTGGCGGCAGCCTCTTGGCGGGCACGAGCGCTGGATTCGGCGGCGGCGCGCCGGGCGAGGGACCTACACACCGGGGAGAGGAGGAGGGCGCGGCGGCGGCGCCCGGCGGGACGGCCACGGCGGGCGACGGGAGCGGCGGCGGCGGGGGCCTTTCGCGGCAGCAGCCCGCGCCCGAACATCCGTCGGCAGCGATCTGCGGCGCCGGAGGGGGCGGCGGCGCGCGCTTACCGCCCGCCATGGTCACTTCGACGGCGGCACCTCCGGCAGCCCTCGCGAGCGAGGACGAGGGCTCGCCGCGCCGCCTGCTCCACGATCTGTGCGCCGGCGCGATAACGGCGGAGGAGCGCCTGCTGCGCGGCGTGCTCGACTGGGTGCTCGAGCAGCACGAGCAGCAGGACGACGAGGAGCAAGAGGAGCAGCAGCAGCAGCAGCCGGAGCAAGAGGACGGCGGCGGCGGCACGACCGCGCCGGCCGTCCCCGACGCCCCGGCGCCCCCCGCCCGCCCCGCGGCGGCCCTGCGCCCGGCCCATCAGCAGGCCCTCGAGTCCCTGCTCCTGCGCCTCGACTGGTCGGCCGTCGCGCCCCGGTGGCTCGAGCGCGTCCTTCGCGCGGGCGCGGACGGCGGCGGCGCCCCCGCTCTCCTGTCGCCTTCTCGCGCCGCCGGCGTCTCGCGCGCCGCTCTGCTCTGCATGCACCAGTCGGCCGCCGGCCGCCTGTCGCTCTCCCAGACGCCCCCCCGCCCCCGCTTTGACATTGGTCCCGCGTTCGCGCTGCCCCGCCCCTTCTTCCCCGCCGACGAAGACCCCATTTTCTCCGACGGCGCCAGCGCGTCGTCGCACCTGCGGCAGCCGCAGCTCCCGCTCGTCCGGCGGCTGCAGCGATGGGGCGGCGCCGAGGTGCTCGAGTGCGAGGCCGTGCCCCACGTGACCGTGCAGAGCCGCCTCCCTCTACCTCTTACGGGGCGCCACTGCTTCACCGTGTCCGTCGAGGCGGCGTGCGACCTTGTGTGGGTCGGCCTGAGCGACGGCGCCGTCGAGCCCGCGGGCTGGGGCGGCAAGCACCACGGCGCGTGGCTCGCCGGCTCCAACGACGCCCTTTGCCACTACGCGCAGAGCGACCGCTCGGCGTACGCGACGCTGTGCGGCCTGGGCAGGTGGGGCGAGGGCGCGGTGGTCGGCGTGTTTCTGGACTGCGACGCGGGCGAGTGCTTTTTCGCGCTGCTCAGCGGAGGAGCGGGACAAGGGGGGAAAACACGAGGCGGCGCGGGCGGGAGCGGCGGCGGCCGAGAGCTGCGCCCGGGGTTCCAAGGCCTGCCGACGGGAGAGCTCTGCCCGCTGTCCGAGCGGCGGGCGCTTCACGTGGCGGTGTCGATCCGCGCGCCCGCGCAGCTCGCGTTCCGCTTCCGGCCGTGGTCGTGGGTGCAGCCGCGGCAGCATTAGCAGCAAGCAGCAGCTGCAGCAAAAGCAGTTTGGATACTCAAGACATGTCGATTCTTGCAAACAACCCCCGCCCCGCCGCCCGCCCGGCGCTCCCTTTCATCAAGACAGCCCGCACTCGCGCCCAAAGACCCAGGCGAAGGAAGCCGACCTGCCGCTCCCCCTCCTCCGGTCGCGCAGCCGCCGCTCCGTCTGCAGGTCCCACAGCGCCTTGACGCGCGCGCCGTGCCCGCACGCGAACGCCGCGCGCGCCCTGGCCTCGCGCGCGCCCTCGGCGTCTCCGCGCGCGAGTGCGGCGGCGGCGGCCGCCTCGCCCGCCGCGCCCACGCCCCACGCCGCGCACAGGGCGTCCAGCGCGGCGGCGCGGTCGCGCAGCGTGAGGACGCCGAGCGCGTCGGCGGCGGCGCTCGCGTCAAGGAAGAGGCGGCCCCCGTCGTCCGCCCCCCCTCCGCCCCCCTCTCCGTCCCCCTGCTCGTCCCCCGCTCGCGCGGAGGGGCCCTCCTCGCGCCGCCCGAGCGCCGCGGCCGGCGACCGCAGCAGGCCCCCGCCCGCGATCGAGGACGACAGCGCAGCCAGCGCGCCGGACGGGTCGCGGCGCAGCGCCTCGCGGGCGGCGGCCGAGAAGGCCGCCTCGTGCCGCGCCTTGTCGGCGGCGATCGCCTGGAGCAGGCGCGGCAGGCAGGACGCGGCGGACGCGCACGCGGCGGCCCGCTCGGCAGGGGTGGCGGAGGACGCCGACGCCGCCTCGTACGAAGAGGCTCCGCCGCGCCCCTCCCCCGCACCTTCTGCCCCGCCCTCCTCCTCCTCGCCCTCGCCGTCCCCCTCTCCCGTGTGGTAGGCCGCCAGGCGCGCCGCGTTGCCCGCCGCCACGGCCCCCAGCCGCGCGTGGTACGCCGCGTGCATGAGCGCCGCGTAGTACGACCCCTCGCCCGCGCGCGGCCGCTGCTGCTGCTGCTCTTGCTGCTGCTGCTCCTCTTCTTGCGGCCGTTGAGGCCGCTGCCGCTGCTGCAGCTGCTGCTCCTCCTGCTGCTCCTCTCCTCGCGGCTCCTGCGTCTGGAGCTGCGGCTGCGGCTGCTGCTGCTGCCTCTGCCCGGGCGCCTCCTGGCCCGCGACGAGCGCGGCCCCCTGCCCGACCAGCCGCTGCTCTGAGCGCGAGAGCGCGGCGCTGTCGGCGCGGCCGCTCAGGTATAGCCACGTGCGCAGCGCGTCGCCGTGGCGGTTGGCCTCGGCCGCCCACGCGCGCGTGAACCGGGCCCACGCGTGCGCGTCCGAGCCCGTGTGGTCGCGCGCGGGGGCGTGCGAGGAGGAGTGCAGGAGGGGGGCGTCCGCCCCCGCCGCCCCAGCCGCCGCTGCGTTCAGCAGCGCCGGCAGCGACAGCGGCAGCGCCGCGTCCGACACGGCCGCGAGGGCCAGGCAGACGACCAGCTCGTCCGGGAGGCGCGCGGCGGAGGCGCGCAGGGCGGCCACGGCCGCGGGGAAGGTCGGGCGCGACGCGTCGGGCAGAAAGTCGGCCGGCTGCCACGCTCGCCGCTGCCGGCTCGCGCCGCCAAAGGGCGTCGCCGCGTCTGGGTCGGGCGGCGGCGCCGTCGCCGGACGGAGGTAGCGCGGCAGCGTCTGCTCGGCCCAGGGCGCCGCCATGTCGGCCAGGACCTGCTGCGGCGATGGGCGCGGCGGCGGTGGCGGTTGTGGTGGTGAGGACTTGGTCCTCGGCTTCTTGGGCTGCTGCTGCTGCACGGCTTCGCGCGCCGCTCGAAGGAGGGGGGGGTCTCGGGACGGCGAAGGCGATGGCGATGGCTTCGCGGCCGCTCGCCACCCGCCGGCCCCTCCCCGCGCCAGGATGGACGGCGGGCGCGGGAAGACGGTTGTCATCAGAGGAGGCGGCTGGCTTGAGAGACCGAGGGCTGGAGTGCCAAACCCGCCGCAGCGGCTGTCGACGATGTGAGGGCGCCTGCGGCCGCGAGGGCCGACAAAACGCCGCGGGCGCCGAGCATGTTGAGCAGGCTGCCGCCCGCGCTCGCGATGCGGGTGTACATGCCCATGCCGCCGCCGCCGCCGCCGACGCCGCCGCGGCTGCTCCTCCTCCTGCTGTCGATGTCGCTGGGGCTGCCGACCCGAAGCGATCGCCCTCGTCGAAGTAGGGGGCGGCCAGGTCGACGGGCTTGCCGAGGTTGCGCACTTCACGGCGTGCAGAGGCGGCGGCGGGCGGCGGCGGCGGCGCGTTTTTCCCGGCGGCGGCGGCGGCGACTTTTTGTCCTCCGCCTTCTGCTCCGTGGGCTCCCGCTGCTGCTCCTGCCCCTCCCGACACCGCCGCGGCCGCCTCCGCCGCCGCCGCCTCGCGCACGTCCTTCTGCTCCTTCTCCTTCTCCCGATACGCCAATAAACACACGCGCCAGCCACACCCTCGTTCGTTCTCCCGATCCGTTCCCTGACGCCGCGAGATTTGAGCAACAACAACAAAGGCGCAACACTAAAAACTTCGCAAAAAACTGCGAGACTCCAGGGCGGGTGGCACACACACACGCCGACAGATCCCGACACACGAGAGACGAGAGACAACCTACCGGCGAGGCGCCGACGGCCGACCCGACGACCATGGACAAGACGCTCGAGGACGCCAAGGCGGCGGCGTCCGGCGCCGCCGACAGCGCCAAATCCGCCGCTGACGCCGCTCTCTCTGCCGCCGCCGGCGCCGTCAAAAGCGCGCTCCGGGGCGCGCTCAGGTTCGCCGACGCCGCGGCCGACGAGGCGCGCGCCGCCGCCGCCGCCGCCCGCCGCGAGCTCGACGGCGTCGCGGCCGCCGCCGCGGCGCAACAGGACCGCGCCTTCTCGGCGGTTGCCGAGGGCGTCTCGGCCGCGCTTGCGCTGCCGCCCCGCCTCTCCTACCCCTTGGCCGCCGCCGCCCTCGTCCTGGCCCTACCGCCCGCGCGCCGGTGGGCCTGGCGCGCCACTTTCGCGCGCCTCCAAAACCCCCAGGCGGCCGTCGAGTCGGCCGCGCGGCGCGTCGAGGACGCCGCCGCCGGCGGCGAGGCGTTTGCGCAGGAGGCGCGCAAGCTCGCGCAGGAGGCCGGCGAGGCCGAGGCCGAGCTCGTGCGCGCGCGCGGGCGGCTGGCGGCGGCGCGCGCGGCCCTGCAGCGCCTGGGTGGGCAGATCGGACGCGCCGAGCGCGGGGCCGAGGGCGCCGCGCGGTCGCTGCGGGCGCTGCGCGGGCCGCCGCCCGAGGCGCTCGAGCTGAGGGCGCGGGCGGCGCAGGCCGCCGGCGTGCTGGGGCGCGAGCGCAAGGGCGTCGAGGCGGCGGTGATGCGGGCGGCGCGGTGGGACGTCTAAGTGAGGTTCGTTGGGCGCTTGGCGGCAGCCGTTTGGTCGCGCGTCGAACAGCGACGATCGTGCGTGTGTTTTTTATTTGACGCCTCGCCTGCGTCTCGCTCGCCGTCACCGTCGGTCTTTTTGGGGGGGGCGAGAGGTGGCCGCGAGAGGCGCTTGGCGGCGTGAGGGGAGGCCTCCCACTTTCCTTCGCCCGCGAAAGGTGCCCGACCCGCCGGGTTACTCGTCAATTCAAGAACTAACCATCAGGTGATGGACCCTTTGGCGACGCTCGGGCCATTCGCAAGGCCGCGTTTCCTCCATTCAGCCGGCCCGCTGAAACCCTAAAAAAGAGCGAGGCCTTTTTCTCTCCGCGCGCTGAAAGACCCCCTCTCAACGAGGCGCCACCCAAGCCACGCGCGTGCCAACCTGCGCGCCGCGCACCTGGTCCACACCGTGCATTCGCGCCCCGCTCCCGAGGCGCGCCCAGCGCGGGATTTTTCGCTCGCTCGCCCCTCCGGCGGCAGAGGTCATCGCGCGGCCGGCCGGCGGCGGGCGGGCGGGCGGGCGACGCTTCGGCGCACAAACGGAGGAAAAGGAACGTTCACACCGTTCCTCGCTCTTTTGCGCGCCCACCCACGCCGTGAGCCAAAAGGAAATGGGCGCGGCCGTCTCGTGCGTGTCCGCCGCCGTCGCGGACCGCGGGCCCTCGCCGCAGCTGCTCGCCGACTCGCAGGCCCTGCTCCGGGCCGCCGCGGCCTCGGCCTCGCCGCAGCTGTGGCAGCAGCCCCGAGCGCCCGCGCCCGCCGGCGCCGGCGCCTCCTCGACCCCAGCGGCGGCCCCCCCAGGAGCAGCAACGAGAACGACGGCCCCCGCGAGCAGCAGCGGCGGCGGCGGCGGCCTCTTCGCCGTCGTCGACGTCGATGCGCACTTCCGCGCGGCGCTCGCGCGCGACGCGGCGGTGCTGCTGTGGACGCGGTCGGCGGGCGGGTCGTCGCTGCTGCACCTGGCGGCGCGCGGGCGCGACGCGGGCCGGCTCGAGCTGCTGCTGCGGTGCCTGCGCGAGCACGCGCCCGCGCTGCACGCGCGCTACTGGGGGCGGCAGCGGGGGGTGGGAGGAGGGGACGAGGGCGGCGGCGGCCGCGGCCGCGGCCGGCGCTCCGCCTCGTGCTCCTCGTCGTCGTCGTCGTCGCCGTCTCGGCGCCGGCGGAGGGCGGCGGCGCCGCCCGCCCTAGAGCCGCCGGCCGGCCCCCCGTCTCCCCCGCTGGCGCCCCGGACGCCGCGCGTGCGGGCGCTGAGGCGCGTGGCGTCGGCGCTGTCGCTCGGCGGGAGCGGCGGCCGAGGCGGCGGCCTGAGGCCCGTCGGCAGCAGCAGCAGCCTCGGCAGCAGCAGCAGCCTTGGCGACGACGACAGCGGGCCGCCGCAGCCGCTGCGAGCGGGAGGAGCCGAGGGCGACGGCAACGAAATCGCTAACGCGGCCGCCGCCAGCGGCAGCAGCAGGGGCGCGGAGATTGAGGACGCCGACGCGGGCCTGCCTGCCGGCAAGAGCGACAGTCGCGCGGAGGCCCTGGGGACCGAGGCGGGGGCGGCCGAGGCCGTGGCCGAAGCTGCCGCCGCCGCCGCTGCCGCCGCCGCCGCCGCCGCCGCAGCCTCGCCGCTGCCTCGCTCCTCCTCCTTCGCCGTCGACGGCGACGAGGCGGACACAGAGAATCGGCAGGAGAGCCAGCACGTGCCCACCTCTCACCGAGAGCAGCGGCCCTCGCCGCCGCTGCCGGCGCTGCAGTTTCCGCTGCTGCCTCCTCCCCCGTCGCCGCCCCGGCGGCGGGCCCAGCAGCAGCAGCAGGAGCAGCAGCAGCAGCAGCAGCAGCAGCCGTCGCGCCGCCGCCACCCCGTCGCCCGCCGACCCGTCGCCAAGCCTCCCCTGCCGCCGACCGCCTCGCATGATCTGGCGTCCCCCGCCGACCTCGTCCGCGGGTTCCTCGACGCGCGCAACCGCCGCGGACAGACGGCCCTGGCGCTCGCCGCCCGCGCGGGCGACGCGCCGGCCGTGAGGCGCCTCCTGCGCGCCGGCGCCTCGCCCTTTGTCTGCGACCGGGCCGGGCGGTCGGCGCTGCACCACGCCGCGCAGCACGGCCACGCCGAAGTCGCGCGCGCGCTGCTCGAGGCGCAAGTGCGCCTGGCGCCGCCGCCGGCCGCCGCCGCCGCCGCTGCCGCCGCCGCCGCCGCCGCCGCTTCCTTCCCCTCCTCCACCTCCCCCTCCTCCTCCTCGTCCCCCTCCTCCCCCTCCGCGCGGCTCGCGCGCGTGCGCGCGGCCGACGCCTTTGTCGTCGAGGCGCGCTCGCCGCTTTTCGAGGCGGCGCTGGAGCGCCTGGCATTGGGCGGAGGCGGCAGCGGAGGCGGCGGCGGCAGCGGCGCGTTTGGCTTTGGCTCGGCGCGGTCCCCCGACAGCGCCCACGGCGGCAGTCGGGGAAGGAGCCCGGCGGGCGGCGGCGGCGCCGGCGGGTTTTTCGCCGCCGCGTGGAAGGCCGGGTCGCTTTTCTTGGCCGCCCCGTCTGCGGCCGCCGCCGCCGCCTCGAGCCCCGCTGGCAGGCCTGCGACGTCCCCCGCCCAACCCGACCCCGTCGCCGTGGCCATCGCGATGCTCCTGCCTTCGCCGCCGCCGCTCGAGGGCGCCGAGGACGCCGCCGCGGCCCAGCCCTCTTCTGCCGCCGCCGCCACCGCCGCCCCCTCTCCCTCCTCCTCCGCCCCCTCGGTCGCCGTCGCCTCCTCCCCGGCCGCCTCCTGGCTGCTCCCCCCCCACCGCCGCGTGCGCTTCGTCGACCTGCGCACCACCGCCGGCTTCACCGCCCTGCACCACGCCGCCTTCCTGGGACACGCGGGCGTGTGCGCCGAGCTGCTGTCCGCCGGCGCCTCGGTCGCCGTCGTCTCGACTAACGCCGCGGACGCCTGGGGCGGCGAGCTGCCGCTGGACGCCGGGTCCAACGCGCTGCACGCGGCGGCGGGCGCGGCCGCGGAGCGCGGGGCGCGGGTGTCCGCGATGCTCCTGAGCGCGCACGCGGCGGCCGAGCGGCGCAGGGGCCACGGCAGACAGGGGGGCGGCGGCGGCGCCCCCCGGCCCCCCCGCTCCTCTCTCCCGCCCGACGCGCCCTGGCAGCCTTGGGAGCGCCGCGCCGACGCCGACCCGCGCCTCGCGCGCACCTCCCGCGGCGAGACGCCCCACGCCCTGGCCGCCGAGCGCGGGCACGCCGCCGCGGCCGAGCTGCTCTCGCCCTCGATCCCTGCGCTTTGGCTTGGCAGGGGCCGCAACGGCGGCGGCGGCAACGGCGGCGGCGGCAGTGGCGGCGGCGGCGCGCCTAGCCTGGCCGTCCCGCGCTTGTCGGCGCTGGCGGCCAGCGCGCTGAACGCCCACCTGCTCGAGCGCCTGGCGCGGCCGCCGCCCGATTGCAAGCAGCAGCAGCGGCAGCAGCAGCAGCGCGGCGACGAAGAGTGTGGCGTCTGCCTCTGCAGCGGCGGCGGCGGCGGCAGCGGCGGCGGCGGCGGCTGCCCCCCGGCGTGGGCCACGCTCCTTCCTTGTTCGCACCGTCTCTGTACGTCGTGCGCGGCGGCCATCGTGCGCGGCGCCGCGGCCGAGCGGCCCGCAGGCCTGCTCGACCTGCGGCGCGCGGCCAGGTGCCCGTTCTGCCGCGCGGCCGTCGCGGGCGTTGCTTGAGGGACGAGGGCCCGACGGGTTGCCTCACTGCGCGGAGGCGGGACGCGCCGCCGTCCCTCTCCGTCCTGCGCTGCAGACCGCGCGCTTCTTTCGACTTTGTATTTTGTACTTGTCGTTTTTGTTCGAGACCTCTGTCGTCGGCTCGCGTAGCAGCTTTCCACAAGACGCAACCCGCCCTCATCCGCCATTCCCCATCGTTTTCTCGTCGCGGCGCGGCGCGATCGCAGCCGCCCGCCCGCCCGCCACCCCCAGTTTGAATCCTACACCTGCTTTTTGACCCCCTTGACCCCCTATCGCACACACACACACACGTGCCGGACCATGCTCAGCTTTGGGGAAACAAGCCACAACCCGGCAGTTTGTCATATATTTGCCAACGCCAATCCCTGCTTTCTCCTGCTTTTTTTTTGACGGCGCCGCCGTACCTCTCATCGCCGCCGACGACGACGAGTGAGGGACGGAAAAAGTCTTTTCCAGGCGGGCGCAACTGTACGGCGCGCGCCACGCTCGCCCTAATGACCAACCCCTTGACCCTCAAGACCACTCCTTGCAAATAACCCTAGCAGCGAAACACACCCACGGCGCGCACGCACCCACGCACAACGACGATTGGGTGTCAGCGAGGGCACTATCAGAAACGCCTCATCTGTTCGCGGATGCGCGCGCGCCACGTCGTCGCGGGCGCCGGGCTGTACCTGGCCGTCGCGGGATCGACGTACGCATGGATCAAGAGCAAGAACGACGGACCAGGAGGAGGAGGAGGAGGAGGAGCAGGAGGGGGTGATGCCGCCGCCGCCGCCGCCGACGCCGCCGCGCTGCTCGGCGCCCGCGGGCCGCGCGAGGCCGCCTCGGCCACCGCGCGCCGCTTCTCCGCCCTTTCGCGCGTCTACGACGACACCGTGGGCTCCGAGGAGCGCTGGATGTTGTACGGCCTGCTGCGCTCGAGCCTCCTGAGCGACGTGAAAGGGGACGTATTGGAGATCGGGGCGGGCACGGGACGGAACCTCCCGCACTACCGGTGGCCGGGCGTCTCGTCGCTGACGCTCGTCGACGCCTCGGCGGCGATGCTGCGGCGCGCCGAGGCCAAGTTTTACGACGAAGAGCGCGTGGGTTATCGGCACCCGCACGTCAAGGCGCGGTTCTGCGTGGGCGACGCGGAGGACCTGGTCGCCGGGCCGGGGGAGGCGCCGCGCGCGCCGCCGCTGCCAAGGGTCGCGGCGGCGGCGGCGGTCCCGGCGGCGCCCGCGCGCGCGGCGGCCGGTGCGGCCGCGGAGGACGGCGGCGGCGGCGCCTTTGCGCAGCTGTGGAGGACGCCCGCGGCCAAGCAGGAGCATGAAGAGCAGCAGCAGCCGCCTCCTCTCGCGCCGCGGCCGCCGCCGCCGGCGCTATCCGCCGCCGCATCGCACCCGCAGCGGCAGCAGAAGCAGCAACGACAACCCCCGCCACCGCCTCCGCCGCCGCCCCCCCCGGCCGCCGCCGCCGCCGCCGCCGCCCCCGGCGCCAAGTTTGCGCCCGGCTCGTTCGACGTCGTCGTCGACACCTTCGGCCTCTGCAGCGTCGAGGACCCCGTCCGCGCCCTGGAGCAGGCCGCCCGGCTGGTCAAGCCCGGGACGGGGCGCGTCCTGCTGCTCGAGCACGGCCGCGCGTCCGCCCTCTGGTCGTGGCTGCTGGACGAGCGCATGGACGCCGCCGCCGCCCGCCACAAGACCAAGTGGGGGTGCTGGTTCAACCGCGACGTGGCCGCCGCCGTGCGCGCGAGCGGGATGCGCGTGGTGACCGAGCGGCGGTGGCACTTCGGGACGACGTACGTGTACGAGCTGGCGCCGGCGGCGGCGGGGGGGGAGGCGGGGGAGCTGGGGGCGCGGACGACGGGGGGGGCGGCAGCGGGGCGGGATGAGGCCTTGGCGGCGGCCGGGGCGGCGTCCCGGTAGCGCCCCGGGGAGGGCAAGGACGCGCCGCCGCCCGCCGAGCCCGTCGACCCGCGCGCCTTCGTGCGCGAGGCCGAGGCGCTGCTGGCGCAGTCGAGGGGGCAGCTCTCCGAGCTCCGCGCCGCGCTCGACGGGGCCCGGGCCGGCGTCGGCGGCGGCAGCGGCGGCGGCGGCGGCGGCGGCGGCGGCTTCCGCGGCGGCGGCGGCGCGACCCGCACTTCGTCGGCCCTGCGTCCCGCGCTCGAGGCGGCGCGGCGGCGCGAGCGCGCGCTCGCGGGCCTGGTGCTAGTGCTGGTGCTGCTTGGCGGCCGTCGCGATGTAGTTTTGTGCTTACACAAATGTATGAACAAATGGTTGTTATTTGGGAGAGACAAAAGGCGGCAAGGAGGGCCGCCCGTCTTTTCCGGGTGGCGTGGTTTGCCAAAGAAGGGGTTGGTGCGGCCGCGGGCGCTCGCTTCTCCTCTTGTTCTGCGGGCGGGGGCCCGTCGTTCTCGACTTCATTTTTTTGTCCGGCACCCGCCAACGCGCGCCTTGGCATCAGCGCCGGAACGGGTCGTCCGCCGCGCGGCGCGCCCGCGCGGCCGACGCCGCGCCCCAGAGGCGCCACGCGACAAAGGCGAGCACGGCCAGGTCGTCGAGCCACCCTATGATCGGCAAGAAGTCGGGGATGAGATCGATCGGGCTGACGGCGTAGAGGATGCCGAGGGCCGGCGTGGCGTAGGCCCACAGGGCGGAGCGCCACTCGCCCATCTTGGCGCGGTCAGCAGCCGAGGCGCGTGCGGCGGCGGCGCTGGCCGCGGCGGCGGCGGCCGCGCGGGCGCCCGAGGGGCCGGCGGCGGCGGCGGCGGCGGCGGCCGCGGCGGCGGCGGCCGCGGCCGCGCCGGCGTGGTGCTGCTGCTGCCCGGGCTGCGGCTGCTGCTGCTGCTGCTGCTGCTGCCGGCGCGACGAGCGCCGGGCGCCGCCGGGCGGCGACGCCGCCGCGCCCGCCGCCGCCGCCGCCGAAGCCCGCCGCGCCTCGAGCAGCCGCATCAGCGAAACCGCCAGGTGCGGGTTGGACAGGCGCGCGCGGCACTCAGGGCAGCGCGAGAACGAGTTGCGCGACTGCCGCACGCACGCCTCGCAGAAGCAGTGTCCACAGCCGAGGTCGTAGGGGCGGCGGTCCGCCGTGTTGAACGCTGTCAGGCAGACGCCGCACGAGAGCGCGTCGGCCTCGTCGTCGGCGGCCATTTTTTTGGCGTTGGCGTCGGCGTCGGCGTCCGGGGATGGCGTCGGCACCTGGGGCGCGTTTATTTTTTGGCGCCTCTTGCCCCCTCTCTGCCCGGGGCGATCGACGCGCGGTTGGGTCGCGCCGAGCTCGACGCGCTGCGGGATGCTGCCCTCCGAGGGCGCCGCTCTCAAAGGCGTGGGAGGAGCTGCGTGTCGGAGGGAGGAGGTGTCCCGTGGAGTGAGAAACGCCGCGCGCCTCCCTCGTCTCTCTCTCTGTCCCTCTCCGACAGCGGCTGCGTGCGTCGCTGGGGGCGTCGTCCAAGCTCTAGCTCGCGAGCATGAATGCACGCTGGTTGAGTCTCCAAGGAAGAGGGGGAGAAAGGGCAGAAAGGGTGGAGGGGGAGAGGAAAAGAGGGGCGCGGCGCGGCGCTCGGCGCTCCTCGGCGCGCCGCTCGGGCCAGATATCGGCGCTCCGATCAGATTTTCATGTTGCGCGCGATCTCTTCCTCCTCTTCCTCTCCCGTTGACTTCGCCCTTCCCCCTCGCGCTCCGGCTCCCCTCCGCGACCCATCAATCCACGACCCCCTTACCCATCGCCTGGACGCCAGTCGCCGCGCCGATCCTTGCCCTTGCCAAAACCACCACGAAAAGACCCCCCCCCCCCCCCCAAAACAACATGCGCCCTTCCGTTTTTTGCCGTCGTCGTCGACCGGAAATCATTAGTCGACGTGGCCGAATCCCCCGCCCGCCCTTGACCTAGCACTTCCCCACCATAGCATCCTAGCACTGTGAGCTGTAAATACAGATCCACACGTTTTGGTGTTGATGGTCAGACACAGGCGCGCGCGGGTGAGGTGGGGCGTCACAACAAGAGAGGGGCTCGCAAAATTTCGTCGCGGCGTCGGATCGCCAGTCCCGTTGCGACGGCGGCCGGACCGAGGATTCTCTTCAAAGCTCTCCCTCTCTCTCTACCCGCACAGCTTGAACTCGTCAACGTGGAATCCAACGATCAGACACTCATCCTCGTGTCTTGACCGTATTGATCGCCGGGGGGCACCACTCATGTCGCCGCGCGCGCCGCTCGCACAAACGCCGACACTTGTCCCTCCCTCTCTCGCTCGCTCTTTCGAGACCATGCGCGAGCTCGTCCGAGCGCGCGCGTCCTGCGTGCGCACTCGGCCGGCCTCCTGCTGGGCCTCGGCCGCTCCCCCGTCCGCGCGCAGGAGACCAACGCTAGCGGCGGCGCCGTCGGCGAGCGCCAGCGGCGGCGGCGGCGGCGGCGGCGGCGCCCTCGACCCGCAACGGCGACGCCCGCGGCGGCGGCGGCAGCCCGTTGGCCCCCCCGCCCCTCCTCTCCAGGAGCAAGCAGGGCAAGAGGAGGACCCGGGCGAGGTCGCCGAACGCGCGGCCCTGGAGCGCCTGCTGCTGGACATGGGCGCCGACCCGGAGACGTTTTTCGACGAGGTCGACGAGGCGGCCGAGGCGCAGGAAGACGGCGACGACGAGGACGAGGACGAGGGCGCCCGCGGCGGCGACGACGAGGGCAGCGGCGGGCGCGCCGGCGACGCTGCCGGCAACACTGACCGCAACGACGCACAGTCGCTGACGGGCGAGCGGCTGCTGGCGCGCCTGCGCGCGGCCGCCGGCGCCCCCTGCGCGGGCGTGTTCGAGGCCGCGGCGGCCGAGGCGGACGCGGGCGACGCGCGCGGCGAGGACCTCGTCGCGGCGCTCGGGCCCGAGCTCGCGGCGGAGCTGCCGCCGGGCCACGGCGGCGTGGTGAGTATTTCTTTAGTGGAGATTTGCCCGGCTCGGGTTTCCGACGCGCCTTGTTCAGCTCTTCTCTTCCCTTGTTTCCTCGGGGCGCATCATGCTCTGGCTAACATGTATCTCAACCCTCGTCCTCCCTGAACAACCGCATTATACCCCCCTCAAACCGCCGCGTCAAACCCCGCCCGATAAAATAAAAAACAATCCAAGTCGCGCGCCGCCTACCGCGCCAAGGCGGCCGCCGTGCTGTTGCTGCTGTCTTGCGCGTCGGCGGAGGAGCTCGAGGCGCGCGCGCGGGAGCTCGACCGCGCGCGGGAGCTGGACGCGGTGGCGGTGCTGATGCTCCGGCGGCGCCTGCAGGCCGCGGAGCACATGGAGCGCGTGCTCGCGGGCGCGGCCGGCGGCGGCGGGAACGGCGGCAACGGCGGGAACGGCAACGGCGGCGGCGGCGGCAGCGGCGGCCGGCCGGACGAGGCGCAGCGCGCGGCGGCGGCGGCGACGGAGCACGTCCGCGCGGTGCTGCTGTGCGCGGGCGGGCGCGTCGCGCGGCGGTCCGCGGGCCCGGTCATGCGCCTCCTGGACGACGCCCTGCGGCTCCTGGGGGGCCAGGAGGAGGAGGAGGAGGAGGAGGGCGCTGGCGGCGGACAAAGGGGGGCGCGCGCGCGGCGCGAGGCCGCCGGCGCCGCGGCCGCGCGCCTGCTTCGCTCGGCCTTTGCGGTCGGTCCGTCCGGCGACGCCGCCGACGCCTTTGCCGCGGCGGCGGCGCTGGTGCCCTGGGAGGGCAAGGACGCGCCGCCGCCCGCCGAGCCCGTCGACCCGCGCGCCTTCGTGCGCGAGGCTGAGGCGCTGCTGGCGCAGTCGAGGGGGCAGCTCTCCGAGCTCCGCGCCGCGCTCGACGGGGCCCGGGCCGGCGTCGGCGGCGGCAGCGGCGGCGGCGGCGGCGGCGGCGGCGTCCGCGGCGGCGGCGGCGCGACCCGCACTTCGTCGGCCCTGCGTCCCGCGCTCGAGGCGGCGCGGCGGCGCGAGCGCGCGCTCGCGGGCCTGGAGCGGGTCATCGACATCGCGCGGCAGGTCGCGCCCGGGAGCGCGCAGGCGGGCGGGGAGGAGGAGGAGGAGGAGGAGGAGGAGGGTACCGACGGCGGCGGCGGCGCTCCAGCGGCGTTGACCGGCCGGCGCGAGCTGCCGGTGCGCGGGTTGATTTGAGTTGGTTTTCTGCGTCGCGGCCGTTTGTTAGCGAAAACACAACCTCAAAAAGGAGCGGGGTATGGCTTTCGTGCTTTCTTTTTGTTACCCGACCCCAGAATAGGGGGACTGTCTCTATGTGGGGATGCGGTTGGGGCGCGCGGCGGTGGAGCGCGCGCTCTAAGAACTTGTGGCGATTGGGATTGGTGGAGGCGTGGAGGCAGAGGGGTGTCGTGTTTTCTGGGGGGGTTTCGGGCCGCCACCGCTCTGCTGCCCGCTGCTGCTGCTCCTGCCCGCTGCGCAGGAGGGCCGCCGGTGCTACTGCTGCTGCTGCTGCTGCTGCTGCTGCTGCGCAAACGCAAAGCGCGACTGCGCGGGCGGCGCGCCCCCGAAACCGGGCGGCGGCCCCATCCCGGGCGGCGGCGCGCGGGGCGCCATGCCGGGCGGCGGCGGCGGCGGCGGCGCGAGGAACGGAAGGGGGGCGCCGGGAGCAGGGCCGGACGCCGCGCGCGCGAGCGCGAGCAGCGCCGGGTCGAACATGCAGCTCGCGCCGGAGGCGGCGGTCGGGAGCGCCCCGCCAAAGCCCGGAGGCGGGGCACACGCGGGGCCGCCGCCAAAGCCCGGGGGCGGCGCGCGGGCCGCTGTTGGCGGCGGCAACAGAAACTGCTGCTGCTGCTGCTGCTGCTGCTGCTGCTGCTGCTGCTGCTGCCAATGCGGCTGCTGCTGCTGCTGCTGCTGCTGCTGCTGGGGGTGATCGACGGCCGCCGCGCCCCCGCCGCTGCTGCTCCCGTTGCCGGCGACGGCGGGCGCCTCCCCGGCGGCCGCCGCGGGCGTCGCCGGGGCCGCGACCGACGGCGCGAGCGGCAGCAGCAACGGGGCCGCCCCGGCGCCCGCCGCCCCCACCCGGCTCGCGGCGCCGCCGCCGACGGCGCCGGCGCCGCTGCCGATGCCCAGCGACGCCGCCGCCACCAGCGACGGCCGCTTCGTGGGCTTGACCAGCATCGCCATTGCCTTGGGCTTGGGCGGCGGGGGCTGCTTGACGGGCGGGGGGGCGGCCGCGACGGCCGCCAGCGACAGCACGGGCCGCTGGGGCGACGGCGCCGCCCCTCCTGGCATGGGTGGCGCGGCGGCCGTTGTTCCCGCCGCCGCCGCCGCCGCCGCCCCGCCGCCGTTCGCGGGCTCGGCGCCGCCCGGCAGGCAAGGCCAGTCGGCGGGGCTGTCGAGCGACGCCGCGGGAGCCTGCTGGTGCTGGTGGCCGACGGCGGGCGTGGACGAGGCCGCGCCCGTCAGCGACGGCCACTCGGACTGCTGCTGCTGCTGCTGCTGCTGCTGCTGGTGCTGGTGCTGGTGCTGGTGCTGGTGCTGGTGCTGGTGCTGGTGCTGGTGCTGGTGCTGGTGCTGGTGCTGGTGCTGGTGCTGGTGCTGGTGCTGGTGCTGGTGCTGGTGCTGGCGGCCGGGGCTCGGCGCCACAGGGCCGCCGCCCTCCCGCGCGGCCGCCGCGGCCCACGACCCCTGCGCCACAACCGCAGCCGCGCCTGCCGCGCGCGGGGCGTGCTTGGCGCCGCCGGGCGTGGGCCAGTCGCCGTCCGCCCCGCCGTTGACGGCCGCCGCCAAGGCGCCGCCGCCGGGCGCCGCAAACGGCGACGGCGCGCCCCCGGCCGCCGCTCCTCTGGCCCCCGCTCCCCCGCCCGCTCCTCCTGCCCCTCCCCCCGCGTGAAAGTGCGCCTCCTCGCCGTACTGCACGAGCCCCTCGAACGCGGCGCCCGGGGGCATGGCCAGCCGCGGGCGGTGCGCGGACCCGGCGGCCGCGCGGGGCGACCAAGACAGCGGCGGCAGGCAGGGCAAGGACGGGGCGCCGGCGCCGACGTTGCCGCCGCCGCCGACGCTCCGCTGCTGCCCCAGCCCCTGCCCTTGACCTTGCTGCTGCTGCTGCTGCTGCTGCTGGAAGGGGTGCCCGTGCCGCGCGGCCGTCGGGTGCACCAGGTCGTAGAACCGCGACCGCCCCTGGCCGGGCGCCGCGTGCCCGCCCGGCAGCATGTCCTGCTTTGAGAAGGCGTCGCCCGCCGGCGCCGGCGCGTGCAGATAGAGGCACAGGGGCGCCGCCGCGCCCGCCGCGCCGCCCGCCGCCGCCGCCGCCGCCGCCGCCCCGCCGCCGCCCGCCGCCGGCTCGGCGCCCGGGCAAGGCTGCCCCCGCAGGTAGGCGTGGCAGTACTTTGTGGTGCCGAAGCAGCAGCGCAGGGGCCTGCCCTCCCAGGCGGCGCCGTCGAGGGCCTGGATGCAGGCCAGGGCGTCCTCGTCTCGCGCGAACGTGACGTACGCGCTGCCGGCGGAGGCATTGGCGGCATTGGCGGCGGCGGCGGCGGCGGCGGCGGCGGCGCAAGAGGGCGGCGGCCCCGGCGGCGCGGCGCCGGGCGGCGGGCCGCGCGAGACCGATACCTTTTTGATGCGGCCAAAGGCGCCGAAGTAGGCGAGGGAGGCGAGGGCCTCCTCGGAGCACAGCGGCAGGGGGATGCCGACGGCGTACACCAGGTTGCGCTGCACCACGCGCACCTGGCCCGCGGCCGCCGCCGCGCCACCGCCGTCGCCCATAGCGCCGCCGCTGTTGCCGCCGCCGCCGCCGCCGCCGCCGCCGCCGTCGGGGGAGTGAGGCGCGTGCGTCGCGGCCGTCGTGGCGGCGGGCGTCGCGGCGGCGGCGGGCGGGCGCGCCGCCGCGAGCGGCGGCGGCGGGGGGCTCGGGTGGCGGCCCGCAAGCGCGCCGCTGCTGCTGCCGCGCGAGGGCGGGGCGCCGTTGCTCGAGGCGCCGCCGCCGCCGCCGCCGCCGTTGCCGCTCAAGCCGCCCGCACTGCCGCCGGCGCCGCTGCCGCGCTTGCGCGCCGCGTCGCGCCTTTTCAGCGCCGAGTGCGGCTGGTGGTGCTCATCCCTGCTTTGGTCGGGCGTTTGTTTGACGGTTGCGGGGAAGGGGAGGCGGGTGAGTCCCAGACCTCGCAAAAAGCTGTGTTTTGTTCCCCGTCGGCGCCGTCGAGGCCCGCTGCGCCGCCCGCCGCCTGACGCGAAAGAGCGCCCCCCCGCCCGCCCCACTTCACGACGGCTCAATGGCGCGCGCTGGGCAAACGCGGCGCACCCGGCACACCATGCCGGTCATGCACGGCGGCGGCACGCCGCGGCTTGTCTCTTGCGCGCGCAGCAGCGCAAAAGGGGGGGGAGGGAGGGGCGTTTCCCCCCCCCCCCCCCCATCACTCATCCGCCATTCTCCAGACGCCTCGACGGCTCTCTTCTCCGTCTTTTGCTCCGATTCGAACGCACCTGCACCCGGGCGGCGGCTGGTCCACCACCACCTTTTCCCGGTCGTACTGCTGCCGGCAGTTGGGGCAGCGCTCGCAGCGCTCGTACAGCGTCGTGTAGCAGAAGAGGCAGGGCCTGAAGGTACATTGCCCGCCGCAGTACGACAGGATGAGGCGATCGGTTTCGTCCAGCGGCTCGAGGCACAGCAAGCACTGCTCCTCCTCGTCCTCGCTCGCCGACCCGTCCATTGGGCTCGGGGCCCGAGGAGGGCGGGGCGGCGTGTTTGTTGTTGTGTTGTTTGCGGGGGGAGAGGGGACACGAGAGAGAGAGGTCCGTCGTCGTCGTCGTCGTCGTCGTCCCCCTCACTCGCAGAGGCGCGCCATGGGGCGGGTGTTGGGAGGTGGGGCAAAGGGGCGTCGACGTGTTGTTCTGTCCGGATGAAATGGGGTGTGGATACTCTACGGTCTAACCTATGATGAATGGGAACGGTGCAATGCGTTGAACAGCCACCGTCGGCGGCTCTTGTTCGCCGCTTCCCGAGAAACGCCGCCGATCTCGCCTTCAGGTGGCCGCCGATCGCGCGCTCGTCAGAAGAACCAAAGTTCCATCTTTCTCTTACAACTACAGGTCGTGCGTGGTGGTTTTGCGGCGCAGGGCTTGTTGGCGAGGTTGCTAGTGCCTGGTTGAGCGAGGGATGGAGAATCTTGGATGTGCAAGATGGAAAACGAGGAAAATGAATTGGGGGGAAAACGAAAACCGGGAGAAGAAAAAATCACTCCGGCCGCCCCGCCTCTTGCGGCGGCGTCGGCGGCGGCGCGGACCCCGGCGCCGGCGGCGTCGGCGTCCCGGCCGCGGGCGGGCCCTCCGACAGGCCGGCGCGCCGCAGCGCCGTCGCGAGCATCGCCCCCTGCGCCTGCGCGGCCGTCATCATCGCCGCGAACAGGGCGCCGGGGTCTCTTCCGTCGCCGCCGCCGCCGGACGCCGGCGCGGCCGACGCGGCCGCCGAAACCGCCGCTGCGGGCGCGGCCACCGGCGGCGGCGCCACCTTGCCGCTCGTGCCCACGCACGTGAACACGTCCCCGTCCCCCAGGCCCAGCGCGTCGTACACCGCGTACAGGTCGTCGACGGTGGCCGCCTCGTACACGGCCACCATGTCGCGGAGCGCCTCGACCGTCTTGTGAGGCACGCCCGGCGCCTGCAGGTGCGTCAGCAGCGCGATCCAGTAGCCGTTTGTCTTAAGCTCGCTCTCGTGCTTGGTGACGAGCGTGCGCTTGGCGCGCGCGAGCTCCGCGGGCGTCACGCGGCTGGCGCGCAGGTCGCGCAGTACCGCCAGGGTGGCGGCCAGGGCGTCGTGGATGCGGTCGGGGTAGGAGGTGACTGTGGCGGAGAACCACCCCGTCCGCAGGCGGTCAAACATCGACAGCTCGAACGACACGTCGTACGTGAGCCCGAGCGCGTCGCGCACGGTGGTGAACAGGCGCGAGTTGAGCACCTCGGTGAGCAGAAAGAGCATCGACGTGTTGAAGAGCGGGTGGCCCCGGCGCTGGGCCGCCAGCGCGTCGAGCGAGGCGGCGGGGAGCGCGCCGCGCGGCGCCGAGGGCGGCGGCGCCACGGGCCGCTGCAGCGCCGAGAGCGGCGTGCCGCGGCCGAGCGGGCCCCAGCGGCAGGGCGCCGGGCCGCTGATGGTTGCGTAGGCGCGCTCGTCCGAGTCCTGCATGTGCCACACCATGTGGCGCTCGGACGGGTCCGAAGGCGACAGGTAGGTGAGCGGCTGGTCGGCCAGCCACGGCGGCAGCGGGGCGGGCAGCGAGCCGCCGCCGACGCGGCCGTTGCTCGCCGCGGCGTCGGCGTCGGCCGCCGCCGCCGCGCCCGCGCCTGCTGCCGCTGCCGCCGCCGCCGCCGCCGCCGCCGCGCCCCTCGGCGGCCCCTCGGGCGGCAGCGTGCCCAGGTAGCGCAGCGCCAGGCGCTCCAGCTCCGCCGCGTCAAAGTCGCCCACCGCGTTGACCTCGAGGTTGCGCGGCGCCAGCTGCATCTCCACGGCCGCGGCCACGCCCTCGAGCGTCAAGGCCTCGACCTGCAACGGCGTCGGGTCGCGGAACCGCGCGTCGCCGCCGAGCATGGCCGCAAGCACGCGGTCGGCCGTCGCGCGCTCGAGCGACTTGTCGACCGACTGCGCCTGCGACGAGAACACCCGCTTGGCGCGCTGCACGGCCGCCTCGTCCCACACGGGGCCCGCGAGGAAGGCGTGCGCGAGCTCGAACGCGCGCTCCATCGTGTCCTTGGCGAAGTGGAGGTCGAGCACCAGAAACTCGTGGTCCGCCTCGAGCGCGCAGGACACTAAGTTCGTGACGCAAAAGATCTCAATCTGCTCGCGCGACCAGCCCCCAATGGCGCCGCACTCGGACAGCGCGCGCACGCCGACGCCCACGCTTCCCGCGCCGCCCGGCCCGGGCGTGCGAGGGTCCTCGACCGCGCGCCCGCCCGCGGCCACGATGCGGATGACCCCGGCCTTAGGCTCGTTGTCCGACACGCGGTAGTTGAGGGCGACACCGTTGCTCAGGCGGCGCAGGGCGACGCCAAACTCTGGCTCCGGCGGCGGAAAGGCGGGGTCGGCGGCGGCGGCGCCGGCGTGCTCCCGCAGCCGCGCCGTCTCCTCGGCCGAGGCCGGGGCCTTGCGCAGGGGCGGAACGAACGCGGGCCGCAGGCGCGCCTCGAGGGCGTCCAGGGCGTCGGCGGGCACGAGGTGGTCGGGCACCGTCACCTCCTCCGGCGGCGACGGCTCGAGCCCCGGCGCCGCGATGGCGGCGGCGAGCTCGTCGCGGTCGATGGCGAACGCCACGGCGCCCGCGGGCACGTCCACGGCGTCGAGGGCGGCGCTCTCGGCCTCGAGCTCGTCGAGGTCGAGCTGCTCGGCGTCCAGGTGGCCGGCCGCGCCCATCGACGCGGCGCTGCGCGCCGCCGCGCGGTCAGCGGCGCCGGCCAGCTCGGACAGCACCTCCCCCGAGGCAGAGACGTAGGCCGGCAGAGAGACCAGCACGCTCGTGCAGCGCGTGGGGGTGTGAGGGACGTCGGCCCAGGGCGGGCGCTCGCGCGCGGCCAGGGCGCGGGCGGCGGCCGCGGCGGCGGCGGTGCTGCCGCTGCCGCCGCTGCCGTTGCCGTTGCCGGCGTGCGCGGCGGCCGCGCGCGCGCCGCCGCCGCCCTCGGCGCCGGCGGCCTCTGCGCCGCCGCCGCCGCCCCGCGCCTCCTCCACCAGCAACTCCCCCTCGCGCCCGTAGTCGCTCGCGAACGCCAGCATCGTCCGCGCCACCTCGTTGGCGTCCTCCAGGCAGATGGTCGCCGCCAGGGCGCGCATCGCGTCGTCCGCCGCGCGGTGCTCCATGACCGTCGACCCCGTCGCCCGGCTTTCCATCACAAAGTCGAGCGTGTCGACGTGCGACACGGCGTCGGCCTGCTCGGCCAGCTGCGCCGAGTCGCGCAGCATGGCGTTGACGTAGCGCGACAGCTCTCCGGGCGTGAGGCCGTGGCGCTGCAGGCGCCGCACCTCCTCGACGGCCACGGCCGTGGCGGCGCGCCAGTCCTGCGGCTCGGAGGTCACCGTCAGCGTCGAGACGGCGCAGCCCTCGCGCGCCGAGTCGCTGATGTCTAGGTCGATGGCCACAAAGGGGCCGTCGCCCGCCATGTAGCGCCTGCCGACGCGGAACTGGAACACCGACATGATGACGCGCCACAGGAAGACGCGGCGGAGGTCGCCGTGCGTGGCCATGGGCCGCAGGGGCAGCTTGCAGAAGAGCGAGAGAGAAAAGTGCTGCAGCAGCGGGTGCCGGAAGAACGACACCTCGCTGGTTCCAGGGGCGGGCAGCCCCTCTTCCCAGGCGCCGCGCGTGACGAGCGCGCCCGCGGCGGGGCCCGCGGTGGGCGCGGGCGCGCCCGAGGGCGGGCCCTGGCCCCAGAGGTGCAGCACGGGCGGGCGCACGGGGTGGCGCAGCTTGAGCGGGCGCGGGTCGTCGTCGCCGGCGCCGCCGGACGCCGCCAGCGCGGCCGCCTCGAGCGCGGCCGCCGCCGCCTCTCGCCCGACGCTCGCCTCGAGCGCGCCCTGCGCCGCGGCGGCCGACGCGGCCGCGAACGCGGCCGCCGAGGGCCCTCTTCCGACCGCGCCCGCCGCCGCCGCCACCGCCGCCGTCGCCTGCGCCTGCGCCGCCGCCGCCTCGGCCGTCGCCGGCGCCGCGCCAAACGCGCCGCTCGCCGCCGCCGTGCCGAGCGGGACCGAGGCGCCGTCGATCGCCGCAACGCTGCCCGTGCCGTCGCCCGCGGCGTCGGCCACCTCGTCCGGCTCGGCGCGCCCCGCGGGCACCCCGCCGAACGCGCGCTCCACCAGGGCCACGACCTCGTCGGGCGACTGCTCGACGTCGCCGATCACAAAGAGCGTGGCGTTGGCCGGGAAGTACCACCGCCGCCAAAAGCGCTGCAGCGCCGACGCCGGCCACGTCTTGACCTGCTCCGTCTGGCCGATGGGGAAGCGCCACCCCAGGTTGTTCTCGCCGTGCAAGGTCGCGAGCAGCTGGCAGTCGATGCGGTACTCGACCGTGTTCATCATCTGCGCCTCGGCGAGCACGGCCTTGCGCTCCTTCTCGACGCGCTCGGGCGCAAACACGGGCGCAAATGCGATCTCCGCGAGCGCGTCGAGCACCTGCGGCAGCATGGCCTGCCCCGTCGCGCCGTTGGCCAGCGGCGCGTGCACGTGGAACACCGTGTGGTGGAAGTCGGTGTAGGCGTTGGTGCGCGCGCCCGTGCCGAGCAGGGCCTCGCGCCGGCGCGACCCCAAGAAGGTGACGTGCTCGACGAGGTGGGCGACGCCTTGCTCCCCGCTCCGCTCGTCGACCGAGCCCGCGTGCACCTCTAAGTGCGCCTCAAAGCGGCGCGGCGGGGTGGCGTTGGGCAGCACCACGTACTCGAGGCCGTTGGGCAGGCGGCCCGCGCGCAGCTTTGGGTGGGGCTCGACCGCCGAGGCGAGCAGGGCGCGGGCGGCGGCCGGGTCGAGCGGGGGCGGCGGGCCGTCGTCGTCGTCGGGGGCGTCGGCGTGGGCGGGCGGCGCCGGGACGGCGGCGGGGGCGCTGGCCGGCGCCGAGCTGCTGCTGGGGGGCGCGGGCGCGGTGACGGCGGCCTCGCGCGCGAGAGTGGCGCAGATGACGAGGCGGCCGTCGCGGCGGCGGCGGTAGGCCGTGGCCGAGATGAAGTGGCCGCCGCGGTAAGGGGCGGCGGCGGCCGAGGCAGAGGCGGCGGCAGAGGCGGACGCCGGGGCGGGCGCCGCCGGCGGCGCACGCGGCACGGCGGCGCCGGCGAGCGCGGCGCCGGCTGTCATCCAGCGGCCGGCAGTCCCGGCCTGCCGCTGGAGCTGCGGCGGCCGGTAGGCCGACGCCGCGCTGCTGAGGATGGTGGGCGACAGGCGCTGGCGGCGGCCGCGGCCGGCGACATTGACGCGGGCGCCGGCACAGCCTCGGGCGGCGGCGGCGGCGGGCGGCGGTGTCGGCGTCGGCGTCGACGGCGCGCGACTGTGTTTTGGTTTTTTGTGTGGGTGTGTGTGGCGTCTGGGCGTGAGGGCGCGCGGGTGCGGCGGGGGGACATCGCGACTGGGCAAGGGCGCACGGATGCGGAGAGCGGGAGAGAGAGGCCGCCCCGTCAGGCCGCCTGCATGCAGGGGGCGGGTGCGTGGGGAGGGAGGGCAAGAGGGAGAGGGGGGGGGGGGCGGCGCCCTCTCCCCCCTGGTTGGCGCGCGCGCCCGTGTCAGAGCCCGCGCCCGCTATCCATCCATCGCGGCCCATCCATCGCGGCCCGTCGTCCGCCTCGACAACCTCACCTA